>JAABUK010009108.1_pt1 | contig 13680 bp, 11 predicted proteins | sample 5559141 | NCBI WGS metagenome assembly JAABUK01 (sample SAMN10711869, study PRJNA513367) | rock metagenome | isolation source: Antarctica rocks | place: Antarctica: Victoria Land, Pudding Butte nord | collected 2016-01-03
GTGTCGCGGTCGATCAGGCGGAAGTTGCTCATGCGCAAGGTGTCCGGGCGGGGAGGCAGGCGAATCGATCCACCAATCCTACAGCGTGCATCCGCGTCGCGTTAAGTCCGACAGGCTGCTAGCCGCCTCACCCACCAGGTCTTGTCCGCCGCCTGACCTCACAAGCCAGTCATGAAGGTTTGTCCCTGGCGCCCACCCACCTGCTATCCCGCAGGCTGGCAAGAGCAGGGGACGATCCCGGCCACCCCTGCCGACCCCTTTTCCCCCCACCGCGAACGCCACCCCTCTCACCCTCAGGCTGATCCCCACCAGCATCGTCCCGAGCGCCAGCCCGAACCTCAACTTGTCTCAGTATCATCGTCCGCGTCACTCCGGCGATGTCGCCGCCAACCATCAGCACCGTTCCCAGCGCCGTCCGCAATAGCACCGGCATCGCCCGCAGCCGCCCGGCACCCCGATCAGCGCCACCATGCCCGTTGCCGCGAAGCTGATGCCTAGCGACCGCCCGATGACGCGCAACAAGTCTCGGTCCCCCGGACAGCAGCAGGCCAAGCGCGCTAACAAACTCATCGCCGGGCATCACGGACCGGCTCGCAGCAGCCGTGGGCACGCCTTCGCCAGATGCGTCCGCTACCGGTGGCCAAAGCCCCCACGACCGAAGCCGCCGCCAAAACCGCGGCCATAGCCGCCGCCACTAAAGCCCCGGCCATAACCACCACCGAACCGCCCGCCATAACCGTATCCCGGGTATCCCCGATACCCGTACCCGCCAGACCCAAACCGGCCAAACCCATAGCCGCGATAGCCGAACCCGCCATAAGACCGCAGCAGGAACACGTCATCATAAAAGAACGGATATCCATAACCAACCCCGGCATAAACCGGGTATGCCGGCAGGTAACCGTAGGCTGGCAGCGCCTGAACCTCCGGCTGCAGCGGCTGCACCTGGTTGCCCCGCGCCGTCATGCATCGCAAAAAGGCAGCCCCCGGCGGCAACGCCTCCGGAGTTGGCGGCGGCACGTTGGGGTCGGCCTGCGCCGCCTGCGCCGCCTGCAGCTGAGCCTCGGACGGCTGCGCCGCTGCCCGCCTTGGCAGTCGCCTCACATCCACCCGGCAGGCCCGGTCATCCGCCTCGAACGCCGCCTCGGTCTTGCCCGGCCCAGGCGACGCAATCAGGGGCGCTGAAGACGCCGCCACCGACGCCGGCGCTGCCGCCGGAGCTTGCGGCGGCACGGCATAAACCGGCACTGGCGGAGGCGCCGCCACGCACCCCGCGACGCCCACCAACAGCAGCATTGCCCCGGCCAATCCAGTTCCCCGCATCACAGCACCCTCCCCATCCCAAACCGGAACACCCGACCGCTCCGTCCTTATACGTTGCGCGGCGGCTCTTCCTCATCCGGCCGCCCCCGCCGCATCCGTCCCCGGCTCAGCATCGCCACGACCCCATGCAGAGTCCTGACCTCCTGCTCCGTCGCCTCCCCACGCTGGAATAAGTGCCGCAGGTTCCGCACCATCCCCGCCCGCTTCGGTTCATTCCGCAAGAAGCCGCTCGCATCCAACTCGTCCACCAGGTGCCCCAGAAATCCATCCAGCACCCCCTTCGACGCAACCTGGCTTTCCCCCGTCTGCAGCACCGCCGCCGACGTTCCGTCCGCCGCAACCCACCATTCGTAAGCCATCACCATCACAGCCTGCGCCAAGTTCAGGCTGTCGAACCCGGGGTTGAGCGGATACCGCACCAGCGTGTCCGCCTGCGCCATGTCCTCCCCGTCCAGCCCCGCCCGCTCCGGCCCGAACAGCACCCCCGCCCGCAGCCCCCGCCCCGCCACCTCCCGCAGCAACCCAGCCCCGGCCCGCGCCGTCAGCACAGGCTTCACCACATGCCGAGGCCGCGGGCACGTCGCCAGCACCCGGTGCAGGTCCGCCACCGCTTCCGCCACCGTCCCATGCACGACAGCCGCATCCAGGATACGGTCTGCCCCCGAAGCCATCCGCCACGCCCTCTCCTGTGGCCACCCATCCCGGGGCGCCACCAGCCGCATGTGGAACAGCCCGCCATTGCCCATCGCCCGCGCACAGGCTCCAATGTTCTCTGCCATTTGCGGCCGCACCAGGATCACCACCGGGTCCAAGGGGCTGCCAGGCCGCAAGTCGGCCCCGCCGTCGCGTCCGGTCAAGGCAGGGCCTGCTTCCCCCTCTCCCTCCAGGAGAGGGCCGGGGTGAAGGAAAAGCCGCAAGCGCAGGCGCCAGCCATCACAGTCCTACTTGTCATCCGGGCAAGCTCAGCCGCCCACGTCCACCGGAACAAAGCCACACCCCTTCAAACCCGCCGCCAGATACTCGTCCCGTCCGGCCGGTCCTCGAACGCCACCCCCCGCCCCAGCCACTCCTTGCGTATCGCATCCGCCCGCGCAAAGTCCCGCGCCCGCCGAGCCTCAATCCGCCCCGCCATCGCCGCCTCCACCTCCGCCGCAAACCCGGGGTCCCCGCCCCGGAACCACGCTTCCGGCTCCGCCTGCAACAGGCCCAGCAACCCGCCCCCGGCCCGCAGCCCAACACCCGCCGCCACGTCCCCCGCCATCGCTTGGTCCGCCAACCCACGCAATGCAGCCAATGCTTCCGGCGTGTTTAGGTCATCGCACAGGGCCTCCATCACCGCCCCAGGCACCGCATCCGTAATTCTATCATGCACCGCCTGCATTACGGTATCGTCTCCGCTGGATACGTTCGCAAATGCCCGCTCCAGCGCCCGGTAGAACCGGTCCAGTTCCCCCCGCGCCTCCTGCAACCCGGCCTCCGAATACTCTAGCGTCCCCCGGTATCCCGCCCGCAGCAGCATCAGCCGTACCGCCTCCGCCGGGTACGCCGCCACCGCATCCCGTATGGTCGAGAAATTGCCGAGCGACTTAGACATCTTCTCCCCCTGCAACAGCAGCATTCCATTGTGCAGCCAATACCTTGCAAACCCGCTCCCCGGCAGCGCGCACAAGGACTGCGCCCGCTCGTTCTCATGATGCGGAAACAGCAGGTCCGCACCGCCCCCGTGAATGTCGAACGTTTCCCCTAAATAACGCCAAGCCATCGCGCTGCACTCGATGTGCCAACCCGGCCGCCCCCACCCCCAAGGACTATCCCAACCCGGCATTTGCTCTTGCAAAACGCCCGGTGTTTGCCCTTGCACGTCGCCTGAAACGTCCGGTGCCGACGGCTTCCACAGCACGAAATCCCCGGGATCGCGCTTATAGGGTGCAACCTCCACCCGCGCTCCCGCCACCAGTTCCTCCGGGTCCCGCCCCGACAAGGCCCCATACGACGCGAAGCTGCCCACGGCGAATAAAACGTGCCCCTCTGCGGCATAGGCATGGCCCGACGCCACCAGCCGCCCGATCATCTCGATCATCTCCGGGATGTGCCCCGTCGCCCGCGGCTCCACGTCCGGCGGCAGGTTTCCCAGGCTCGCCATGTCAGCCGCGAACTGCGCCCCAGTCCGCGCCGTCACCTCCGAGATCGGAACGCCCTCACGCGCCGCCCGCTCGTTGATCTTGTCGTCCACATCGGTGATGTTCCGGACATAGGTGACGCGCGGATACAGGTGGCGCAACACCCGCGCCAGCACGTCATAGGCCACCATCGCACGCCCGTTGCCCACGTGCGCCAGGTCATAAACCGTCGGCCCGCACACATACATGCGGACATGCTGAGGGTCCAAAGGCACGAACGTCTCGCGCCGCCGGGTCATGCTGTTGTGCAAGTGCAGGATCATGCCGCGGGTATGGCGGCGGCAGGGCGGGATGCGCAAGAGGCAGCACACAACGTTCGACAATACGCTGCAAGGCCCAGACTAGCGAGATGTAAAACCCATACTATCAAAAAAACAGTATAATTTCTTAATTATTATACATTCTGTTTCTGCAATGATATATGATCGCTCATGTCGGCTTAAGGGCCGCCCGCATAACGGTCTGAAAGCGGCTCGACAGCTTTACGCTCACAAATCCTGCCCGGGAGCCTCCCGGTCTACCAGCAATCAAGGATCTTCATGCCGCGCTTCAAGCCATCACTGATCGCCCTCTCGGCTTCAGTCCTGCTCCCCCTCCTGTCCCTGCCGGCACACGCCACGCAGTACATCACGAACGGATCGTTTGAAGCCACATCCCTGACCGCCAAGGGTTCCTTCGCAACCAAGGGCGTAAGCAACGTAACCGGATGGAGCGGCGGCGGCGGCCTCACCTTCCTCGACTTCCCCGGCACCGCCGACAACGGCAGCTATCTATCGGTTTATGGCCCCTTCCCCTCGACCAGCCCGGACGGCGGCAAGTTCGTCGAGGCCGACGGCGACCCGTCCTACCGCGGCGCGATTACCCAGACCATCAACGGACTGACCCCTGGCCAGCGCTATACCCTCACCTTCGATCAGGCCGCCGGCCAACAGGCAGGCTTCAAGGGACCGACCACAGAACGGTGGCAGGTGAGCTTCGGCGCCAACACGCAGCTCTCATCGCAGTTCAGCCTGCTGCAGGGCGGCGTCGGCCCCTGGCAAGTGCAAACCATGGTCTTCCAGGCCAGCACCGCCAGCCAGGTGCTGAGCTTTCTGGCCTCCGGCACCCCCAATGGCGCACCGCCGATCTCCTTCCTGGATGGCGTATCCCTGACGGAAACAGTGCCAGAACCGGTCACGCTGTCCCTGCTTGGCGTCAGCTTGGCAGGTACCCTTGTCTTCCGGCATCGGGCCAAGCGGCCGGCCTGACACGCACAGGCGGAACTCGCTTCCAGCCTCGCCCGGCTCCTTGCCAGCAGCCGCGGCAAACGTTCCAGGACGGCCCAATCCGCAGGGCCGTCCTAGTCCGCAATCCGCCAGGCCGCCAGCCTGGACAGTCAAGCCCAAAGCACCCAGCGCTATCTAACAACGCATCATAGCCCCGTCCGCCCCGAAGTCAGGCCCCACCCTTCAGCGGTTCCATGGGAGATCGCACCTGATGCCGACGCGACCTTCGCCAACCAGGCCTGCCCAGACACCAACGGCAACTCCCGAGCGGGATCGGCGAACACCCCTGCCTCCATCCACTCGGCACGATTCCCAACCAGATACAGCACCCGTCTGGCCCGCGTCGCCGCCACGTTCAGCAAGTTCGGTCTCCCGCCAGCCCAAGCGCGAGAGCCTGGCCGCGCGCCCCGCCCCGCGCCAAGCATCAAGATCACCGCCTCAGCCTCCTTGCCTTGAAACGTGTGCACGGTCCCAACCCGCCGCCCGATCCAGCTCCGCCGGGCCTCCGCCGTCTGCCCCGGCAACACACCCGGCATTGCCAGCAGCAACGACCGCAACCGCAATGCCGGCAGCTTGAACGGACAGATCACATAAACGTCCGGCGCCTCCCGCAGCGCCCCGAACAGCCGGACCAGCACGGCGGCGATCAACCTGCCCTCCATCTCCACCCACTTGTCGGAACCCGGCGCATCCACGTCAACCCAGGCGGACGGTCCCAATAGTTCGCGTATCCCCGACGCGCCCGCCGGAATCGCATGGACCATACGCCCGTCATAGGCGATGCGGTTGGCAATCCCGAACATGACGGGATCACAGCGCCGGTGCACCAGCAGCGGCATGCCAGTAACTCGCCACTCCGCGCCCGCCACCCCGTCCCGAACCCGGAAGCGGCCCTGTATGCTACTGGCCCGGTCCGCCAGGGTCTGCGCCGACTGCCCCGGTGCCGCCCAGCGCCCGGGATCAGCCCCAACGCAGGCGAACACCAGCCCGGTCGTCCGTTCCGGCGTCGTCGCAACCGGCTCGATCTGCAGCGGATCGCCGATCACCACGGCCCGCCGCGCCCGCCAAACCGCCCCCACTGCCGCCTGCGGCGTGGCCTGCCCAGCCTCATCAACCAGCAGCCACCCAATCTCACCCGCGCCAAAACCGCGGAACATCCGCCCGACCGAGGCAAAGGTAGTGGACACCACCGGCACGACCAGAAAAAACGCCCCCCAATCCGCCGCGGTCGGCTCGCCCCTCGCTCCCCCCGCGCACACGGCGCTCAGGGCCGGTTTCAACTGCTTGGCAGCCGCGGCGATAAAGGCCCGGTGCAGCCGCACCGCCGCCACGAATACCGCATCCCGCGCATCCCGGAATGCCCCGCCGTTCCAGGGCGATGAGCGGTGCAGCGCATCGGCCGGCTGCGACCAAAACCCCGGACCGGGCGCCATGCCCCCCGCTGCCGTGTCACCCTGGCGCAGCACTTGGCCAAGCCGGGCCGCTTCCGCCGCCAACCCATCCCGCGCCTGCCCCGCCGCCCCGCGCACGGCAAGCAAGCGCCGCTCCTCGGCCTCAGCCGCCTCCCGTCGCGCCGCTGCATCCCGCCCGGCGTCCTGCACCCGGCCAAGCCGGGCCACCTGCTCCCGAACGCCCGCCTCATGCAGCCGCCACGCCCGTGTCTTGAACAGGCGTGCGAACCAGGACGGCGCCACAGCTCCCAGCGCCGACAGCTTGCCAACCTCCAGCGCCACCTGAACACCCGCAGCTGCGCCATCGTCCCGAGCCGCCGCTGCCGCACGGGCAGCAGAGGCCAGATCCTTCTCCGCCACTTCCATGCGCTCCACCGCTGCAGGCAGGGCGGCCTCCACCTCCCGCAAGCGCTGCCCGGCCTGATCCAGCGCCGACAACCCGTCCCGCAGCGCGCGGCTGCATGCCAGCGCCTGCCGGAACTCATCGCGTGCCGCCCGCCAAGCCGCCATCGCCTCTGGCTTGCGGGGCGGCGGGTCAAGCAACGCCAGCGCCCCGGGCGGTCCGTCGCGCCGCGCATTGGGCCAAGCCGCCTGATCGAGCCAGTCGCGCAGGCCCCAATCCCGATCCCACCAGAACCGCTCGAAGAAGGCCCGCCGGTTGCCCGCATTCCCCAGCCGCGCAGCCATCAGCCCCCAGGCCTGCTCCTCCTCCGGCGCGTCCTGAGCCACCCCCAGCACCGCCGTCGCTGTCGGCCCGAACAGGTCCAGCCTGCCATCCCGCCAAACGCTCGCATCCAGCGCCCGCCCGCGCACCGGCAGCTCCAGGCTGATATTCTCGACCGCCGCGTTGTTGCTGCTGGCCACAACGATGGCAAAGTCCATCAGGTCCAGCCCCCGCAGGTCCCCGCCCGGGTCGTCCAGCGCCGCCAGGCGCTCGGCCCGGCGCACCATCACGTCAGCCACCAGGTCGCGCAGCAGCGTGGTCTTCCCCGTGCCGGGCGGCCCATTGACCGCTGCCAGCCCCCCCTCGCTCAGGTCACGCACGACGGCGTTGACCGCCGCCTGCTGCAATAGCGTCAGCGGATGCAGCCCCGGCCCCGGCCAGCGCCCAAGCGGAAACAGCTCCGGCCGCAACAGCTCAGCCAGCCGCCCTCGCTCCGCCTCGTCCAGCGCATCCCACGGCGCCGCAGGCGGCCGCAGCCCCAAATAGGCCGCCGCGGCATCCGGCAAACCGTCCACCCCGCGCATCACCCGCGCCAAATCAGGCAGCAGGAAACTGGACAACAGGTCGGCGCCAGGCGCCTTGGCAGCCACGACCTCAACCGTGCACGGCACCGCCTCCCACAACGCCGACGGCAGGCGGAACTCCGCCGCAAGCTCCGACGACGCAGCCCGCAGATCCCGCCAAGTCAGCGACCGAGGCATCCCATCCGCCGCAGTCGGGGCCAGGATGCCGCCGAACCTGGCCTTGAGGCTCGCCTCCGCTTCTCCCCACCCCGGCAGTTCCGCAGCCGACCCCGATGCCAGCACCAGTCCCAATCCCCAGGCGAAGCTGGCGATGGCCAGGGTATCGGGAAGGGCGATCCCCCACTCATCCAGCACCACCGTCGCGGCCAGGATGCTGCCCTCTGCCCGGCGCGCAACCCTGTCCTCGTCAACCGCGTCGCCAAAGGCGCCATCCAGCGCATCGTAGGCTAGCTTGGCAGGCAACGCTCCCAGCACGGCGACATACCACCGCCGTGGCGTGTCGGCCCCGCCGTCCGGCTCCGGAAGCGGATCGGGCCGCTGCGGCCAAGGCGTCGGGTCGCCATCGCCCGGCACTTCCCAATAGGCCGGCCCATCTGGCGCCGCCGCACCCTTGTTGCGCTGCCGCCCGCCCCGCTCCGCCGCCAAGGCGCCCCAGCTCGGCCTCGCGACCTGCGGCGTGAGCACCTCCAACGCCACCCAGGCGCCGAGCACCCGGCATATCGTGTCGGAGGTTTCCGTCATCCGACCTATGTGCCGCGCCCGCCCAGCCAGATCAATCTGCCGCAACCTCCGCCAACACAGCACGAACCCGTGACACTTTTCTCCAATCCAGCCCCGCACGCTTGCCGCCGGCACAGAGGTGTCGTAATTGCGAAGCACTCGCAACACGACAGGACAATCCGTGACCCAGGCCATCACCACGACGCGCCCGCCGTCCAACCTGGCGCGCTACGCCGCCGTCTTCGGCCCCGGCCTCGTCGTCATGCTCGCCGACACCGACGTCGGCAGCATCATCACGGCCGCGCAGTCCGGCGCCCAATGGGGCTACCGCCTGTTGCTGATCCAATTTGTCCTTATGCCCATCCTGTTCATGGTCCAGGAACTCACCGTCCGCCTCGGCCTCCACACCGGGCGCGGCCACGGCGAGCTGATCCAGGATACCTTCGGCCGCACCTGGGCCTGGGTCTCCGTCGCCGGCCTCGCCGTCGCCGTCTTCGGCGCCCTCATCACCGAGCTGTCCGGCGTCGCCGGCGTCGGCGAGCTTTACGGCATCCCTCGCGGCATCAGCCTGCTGCTCGCAACCTTGGCCCTGCTGGCCGTCGTCCTCACTGGCAGCTATCGTAGGGTCGAGCGCATCGCCATCGCCCTCGGCCTATTTGAGCTCGCCTTCTTCGCCGTCGCTTGGATCGCCCAGCCCGGCCTGCACGAAATGGCCCAAGGTGCCGTTAACATTCCCTGGGCCGATAAGGACTACGTTTACCTCGCCGCCGCCAACATCGGCGCCGTCATCATGCCCTGGATGGTATTCTACCAGCAGTCCGCCATCGCCGACAAAGGCCTGCGGCCCGAACACCTGCGCGCCGCCCGTTGGGATACCGCGCTCGGCGCCATAATCACTCAGCTCGTCATGGCCGCCGTCCTAGTTGCCACAGCCGCCACCATCGGCCACGCCTCCACCCCCGGCGGCACCCCTCCCAGCCTGTCCACCGTCGGCGAGCTGTCCGGCGCCCTGACCCCCTTCCTCGGCGTCGGCTTCGGCCGCCTGGTATTCAGCGCCGGCGTCCTAGGGGCAGGCATGGTCGCCGCCATCGTCGCCACGTTGGCCCTCGCCTGGGGCGTCGGCGAGGTCACCGGCTACCAGCGCAGCCTCAACCTGCGCCCGCCTCAGGCCCGGGCCTTCTACGGCCTGTATGCCGCAGCCGTCGCCGGCTGTGCCGCGCTGGTCGGCATCTGGCCGGACCTTGTGAGCCTGAACGTTGGCGTCCAGGTCATGAACGCCCTACTGCTCCCGCTGGTGCTAGGGTTCTTGGTAGCCCTCAGCATACGCGCCCTGCCGCCAGCCGTGCGCCTTCGCGGCTGGTACAAGGGCGTGGTGATCGTGGTGATCAGCCTGACAACCCTGCTGGGCGTGTTCGGCGGCTTCAGCGGTGCCGGGCTGCTATAGGCACCCGGCAGGCACCCGGCCCCGCGGGCTAGCTGCTTGGACGGCGTAGGGCGGAAAAGCGCAAGCGTCCTCCGTCACTGCCACGAGTCACGGCGTGGGAGTTGGCTCGTCGCTGGTCCGCGACATGGAAGGACGCAGCGATTAGGAAATCTTCCGCTCACGCCGCCAGCGGCAGCCCTACGTAGTTCTCCGCCAGCGCCGCCGATGCCTCACGGCTGCTGACGACGTAGTCCAGCTCCGCCAACTGCACCCGCCGATCGAACTCCGACGCCCCCTCGAACCGGTGAAACAGCGTCGTCATCCACCATGAAAACCGCTGCACCTTCCAAATGCGCCGCAGCGCCGCCGCCGAGTAGCCCTGCAGCCCCGCATCCTCCCCCGTCCCATACCAGCGCCCGATCGCCCGCGACAGCAGCAGAACGTCTCCCACGGCCGAGTTCATCCCCTTCGCCCCGGTCGGCGGCACGATGTGAGCGGCGTCGCCCGCCAGGAAAAGCCGTCCGCACTGCATCGGCTCCGCCACGTAGGACCGCATGGGCGTCACCCCCTTCTGGAAGATGCGCCCTGTCCGCAGCATGAACCCGTCGCATGCCAGCCGCACCGCCAGTTCGGCCCAGATGCGGTCGTCAGACCACGCTTCCACATCCTCGTCCGGCGCGCACTGCAAATACATCCGCTGCACCGTCGCCGACCGCTGCGAGCACAGGGCAAAGCCCCGCTCATGGTTGGCGTAGATCAGCTCTTCGGCGCTCGGCGGCGCCTCCGCGAGTATCCCCAGCCAGCCGAACGGATACACCCTGTCATACCCGCGCCAGGATCCCGCCGGCAGCGCCGGGCGGCACACCCCATGGAACCCGTCGCACCCGGCAATCACGTCGCAACTCAAGCTGAGCGTCTGCCCCCCATGCGTGAACCGGACCTCCGGGCTGCCCTCCTGGAACCCGGACACCGACACGTCTGCGCAGTCGAACAGCAACGGCGCCCCGATGGCCTGACGGGCCGCGATCAGGTCCCGCACGACCTCATGCTGGCCATAGACCATCACGGACTGGCCCACCAACGCCTGGAAGTCTATCCGGTGCAGCACGCCCCCGAACAGCAGCCCCGTGCCCTCGTGCCGCAGCCCTTCCCGGTGCATGCGTGCGCCCAACCCGATCTGGTCCAGCACGTCAACGACATGGTGCTCCAGCACCCCGGCGCGTATGCGGTTCTCGACGTAATGCTGGCTCCGCGCCTCAATCACCACGCTCTCGATGCCGTCCAGGTGCAGCAGATGGGCGAGCAGCAGCCCGGCCGGGCCAGCGCCAATGATGGCGACCTGGGTACGCATAGGTGTTCCGCTCCCCCCCGTTGCTGCGGGATCAGGGATGCGGTCCTACTCCTCCGGCTCGGTCGTGAACAGCAGCGGATAGCCCTTCTTGCGCGCGGCGTCCGTCGCGTTGGTGGCCTTCGCCTCCGCGACCTCCTTGGTGAACACCGAGACGACGCAGGAGCCGCGCTGGTGCGCCGTCATCATCACCCGCCTGGCCTGCTCCTCGCTCAGCCGGAACTCCGCCTTCAGCACCATGGTCACGAACTCGCGCGGCGTGAAGTCGTCGTTGACCAGGATCACCTTGTGCATCTTCGGCCGCTCGGGCTTGAGCACGGTTTCCACGCGCGGCGTGGTAGTTGTGTCCTGCATGGGGTGCGCCTCCGTCCGTCGCCGCACCGTTAGGTGCGTCGCGCGCGCGGCGAGACAAGGGTGGCCCGGCTAGGCAGAGGATGGCAACGGCAGCCCCTGCCCAAGCGGGAGCCAGACGATGCAATCCCATATAAGGCCACTCAGTACTCTATGTCCTTCTCCGGACGACACTGCAGAGAAAAGCGCAACCTTGGTTCGGGTTTCATGAACAGCCTGTACATGCAATTGTGCTGTATCGTGGCCGGGCAAAAGCCTGTTGACTTAATGTCATATTGGAAATTATGCTGCTGTACAATGACGTGTAACCATAATTTGCTTGAACGATTACAACGCTGTCACCGGGGTTTGGGAGAAGTGGTGTTGCCACACCAGTCTTTACTATATCCGTATTCAGTGAAGTTGCAGCCGCCTGACAGGCACTATTGTATTCCCAATCCTTTTTCAGGGTTGAGTCAGATTGCTTTGTATAGCTGATGATGGACATGGACAGGCCGCTGCCGGCATACGGCCGCATCACGAGCTGGACACCCCCAGTAGCGGCGATCCCTCCCTTGCAGAAATCGCTCAGAGAGGCGCTCGTAATCGTTATCTGGGAAGCGACCATGGATGCCATGCTGGACGCTGTTGAACTCAACAGCATCTTCGCTCGCACGAAATGAGACACAGCAAAGAGCCCAAAAAAAAGGGTGACCAGAACTGGTATCAGCAGTGCAAATTCAAGGGCTGCAACGCCGCGACTGTCACCCCGCATGCCTACGGAGTTGCGCAGATGGCAAAAATGGAGCCTTGTCATAGAGGCTCGTTTCGAAAAACGGTCGTGGCTGTAAGCATGAAATTCGTGGCGTTCGTCAAAGACATCCCAAACGGACTGTTGCAGGCGACCTGCAGCACGACTGAACTTCCAGCGCTACCCGGTGAGAAGCCGGCAGGCGAAAATGCTGTCCCAACAACCGTCGCTGCCGCCACCCCGCTAAACGTAGCGCCGGATGCCGCGTAGATCATGAGCGCGTTCTGGCACGACGGCACGAGGGCTGAAACGTAGCCGCATATCAGGGTGCGTATCTCGCTATCAGACGTACCCCGTATTGCGCCAATCTGTATCTTCCGTCCCGCTTCCTTTGTGGCGACATTGAGGACCCCCATCGCCATGATGTTCAAGCCGGAGGCAATTGCGCCAAGCACGAGGAAAAATAGCGGAACCGCAACGAGGGCGAACTCCATCGCCGCCGCTCCGCGAGTGTCCCGCACCAGCCAGCGTCGGGCTGGCTTCAACCAGCGTGCCGTGCCAGTATTACTTTTGTGAAGCAAGGCGGATCACTCCCATTCTACTGAAGTAACTTTGCAGGACTGCCTTTTGGGGGCGAGTTCTGGTAAAGCGTCCCCCCATCTGGATTTGTCACGCCCGGAACACAAGTCAAGGTAAAACTAAGATCATTATAATCTTTGTCGTCATTTTTGCCACCCATGTCGTTCCACCAATACATGAAAGTTCGTCCTGCAATCTGGTTACAGCTGAGGTTCGCAAACTGAGACCCGCCGCCGCTTGTCGCGAAGCAATGGCCCGATGTATTTGGAGGTGGCGACGTCGGCAAGTTATTAGGGTCAACTTGCACAATCTGGACGGCACAATTGGGCGTTGGCGAGGTTGGCGAAGCCTGCGAGGTTAGGTATTTAGTAACACCCCCAAATACATTAAATTTGGTAAGGTTATAGATGATACTTACAGAGTTGTTCGTGTTTTCTGTTGGTGACTGACCCAGTGACATGGCGGCAGTGGTCACGATTTGGGGCCACCCAGGTTGCGATAAGTATGTGTTTGCGCCGTAACCTTGGCCATAAGGTAACTCGCCGCTGTTCATGTTGACGAACATGAAGGCGATTGGCTGATCGGGAGGTATATAAAATGAGTTGACTACTGGCGCTATAGCACCAAATGCCGAGTTGCATAGACTGCTGGAGCTCCAATTCGAATTTACGTTGCCGTTGCAGTTGCTGCCAACCTCGTAGAATTGTGAAACTTGGGGATTTGTAGTGTTGAAAGTAGGAAATTTTGTGTAATTGTATTTCCCGTCGCTACCTTTAGGCACACCATACATGTAAATTGAGTTCCAGTCCGCCGCATCGGTTTTTATCCCTGAAGCTGCCAGAGTCTGTGACGGCGATCCACCTCCGGCTTTCAAAATGACGACCGGCTGTGCATTCGGAATAGCGGCAACCGCATGAGCGTTGACAGGCACGTTACTTAGAGGCGGTTTTCACTACTACCCTGGGTTGAGTAAGCCTGACCGTCGTTATGGCGGCCTGTGTTCCCATCTACTGTTCCGTGACGAGGAGAGCAGGGTTGAACGAGAGCATCTTGGAGCTGATT
>JAABUK010009109.1_pt1 | contig 13678 bp, 19 predicted proteins | sample 5559141 | NCBI WGS metagenome assembly JAABUK01 (sample SAMN10711869, study PRJNA513367) | rock metagenome | isolation source: Antarctica rocks | place: Antarctica: Victoria Land, Pudding Butte nord | collected 2016-01-03
CAGGAAAATTCTGCCAGATGAAACTCAGGAAACACTGCGCACATCCCAGTTTCCCTCTCAGCATGTCAAGGTAGGGCACATACCTGAGTACTCAGGCAGAACTTTGACATGGACAGCTGTGTTCTGCACTGTCTACAGGCAGATTTTGACTGGTTTTGATGCTTCCCTTGGTTGCTTCATTGACCCGCCGCATTGGTGTGCTTGCAGGAAAAATGGGAGAAGGAGTTGTACATTGCCTCTGTATGTTATGGAAGAACAGTTAGCTGATGCTATGATAGTCGCTGTGATGAAATGAAGTCTGACAGGAGCTTGTTCAGATTGGACCAGTGCTGTAAGTGCCATGATATGCTCAAGCTTCATCTAATTTACTTAGCTCCAAATCACTTGGCCTAGCTATAGTTTAGACAGAAGTAGACCATTGTCCATCTTTTCTCTAGACACACTAGATAGTCAGATGGGCATAGAAAGCTGTGTCCTTATAGAGGAAGGCACATTGCTGTGACAGAGGAAGGCACAGGCTCTGACAGTGAGATAGAACTGCTCATGTGAAATATCATATTTTGCATCTGCAGTGGGCTACTGCAACGTCATAATGTGTCCCACTCTACCAGATGAGCGTGCTGTAACTTGCAGGGGACTATTCTCGGCTGCTTGCACACATCAAACAAAATGCATGCAATACTTGCACAATTGTGCTAGAACCTAGCAGCGTTTAGCACACCTGTCACGTTTGTTGCCAAAAGCAACATGGCTGAGGACACTGACGCACCATACCTGGCAAGCATTGCTGATAAAATTATTTACAGGTTCTAGACCATGATAGTTACTGAATGGGCATCTCGCTGATGTTCGTAGACGAGGTAGACACCCTTGTGTTTACGGCAAACAAAGCAACAACTCAGACCTATGTGAACTATGTGCAGATGTATAGTCTAAGACTACCTACACAGAAAGGCATCTCTGGCGCATGATTCGTTTGACAAGTAGATCCATGTGCGCATACTACTTGGCACTTTGAGGACCCGAACAAGACAATAAACACTGAAAGAATAGCAACATCAGTTCTACAAGCAGAATCAACACACTTGGATGCACTTACTAGACATGTGCACATCCATATCCTAAAGCTTGAACAGGCAACCCATACTCAACTCTGCAAATCAAACAATGACTGGCAGCAGGGCATCATACAGGGCAGGCCATAGGACACATACATTGCCTGAATTTGAAGGTACACTGCATGAGGCAGCCATGGCATTGCCGTAAGCAGCATGCTACAGTAGATGGGCATCTTTACTGAAGGTTTAGTGACAGCCTGGATTTAGGCACTGCTTGCAATCTATGATCGCCCTCTTCAAATAGCTGACTTTGTGCAGGTTTGCAGTGAAGTTCTTGGCCAGCTGACCATGCATGTACATATGAAAGTATGGCAGCTTGGTTACCCCCATCGCAGCAGCAACTGCTCTCATGGTGTCATCAGCAGCATTGACCTGCAGATGATCAAAACAGAATCACCACAGATCTGACAAGCAGTACATTGTTTATGCCTATGTTAGGGTAGTGCGAAGCATGAGCCTACCTTGATGAAGGTGACATCTGGATTCTGGGCAGCAAGCTGCATCCATTTGGGATACAGAGCCTTGCATGCTTGACACCAAGGCGCAAAGAACTTGACAGTAACCAGCTTGCCAGCATTCTTTCCTTGTTGAACAGCATCAGTGAGCATGATTTCTGTTGTTGCCAGAATCATGTTCTCAGGGCCAGGCGCTTCCCACCTGTGTCCAACGATGCTTTAACATTGCACTGTATGACTCATGCAGCATATGCTGCTGTCGGTGGCCATCGAATTGTGGCTTACCAGCTGTTCGTCTTCGCAGCGACAATGTCAGCCTGTCTGGCCTGTTTCCTGCACCAAAACAGGACAGTCAAATTATTTGGTCTAAACACTCACAGCACTCGCATATTGTGCGCACGACGGGATACCTGGCCTCAGCATCCTGTCGGCGCTTTATCGCATCTGGATGCATACTAAGATTACTGTCAGAGGAGGGACTAGCGGCGTCTGTTAGACTTGCTGAGGCAGCGATAGTTGCTGTTGCCACCGCGGGACAGCGCTCGCGTGTATTCAAACATCTGTCAAAACGAGATATGCGCTGCTGACTGATTTCGACCGATGCTCTCGCAGGCTGCAGACGGGTCTGGTGACAGGTTGTACAGGTAGCATGAAGGCCAGAAAGCATCCTTGCAGGTGCCGAGCTGGCGTAAGACACAGACTGCAGACTTTGTTCTACATGCAATGCGGCTTCAATGTGCTCCGACGCCCTGTGGTGGTGTCCCACTACAGGGGCCAAAATGGTCAATTAAAATGGCCTGATGCATGCAGCTGCCCACACCGTTCCTTCCCTCATATGAGTTGCCAAATCAGGTAGTTGGATCTTGCCTAATGGGGCAACGAAGCAACGAAGGGCATGTGTTCTCGCTTCGGGGATCCCAGGACAAAACATCTTTGAGGAGACACTCATGAACCTGCCATGTACCAAGGCAAATGCTTGTACAAGTCGTGTACAGCCTTAGCGCTGTAGTAACTTTCAGTCTGTGTGCGTTCGTGCTCGATGGCTCCCTGTTCGCATGGCATCCGACCTTTATGTCTGTGGGGTTTCTGGGGTTGATGACGCTGGGGATCGTTAGATCGATCACCTTCAGAAAGTTAGACGGAGAAGCAAGAGTCAAAGCAATCCAGATACATGGGTTTATACAGGTCGTTGCAAGCAGTTGCATGTTCGCAGGGCTTGGCTGTATCGTCCAGAACAAGGTAGCTAGGTCATCAGTGCCTGCTAGTAGCACCTGCGTCACCAGTCTGCTCACAACCGCAAACATGATGGTGACTCACGTTGCAGGTTCTGCACAACAAACCGCATTTAACAAGCGTTCATGCTAAGGTAAGAGCTTTGCACTTGTCTGAAGTGTGCAAGTTTCAGCCTACAAGTACTGCATCCAGAGTAGAGCTCGACAGTGCTGTACAGTGCGGAGCACTGACTTCTTTGATGGCAATCACAGCAGCTGGTGGGGGCATGTTAGCGTTCAAGAAATTGGGCTTCATTCATTTGTTCCCTGAGCAGCTACATGGCACACTGAAATGGATACACAGAAATGTAGGTGATTTCTTTCTTGTTAAAAGTGCTCAGATACAAAACAACAGCTGACATTTAGGAAACTCGTGCAGCTTGGATTGCTGACATACATGGCAGCACTCACTACAATAGAGCTGGCGCTCACACATGCGGCCGTATACAAGGTACACTGCCAGCCACTTGCAACAATCTTGTCACACATGAAATTACAGCCTCACATGTATTGACACGTGCAGGCTGTGTGGACCCAGCTCTGGCAAATGATCATTGTTATGCTAGGCATTGCGATGCTTATGTTGGCGCTGCAACAGGACAGAAGCAAACTGCCTGTACATGTACAGATGCAATCTGTTTCAACTGTAAGCCATCCTGGCAAATTGCAGTAGACCATCCCTTCATACGCCGACATACAAGAGGCACAATATAATGTAAGAAGCACAACATCAAGTATCAGCAACCTCGTATGAGACAAGCCCTATCTGAGCAAGCAAGAAGTGCAGCTAACGTATGCGCTGACTGTGTGTGGCTCCATGTCACAGCGTTGTGATATCATTGATGAGGTGCGTTGCAAACTTAATCAGCGTCATAACCATTTGATCACAAGTTGCTTTTGTGCTCTCTGCTCAGTGTCCCTGCGCTGAGGGCTTGGTGATGAACAAAGACATTCACACTCAAGTACCGGGAAGGTATTATGGCATGACACAGCCCGCTTGTGTCTTGTTGAGATATAGCTGTGCAAACGAGCTCACTGTGTTAGCTTCAGCTTGGGGGGTTTGACATGTACCTAATAGCACTAATACAGTTAATTGAATATGCATCGTCCTGTATCATGCGCACTTCAACACTACTGAGTCAGCTTCAGTCACAGCAACATGCTTCGTCAGACACGACATCTTGTGCTGGGCTTTAGAGCTGGCTTGGGTTTTTGGTGCCAAAGTCGCTCACCGATCCTGTGCTGGATCCTGGCCGAAACCTCTCAGATGCATCAGTAAACGACTGGCCATCTGCATCATTGTCGCTGAGTGCACCACTTGCCCCATAGACAAGGCTTTGACTTTCATCATCACTTGCACCGATGATCACATCATGTAACTGACTCGTCACAGATCCAAGCTCATCATACTCGTCTCCCTGCAATATGCAAGTCATCAAAGGAAGCCCGTTTGTCTACAGGTAATCTGAACCAGGTTGTGCCAGGGCAGCCCCCATGTGAGAGAGACAGTATGCCTGCCTTGCTCTGTGTGATGCACTTGAACTGCATGGAACCTGCCTTGCATGGTCCAACATGCACTGATGCAAAAGCACATGCATCTGCAGACTGACTAAACTTGGCAACCAAAGTCTGTGCCTTGTTTTGTCCATGCAAACCAGCAATTTTACCACAAGACTGGCATGGCTTGTCAAGGCACAAGGCAAGATGTCATACCTGATGGCGGGTATTCCTGTTCTGCTTGAAGCGGCGGGCTAGGCCAGTGCCGCGAAATGCTGTAGACAGCCTTTCCCTTTGCCCATAAGACACTCTGATGCGCCCTACAACACGCCTTACCCCCTTGCTCACAAACTTAAAGCCCTGCATCAGCCAAACTACCAGTGAGTGTCCTCTCGGCTTTGAGCATGGTCCTGCATGTCAGCCTATGGTCACACAGCTGTACCAGTGCAGCCAAAACATGCAAGTATGCACTGACATATTTGGTTCGCTGTGCCTGAGGATGCAACAGCTGGCTGTCGCTGTCACTGTCATGAACCCTTGTGTATCTTTGGTGCCATTTTGCCATGCGCAATCTGGGTTGTCTGTCTCCAGACTTAATGCTGAATGCCACAGCGCCAGGTCATATTCAAGTCTTGTTCGGCCTGAAGTGCGTACAGACTCACCCTGACAGTCTGTCCCTGGATCCAGTGCTCCACTCCAGAGCCAGCAGCAGCTCTGGGAAGAATCTTCTCACTGCAGAGGCGGTGCTGCCGGTCCAGGATGTTCAGCACAGCCAAGTAGACTGAGCCCACCACAGCAATGCAGGTGGTGGCTGCAATCAGGAACATGATCATGATCTGGTACCGGGCCGCCTGCAGGTGGCATGCTGTCAAGCGACAGGCATGGCATGACACAAGCCAGCTGTTGACATAGCGGCGCTGACATGGCAGAAGCCGTTGGGCATTTGAGATGCGCGCTGTCCAGTGAAGAGGTGTCTTTACAATACAGAACCCCTGGAGCATGCGCAGTCTCAAGACATGGGAGCAGCGCTCTGCTCATCAACACAATATGCACATTCAAGCTGGCAGCAAAAGGACCAAGCCTGCGCCAAGAATGACACACCATCTGTCTGTGCCAGTATGCACCACGTAGGCAAATCTAAACTCATTACAGTTTGCACGTCTTTGGCAGAGATGCGCTGTGGGTGAGGCACCTGGGAAGGGACGGTGCCGCCCAAGATCTGGCCAGTCATCATGCCAGGGATGGAGACGACGCCCATGACGCTCATCTGGTTGAGGACAGGCGTGAGGGCCAGCACCAGGCAGCGCTGCATGGTCTCCCTGGTGGCTTCCATGCGTGTGGCTCCCAAAGCTAGCAACAGCTCTATACGCCCTTTGCCTGTCAGCCCACAAGGGTGTGAAGTGTATGATGTGGAGATGACAAAGCAGCTGGAATGCTGAAAGGGGTGTGCTGAGCAACATGGTGAAGCCAATGCAGTGGTGGTGCTGTGATGATGCTGTTGCTGAAATAAAATCTGATGGGTGTTCAAAAAGGTATGCAGGCTTGCAACGCTGGACTAGATTGATGTTGGCTGTAAGACCAAATGCATTGATGCAATCGAGCTTGGCTTGGTGTTCAAAAGTCAGAACATCTCAGGGATACTAAGTGAGCTTCAACACAAGCATTCTCCAAGATTACTGACATTTATAAATCACGTCACCATGTGTCTCTGCAAACAGCTGACAGACAACAAGACCTCTTTCATGATGGAGGATGCTGAAGGGCAGCTGACTGACCTGTTGTGAGCTCTTCCATGACAGATGACAAACCCACGCTGACTCCACTGATGCAGTTTCCCAGTATCATGCCCAGTGTAGGGATGAAGTACTGAGCATGCCACCAGGGCTGCACTCTGATGATGAGCAGCATTGCATAGCATATCACACCTGTGGCTGCTCCTCCCACCACGCCCAAGGTGTGCACCAACATGCCCTGCATATTCCAGAGGATTTGCATGTGACAGGTTGGGAGTTGCAAGAGCCAACGGTGTTGATGCTTGTCTGCTTGCGCACAGCTGGAAAGTTGTCTTGTGGATGTACATGACTTCTTTTGGTTGAGCCGGGATTGAGCTAGCCTAATTGTAAGCTTTGCAGCCATGCATGCAGCCAAACTGGGATTGCATAGAACAAAGCCCAACTGCAGTGCTGCTTCAACTGTAGCAGCAGCATGAAAAGAAAAGTAGCACTGGCTGTAGCAACCAGACAACAGGTGCATGCAAAGAGATTGGGTAAAGGATTCCGACAGAGCACACACACAAGGTGACAGCCATACCTGGTACACAGCTGAAGGGCGAGATACTGCTTCAGCAGCTGCTATTGTGATCATGAAACCAGCATACAGCAATACCAGCCACCATCTGTCGTATGAGAAGATGGGAACCAAGATGTAGCCCAGAATTGTGAGCTGAATGGTGCACCTGCAACAAGGTCGCCCTCAGTGTCATCCCAAATGGAATATAACGAGCCGACCATGCTGCTGTCTACTTCCACCCTCATTTGGACATGATGGCAATGACTGCATCTATATGACAACTCATGCAGTCATTGTGCATGTATGTGTGTTGAGTGACTGCATGCACAAAATAGGCAAGCTGCCACGCTGCGCTTGCTGCACAAGTCCATTCTGACTACAACAGACATACATGTGAAGATATGGAAATTGGCCTGTGTAGTTGAAATGTCTAGAAACTGACCTGATGGCTGCTGTGCCCAGAGTCTTGTGCAGGCCCAGAGAGAGGTACACAGAGAAGAGGCCATTAATGAGGAGAAGCAAAGCAGCCAGGCCAACAGCCCAAGGACTGAGGTAAACTGCATCCTCATCCCCATCAGCATCCACATCAGCGCCAAGCTGATGCAGCACTGAATGCTGACCGAAAATGGTGCCTGGGAGGTGTATGTGATTCAACAAGTGCTGCTGCATCAGAGGACTGGCTGCCAGTTGTCTTGACATCTGCTGAGCTGCTTTTGACTGCCTGTAACGCTGTTGGAACAATTGCAGCTGTGTACGAACCTAGATGTTGCTTACAGATGGAGGTTTCCAATGTAGCTCTTGTTGAACAACAGAATGACTAAGCCAGAGCTAGTGCTTGCCGTTTGAGGGTGTTTCTGACTCAGGACCAAACTCAAGCTCATCGTGCTGGCTAATTCTCGGCGAGGTGAGAAGCTGTTCTACTGCCATTTCTGTGCCAAGGGGCAACTGCAATATTCTGCCTCCGACCCTTGCTGGCTGTGAGTCGTCGTGCGTGACCCAGATCAGTGCTGCACCGCTTTCTCTCAAGACCTTCTCTGCCTTGAGCGCTGACTCGTGGTCTAATGCGCTTGTGACTTCGTCCAGCAGGACAAACTGTGGTTTAAGGGCAAGTGTGACAGCGAGGAGCACTCTCTGAGCTTCTCCACCCTGCAGGTTGGTTGGCAGTCAATGAGATGTCTCAGCTTGTTGCTGGCACAGGTGCAGGGCAGTAAGTGGACAGGTGTAGAATGAAGGTACTCACTGATAGCTCTGCCCAAGACTGGTTCAAGACACCTTGCTGAAGCCCAAGCTCGTGTATAAGAGCTGGCAGATCCCCTCGAGGTCTGCCCTTCTGTGCAGCAAATTGCTGCACAGAACCAAAAGAGCCTTCTGTCTATCTGGGTAAAGGTGTGACATGTGACGTGTGACAAGCATGCAGGATGTGGGAAGACCTGTCAGTAGCACTGGCTCACACCTGTGCAGTTAAGTATAGCTCAGATGGTGTTCCCTTTATAGTGACCCGAGCCTGTGGCACGTAAGTGACCAAAGAACGCCAGTTGGGCACCCCGATCTGCCGAGGAGTCCGTTCGTCTAAGGTCAAAGTTCCTTCCTGTAGCGCAATCAAGCTGAAGACAGGTCTATGCGTTACGGGACAGCACACGAGTTTGCCTGCAGCTTGCCTGCAAGGGATCCAAGCAGGCTAGCACGCGAAGTAATAAGCTTTTGCCGACGCCGCTGGCGCCGCGTATAAAGAGGACGTCTCCAGGCGACTTTACTGTAAAGCTGAGGTTGGTGATGATGACTCGGCCGTCTATGACCCTTTTCAAATTGCGCACTTCGAGGACGGAGTTCGACATACAATCAATGTCATGCTACGAGACTAACACATTTGGATTCTATGCTGTCGTCGTGAGCTGACTAGGTTCAGAAAGATGAGAGTGTTGCCGTCGTTGTCCGTGTTTACGGAGGCCTGTTCATCTTTGAGATTAGCTGCATCCACGTGCTTGATGACCTGGAGCCAGCCTGGCTTTTTCAGTTTGTCGCTTTGAGACCCAACTGCACACTGCCCGGCAAGGCAAGCACCCCGGGTTTGTTCTGACAACACACATCTCGACCATCTGTGTTTGAAGCAACTTCGGGCATAAACGTTTTGATTCCTCTGAGGACAAGTCAGCAACTGATCTTCGGGTCAAAACAGGTCCAGTCAATATTCCAAGTTTGCGTCAGTCGGGGACATGTCTCAGATCACAACAGATCCAAAAGAACACTTGAAGGTGCGTCTGCTGACCATCCACTCTTGGCAGGCTTGGCAAGCTATACAGAATATCTTGAACAGCAGTGTGCTATTTGCAGGCACTCAACGGTTTCCTGAAGCAGTCAGATGGGCGTGACAAGCTGACTGCAGCTGTACAGGTGATCTGCATAACATAGCAGCTGCTTTTGCTCGAATAGACTAGTGTTGGCAGAACCTGTTACCTCCAATCAGTCAGCCCTCAACCAATCTTCTCTGGTGCTGCAGTATGCTGCCATGTTCGTCTCTGCAGGAGAAGCAGGTGATGCAAAAAAGGTTCAGACCTCAGTCGCTGCAGCCAGAAAGGTTTTCCGTATCTTCAGAGTAAGCTGCTCTGTTGACATATTCGAGTGGTACACAATTTCAAGAGCTGCTTCAGCTGATGTTGAAGCAGCTTGAGGCCTGACTAACTCTGCACCAATATTTTGCAGCCTTTGGAAGCTGCTTCACCTGTACTGCTGAACCCTGTGCTCAACCCCAAGAAGCCAGTGCTGCTGGAGCTCATCAACAAGGTAAACATTATGTTGAGAGGTTACGTTGGACAGTCTTTGGACATGGCAGCCTTACAAGTATGTGTTCCACCTGCAGCTCAAGTCTATCTTGATGGCCATCTACTTTGCTGGTGATCATGTTGTATGGGCTAGTCAGGCTGGTCTGTATACTGACAAGGAAGGCACCGAGAAGTGAGTGACAAGCACATGCTCAAGTTGCAATATGATGTTGAATGCAATTGCATTTGACAATCCAGCTGTACAGCAAGCTAGTCAGCATGATCAAGCATGTGGAGCTACATTGCCTGAATCACTGCAGCAGTCATCAAAGTTAATTCATTTTCAACAGATATTACACTGCTGTTCTTCTAGACCTTGATGCATTCTGCCATGTGCATCCTGAGTCACTGCGAGCAGCAATTGTCACTTGGCGTTTGCATTGTCTTATTTTTTTCCACGAGATATACATGATGCAGGGCACAGAAGATGTCCTTGTGGTCATGGACGTTGGGCTCAGTCTGCACTGTTGTGAGTGAGTGCTATGAGCTGCTGCAGCTGAGCAAGCCACCAAGCACAGGTGAGGGCAGGGAGGCGTGGGAGATCAAGAGGATGAAGGCACAGGCTGAGATCAACACCCGCATGATCACCCTTGTTCATGCCTTGTTCCAGGTTGATGGCCCATTCACATGCAGAGCACAACTTGTATATAACTTGCAACAACAAGGCGTCAACCTCAAGTGGCATGGCTAGCTGTAGAGCCGCATGTTATGTTTGCAGTCATGCCGCCCAGCCCCAACAACATGGCATGACTGACACTGGTTGTTAGCATGTTCTGTTTGGAGCTTATGTCTGCCCAATGTAGTGAACAGCATCACAACCATGGTGTGACTAGACTCTGTGCATCGCAGTACACGACGTTCCTGCCTAGTGTGTGTCATAAGGTGACTGAGCCTGGGTGTTGTGTGCAGACACTGCTGGCTGCGGGGCTCCTGCAGTGGCGGCCCATGAAGCCACGCACTGTAGGCCTGATTGGAGTGATTGCCTCTCTCATGAACTGCTACATGCTGTACCCCAAGCTGCCAGCTCCTGCTCTGACACCCCCCAAGAGCTATGCAGAGGCAACCTCCTCCACACAGCAGCCAAAGATGGAGCTGAAAAAGGCTTAATCTTGTGAAATGACATGCAAGCTGTCTGAATAGATTTACACATCTGTATATGATAAGTTGGGCTGGGAGTTTGACACCCGGCAGGACGATTGCTGTGCACGTAGATGTCTGGCTCTGTTTCATCGCAGACAATTTCCTGTTTTCAGCACTAGAGCAATGTGCACATACTTGTATCACTGAACAGCACACACACCTAACTTGTTTGGTCTCTATAGCTGCGGAGCTGAAACCTGCAAGGGTATACTCAGTTGTAACCTGGCACCTGACATGCTAGCTTGACGCTGTCCAAAGCTTGAGACAAGCACAAAGTGACACACTGACAAGGTGACATATATGCTGCACTTCTGCAGCAACCACAGTTGTTGCTAGTGACCTGCCCTTATTTATACTCAAACATCTCCTTTGTATCAGTAACAAACACTCGCAACCTTTAACACGGTTTATCTCTAGGTCTTTGGGAGTCGGACTCTAATGGTCGATTTGAGGCAAAAACCTGAGCTCTCAGACATCTATGACTCCGCCAAAGAGGACAGTGGCAAGGACCACTGCCAAAAACAATCCCACACAGTGTGAGATCTGCGATGTGATTGCCATGAGCCCAGCTGCATTTGCCTTCTGAGTGGGTACCACACAGGTAGGTGCTACCATGTAGGAGCAGGTGTTCAAATAGCCTCCCAGCGCCCACAGCACAGTCACATACACTGCAGACACATTGCAGCAGTGATGCAAACACACATGCCTCAGCAAGCAGACGTGATCATGGCACTGACAAGGCACCTTCACATTGATGAGCACGTGAAAGGCATTTACATCTCGAATCTCTTCAAGCATGTGCGGGGTACCAAGCAGATGTACTGCCAGCTACAAACGGTCAGCCACTACACTTCCTCACATCATGCTTAGGCACGTCACTTGGCAGCATTTCCACTTATGACACGACTGCCCACTGTGAGCGCATGGCACCAGAAAGAGTGCTCACCAGTGGCTCCAGCGTCACTGTGCCATCTATCGCTGCTCTTGAGGTACACAAAGCACAGTGGTGCAGCAGCAAGCTTGACGAAGCCCAGGTACATGAGGAAAGTGGGGGATTTGATGGCAAACATCTTCCATTTTGGAAGTGTCCTGCCAACTAAGTTGGCAATGATTGTACTGAAGAACAAGACCTGCATAGCGCATGCCACTTTGGTGACCACATTGATGGCAAAGAACACACATTTCTGTTTGACATCATGCAAAGAGCATCCAATCTGCATAAAGAGTGTAGTGTATTTGTAGACTGACAAATGCCGGCCAAGGACAAACATGCTAGACAATGTTTGAAGATTATGCATACTACAAGTGATGCCTGAGCAGTAACACCTATACAGTCAGGAATTGAAGTTTACTGCTTGTACAATGTAGCATACAGACTTGCAGACTGCTGGAGCACATGCAATCAGCATGTGGGAAACTCGTCAACAGCAGCTAGACTCAAACTTCAGTTCAACATGCTAGGCAGGGTGAGCACCTGCAAAACACAGGCAACTGCTTACCTTTGGCAGCAAATCATCCAGCCAGCCTGACGAAGGCACATAGGTGAAGAACGGAAACACCATGATGCCCACAACACCACTGAGGAACAGTGAGATCATGACTGGCCAGATGCCCCTGACAACCTCCATAGTCCCAGAGCCCTCCCTAGCCAGGCTCTGAGGAGACTGAGCAAATGGTGAACCCATTGAACTTGGGCCCGCTTGCTGCTGAGAGGGACTGCCCAAAGGACCTGAACAGCAAATCGTGACACAGACTGAAACGCATGCATCTCAATCAGAAATGATTTTGTATGTCTATGCCTTTGAATGTCGAGTCTGAAATTGAGCCTGGTTGCTGCTGCTGCTGCTGCTGCTGAGGAGAGCTATCCAGAGGTTGTGGGCAGCCATTCAGGTCCTGATTTGAAGCAGATATGTCATGATCAGAGGTTGCGTATCAGTTTTGCCTCTGTGCATTGAGAGCCAACTGCGCTCTGCTGGGGCACTGCACTTGGCATGTAGAATCTCAAACCCACGCATAGTGTTTGGTAGCGACTCGAGTAGACATGTAAACAGGTAGTTTTGCTGTTCCTGCTACTGACACCCAGCTACTAAAAATCAGCTCACCAAATGACTCAAACGTCATCCTCCAGACAACATTGCTGATGAATACAGGCTTCACTGGCACCAGAAACAACAGCTTTGCACGAGAATTATGGGAAGACCCTCACACTAAAGCTGCACCTGGTTGTTGCTGTAATGGCAATGCAAGATTGCAAGCATACATGATTGCAAGATTGCTCAACAAACGCCAGATGTTCTTGACTCTGCAGCGCAATCTGATGGTTGTTGTGCAATCTTGCAATCATGTATCTTTGCAATCTTGCATTGCCTTTACAGCAACAAGAACATGTGTGCGTTGCCCCACATGCCGGTAATATTGACTTGCAAGTCGCATCTGAGGAAACGATGCATGCACCTGGCTAGTCAAGGTACACACAGCACATGAAACAGAGAACACACACACAACCGTTCTACATTCTGCCCTGAATAACTTCATGTTGTGGCAAACACAGAACCACCAGGAATGGCTGCAGAACTGGGTTGGTACCTGAGGTAGCGGGGAAGGGAGAGTAGGCCCTGCTGGGGGGGGAGCCAGGGTGGGCGGCAATCTGCTCATGCTCAGCAATCGCCCCAAGTGATGGTGCTGCAAGACAAATGTGAGTCAGCATAAGTATGAGTCAGCATACAAAAGGGTGGTGCTGCAAGGTGAACCTAGCACTTTGAGTAGGATCTTGCAGTGAATGTAGGGCAGTGTGCAGAACTTTTTCACTAGCAAGTGAAACCATTTGTGCTGTAAGAGATGGATGGTCTGTTCTGTGCAGCAATTGACACGGTGCATCAAACAGTGATGAAATATCAGCAGCGCAAAGTCATGCTGGTCACACCTGAAAATATGCAACCTCTGACTGTTTGGCTGAGATAAGATGTTAGTGTTAGCAACAGCGCATACTGGCTGATGAAGTGAACAGTCACTTAACACATGCATTCGATCGATCACACAGGCTCACAACATACATAAGACTTAACATGCTCAAGTGAAGCAATGTGCAC
>JAABUK010009110.1_pt1 | contig 13677 bp, 11 predicted proteins | sample 5559141 | NCBI WGS metagenome assembly JAABUK01 (sample SAMN10711869, study PRJNA513367) | rock metagenome | isolation source: Antarctica rocks | place: Antarctica: Victoria Land, Pudding Butte nord | collected 2016-01-03
GTCGTTCTTCGAAGCGCCGGGGGGCCGGCTGACGAGCTGGGACCTCGCCAAGGGAGAGGTGGCGATCAGCCACGTCCTGCCGTCCGGGCCGACGTTCGACACGCCCGGCTGGGCGGGGTCGGTGGCCCCGGCGGTCGACTGGCTCCCCGACGGCAGCGCCTGGCTCCTCGACGGCCATGCGCTGGTCAACCGGCAGGACGGCCGATGGGTCTGGAGCGTCTTCGCCCCGTCGTATCAGGGCGCAAATGGCTCCTTCCGGCCGAACGCCCTGATCTACTCCCAGGCCGTGAAGATCCTCGACGACGACCACGCGATCGCCGGGCTGAAGGGGGCCGACGGGCCCCGCCTGGAAGTGGTGAAGCTGCCCTGGGCCGTGGCCGACGCCAGCCTGAAGGCGTTCGAGTCGGGAGCCCCGGCACTCCTCGGCGCGGGCGGGTCGCTGACCTTGGTCGTCTCCGTCGGCGGCGTCCGGCACTCGACCCCCGCCGAGGCCGAGGCCGGGCTGACCGAGGCGATCCGCGAAGGGCTCGCGGCCCGGGGGATCGGCCTGGCGGGCGGCCGCCCGGTGGTCCTCCGCGTCAAGCACTCCGAAGAACCCGGCCCGGCCTACCAGATCTTCGGGCCCGGCGGCAACAACGGCTCCGTCACCTCGACCCGGTTCGTCACCGAGCTGACGCTGACGGTCTCCGGCTCCAAGACCCCCGCCTGGTCCGAGCGGAAGGACGTCACGGGCCTCCGCTCGTACGCCAGCAGCCGCGAGACCGGCGGCCGGATGGACGAGGCCGGCTTGCGAATGGGCGGCTTCGAGGGCCTGAAGGAAACCCTCAGGCAACTGGGGATGCCCTACTTCATCCCGAGGCCCCAGGACAAGGACCTCGCCATGCTGCCGGGGACGACCGTGCTCGCGGCGTCGGCCCGCCTCGGCGGCACCAACGCGAACGACACGAAGGCCGCCAGGCCGACTAAGCGCGGCCAAGGCCCCGCGACCGGCCGCAAGCCTTGATCCGCCCGAAGGACCGGGGGCCCCGTCAATCGGGCTCTCGGTTCGAGCGGAGGGTCCCGATGATCTCCCCGACCCGGGCGACCCCGGCCTCGTCGAGCTTGCGGGTCATCGCGTCGAGCAGGGTCTCGGCGACGGAGGGGTCGGCGAAGGTGGCGGTGCCGACCTGGATGGCCGAGGCCCCGGCGACGAGGAATTCGAGGGCGTCGTCGGCGTCGGTGATCCCGCCGATCCCGATGATCGGCAGGTCGGGCAAGGCCCGGCGGACGTCCCAGACCATGCGGAGGGCCAGCGGCTTGATCGCCGGGCCGCTCAGGCCGCCGACGTCGTTGGCCAGGATCGGCCGGCGACTCCGCCAGTTCACGGCCATCCCCCGGAAGGTGTTGACCAGGCTGACCGCGTCGGCCCCCCCCTCGGCGGCGGCGCGGGCCACGGCGACGATGTCGGTCACGTTCGGGGTCAGCTTGGCGATGATCGGCCAGCGGCAAGCGTCCCGACAGCGCCGGACGACCCGCTGGACGGCAGCCGGGTCGATCCCGAGGTCCAGTCCGTGGCTGACGTTGGGGCACGAGACGTTCAGCTCGACGGCCGCCACACCGGGCTCGTCGCCGAGCATCGCGGCCATCTCGACGAACTGGTCCTCGTCCTCCCCGGCGATGTTGGCGACGATGGCGGTGCCGACCGTGCGGAGGTAAGGCAGGTGGTGCGAACGGAAGTGGTCGATCCCGTCGTTGTCCAGGCCGATCGCGTTGAGCAGCCCCGAGGCCGTCTCGGCGGTCCGGGGCGTCGGGTTCCCCGCCCTCGCCCGCCGGGTGACGGTCTTGGGGATCACCCCGCCGAGCCGTTCGAGCTTGAGGAAACCGGCCATCTCGCGGACGTAGCCGAAGGTCCCCGAGGCCACCAGGACCGGGTTCGCCAGGGCGAGCCGCCCGAGCCTCACGTTCAGGTCGACCACGCCCGTCCCCCTTAGATGCCAGGACCCACCCGCCTACTCCCGATGTAACCGCCGGCGGCCGGAGTCCGCAAGCCCCACGGGCCGATCAGGCGACCTCGGCGACCTGCGCGACGGCCTTCGACTTCCTCGGCTTCGGCTGGTGCTTCCAGCGGCGATGGAGCCAGAGGTACTGGGCCGGGTCGCGGCGGATGATCGCCTCCAGGGCCGAGGTATAGCGCTGGGTCAGGAGCCGCGCGTCATCGGCCCCGCCGGTCAACTCGGACGGGTCGATCAGCTCGGTGCAGCCGACCTCGTAGCGGAAGCCGGGTCCGATCCGCCGGGCGTAGCCGACGACGACCGGGGCCTTGTGCTCGATCGCCATCAGGGCGATCGCCTTGTGCGTCGAGGCCGGCCGGCCGAAGAAGTCGACGTACATCCCGCGCTCGCCGGCATCTTGATCGGCCAGGAACGAGAGGACCCCCCCCGTGCGGAGCACCTCGAGCATCTGGTCGTAACCCCCCTTCTTGGGGATCATCTTCTGCCCGGTCCGCTCGCGAAAGCCCCGGAGGTAGTCGTCCAGATACTTGTTGTCCAGAGTCCGGGCGACCGAGTTCGGCGGGAAGCCGAAGACGCCGAACAGGTAGCCCGCCATCTCCCAGTTGCCGAAGTGCCCGGTGAGCATGATCAAGGGGCCCCCCTTGAGCAACTGGTTGACGATCTTCTCGTGCCCGACCAGGGTGATCCGGTCGCGCCAGGTCGTCGGGTGGAGCTTCCGGGGGATGTGGAGGATCTCCATCAGCATCGTGCAGAAGTGGAGGTAGACGGCGCGGATCAAGCGATCCCGCTCCTCGTCGGTGTAGTGGTCGCCAAACGCCTGTTTGAGGTTCTCGATGCCGATCTTGCGGTGCCGCTTGTTGGCCAGGTAGAGGACCTTCGCCAGCGTCCGCGCGAAGGCATACGACTGCTCGACGCTCATCGCCTGGGCGGTGCCGACGATCAGGCGGACGAGGAGGTAGACCGCGTAATCGACGAACTTGTTGGGTCGGCGCTTCACGGCCACTCCTTCGGCGAAGCTCAAGGGCGACCCGCCCGGTCGGGCCGGGGTCGCGTCGGACTCTATCCCCACCCCCTCGAAAGATCAAGCCGAGCGAGGTCGAGACCGGCACAAGGTCTGCTCTGACTCGGACATCCACTCCCTCGTCCCCCCCGGAAAGCCCGACCACCGAGGCCCGCCAATGAGCCAAGCCCAGGCCGCCCCCGCGTCCGAGCCGATCGAGACCGACATCCCGGCCAGGATGGACCGGCTCCCCTGGGGTCGCTGGCACTGGAAGGTCGTGATCGCGCTGGGGATCACCTGGATCATCGACGGGTTGGAGGTCACGCTCGTCGGGGCGATCGGCGGGGTCCTCACCAAGAAGGAGACGCTGCACTTCACCGTGGCCCAGGTCGGGCTCCAGGGGACGGCGTACTTGATCGGTGCGGTCCTCGGGGCGCTAATTTTTGGATATCTCGCGGACAAGCTCGGCCGCAAGAAGCTGTTCACGATCACGCTGGGGGTCTACCTCGTCTCGGCCTTCGCCACGGGGTTCGCCTGGGACTTCTGGAGCTTCGCCGCCTTCCGCTTCTGCACCGGGGCGGGGATCGGCGGCGAATACTCGGCAATCAACTCGGCGATCGACGAGATGATCCCGGCCAGGGTCCGGGGCCGGGTCGACCTCGCGGTCAACGGCAGCTACTGGATCGGCGCGGCGGCGGGGTCGCTCTCGACGCTCGTCCTGCTCGACCCCCGGTTCTTCCCGATCGACGTCGGCTGGCGGGTCAGCTTCGGGATCGGCGCGGCGCTCGGATTGATCGTCATCTTCTACCGGAACCACGTCCCCGAGAGCCCCCGCTGGCTGATCACCCACGGCCACGAGGACGAGGCCAACCGGGTCGTCGCCGAGATCGAGAAGCACTTCGAGGACGACGGCGTGCAGCTCGAACCGACGACGGAGACGATCCGCATCAAGCCGCGCCACGACGTCGGATTCGCCTTGATCGCGCGGACGATGGCGGTGACGTATCCGGGGCGGTCGATCCTGGGGCTGACGCTGATGATCTCGCAGGCGTTCCTTTACAACGCGATCTTCTTCACCTATGCCCTGGTGCTCACCAAGTTCTACGGGGTGGAGGCCGACCGGACGGGGCTCTACCTCCTCCCCTTCGCGGTCGGGAACTTCCTCGGGCCGGTCCTGCTCGGGCACCTCTTCGACACGGTCGGTCGCAAGCCGATGATCGCGGCGACGTATTCGGCCTCGGCCGTCCTGCTGGCGATCACCGGCTGGCTGTTCGCGCAGGGGCACCTCTCGGCGACGACGCAGACGATCCTCTGGTCGGTCATCTTCTTCTTCGCCTCGGCGGCTTCCAGCTCGGCCTACCTGACGGTCAGCGAGGTCTTCCCGCTGGAGATGCGCGGGATGGCGATCGCCCTGTTCTACGCGATCGGCACGGCCGTCGGCGGGACGACGGCCCCCTACGCCTTCGGCAAATTGATCGAGTCGGGGTCGCGGATGAACCTGTTCTACGGCTACCTGTTCGCCTCGGGCCTGCTGGCGCTGGCGGTGGTGGTGACGCTGATCTTCGGGGTGAAGGCCGAGGGGGCGTCGCTGGAGTCGGTTGCCGAGCCGCTCTCGAAGGCGGACGGCTGATGCTTCGGGCGGGCCTCCGTGGTAGAGATGGTCTTCGAGCCGGGCCGACGCGGAGTCGGCACCGCAGTTGCTCCGGTAAGCGGCCCTCGGGCGGCCTGGGTGGCCGCCCTTCGCTGGGGTCGCCGTCCGCGATCGCCCGGCCGTTCGAGGGGAAATCATGGCGTTGTTCGGTCGAACCGGTTCGAGGGAAAAAGGCCCCTCGTTGAAAGCCCCCTCCCGCGTCATCATCGAAACGATCCAACCCGCGATCGACGGCGGCCTCTTCCCGATCCGGCGGACCGTCGGCGAGACCGTCGACGTCGAGGCCGACGTCTTCGCCGAGGGGCATGACACGCTCAAGGCCGTCCTGAAATATCGCCCAATCGGCTCGGCCGCCTGGTCCGAGGTCCCGATGGCCCCCCTGCCCTACAACGACCGGTGGTCCGCCTCGTTCGACGTCACGGCGATGGGCGACCTGGAATACACCGTCGAGGGGTGGGTCGACCGCTTCGCCTCCTGGCACCACGAGCTGACCAAGAAGGCCGAGGCCGGGCTCGACGTGCCGAGCGAGCTGCTCGAAGGCGCCGTGCATGTCCAGGAGGGGTCGACTCGGGCCCGGGGAGCCGACGCCGCCTGGCTCAAGGCGAGGGCCGAACTGCTGGCCGCTCCGACCGACCAGGCCGGGCGGATTCAGGCCGGGCTCGACCCCGAGCTCGTCGACATGATGGCGAAGCACCCCGACCGGAGCCGGGGTTACGAGCACGAGCCCTCTTTGCGGGTGACGGTCGAGCGCGAGCGGGCCCGGTTCGGGTCGTGGTACGAGATGTTCCCGAGGTCGACCTCGACCGTCCCCGGCGAGCACGGCACGTTCAAGACGACCGAAGCCCGGCTCCCTTACGTCGCGGCGATGGGGTTCGACGTGGTTTATCTCCCGCCGATCCACCCGATCGGCCGGGCCTTTCGCAAGGGGCCGAACAACACCCTGACCCCGGGCCCGGATGACCCCGGGAGCCCCTGGGCGATCGGCGGGCCCGAGGGCGGGCACAAGGCGGTCCACCCGGACCTCGGCACGATGGCCGACTTCGACCACCTGGTCCAGTCTTCGAAAAAGCTCGGGATGGAGATCGCGCTCGACATCGCCTTCCAGTGCTCGCCCGATCACCCGTGGGTCAAGGAGCATCCGAGCTGGTTCCGGCACCGGCCGGACGGCACGATCAAGTACGCCGAGAACCCGCCGAAGAAGTATCAGGACATCTACCCGATCGACTTCGAGGGGGAGGACTGGGAAGGGCTCTACGCCGAGCTACGCGACGTCTTCCTGTTCTGGGTCGGCCACGGGGTGACGATCTTCCGGGTCGACAACCCGCACACCAAGCCGTTCCGGTTCTGGGACTGGGTGATCCGTGAGATCCGCGACCGGCACCCCGAGGTGATCTTCCTCGCCGAGGCGTTCACCCGGCCGAAGCTGATGCTCCGGCTGGCCAAGGGGGGGTATCCGCAGTCGTACAGCTACTTCACCTGGCGGAATGCGAAGTGGGCCATCGAGCAGTACTTCACCGAGCTGACGACGACCGCCGCCGTCGAGACGATGCGGCCGAACCTCTTCGCCAACACGCCGGACATCAACAACGATTTCCTCCACCACGGCGGCCGGCCCGCCTTCCAGATCCGCCTGGCCCTCGCCGCGACCCTCGGGGCGACCTACGGGATCTACGGCCCGCCGTTCGAGCAGTGCGACGGGACGCCGGTCAAGCCGGGGTCGGAGGAGTACCTCGACTCCGAGAAGTACCAGGTCCGCCACTGGGACCTCGACGCGCCGGGGAATATCACCCCGTTCATCACCCGGGTCAACGCGATCCGTCGCGAGAACCCCGCGCTCCAGTTCAACCGGCGGCTCCAGTTCGTGCCGACCGACAACGAGCAGGTGATCGCCTACCTCAAGACGACGCCGGACCACGCCAACGCGATCCTTTGCGTGGTCAACCTCGACCCGCACCACACCCAGTCGGGCTGGGTCCGCGTGCCTGCGGCCGACCTCGGGATCGCTGACGACGAGCAGTATCAAGTCCACGACCTGATCAGCGACGCCCGCTACCTCTGGACCGGCGAGTCGAACTTCGTCCAGATCAACCCCCACGCCTGCCCGGCCCACATCTTCCGGGTCCGCCGGAAGGTGCGGACCGAGCGGGACTTCGACTACTTCGAATGAATCCCAATCATCCCGATCGCAGCGAGCCCGGCGCGATGGCCGCCGGGCGAAAGGAGCCACGGTCGATGGCGGTCGAGACGTCCCAGCCCGAGTCGGTCGGCTTCCTGACCGAGGGGGCCCGCCGCTCCCTCGAACGCGAGGCCCTGCCCGCGTTCTTCCCCCGCCAGCGCTGGTTCGCCGGCAAGTCGAGGCGGATCCGGTCGACCCGGATCCTCGACGCCTCGCCCCTCGGCGGGGCGGTGCTGGCCCTCGTCGAGGTCGCCTACGAATCGGGCAAGCCCGACGTCTACTTTCTCCCCCTGGCCCTGGCGACCGGCCCGGCGGCCGATCGGCTCGCCCGCGACGAGCCGAAGCGGGTCGTCGCGAAGCTCGTCAAGATTGGCATTGTGTATGACTCCCTGGCCGACCCGGCCGTCGGCCTCGCCCTGCTCGACCTGATCGCCGGGTCCCGGTCGATCAAGGCGGGCTCGGGGACGGTCGAAGGGCTGTCGACCGCCAGCTTCGCCGCCGCGAGGGGCCCGGCGACCTCGCCCCTGGCCGTGACCAAAGGGTCGTTCGAGCAAAGCAACTCGGCGATCCTCTTCGGCGACCGGCTGATTTTGAAAGTTTTCCGCAGGCTCGACGCCGGGATCAACCCGGACTTCGAGATCGGCCGGTTCCTCTCCGAGAAGACCAGCTTCGGCCGGATTCCGACGACCGCCGGGGCCCTCCTCTTCCGGAGGCCGGGGGCCGAACCCTTGATGCTCGGGATCCTCCAGGGACTTGTCGTCAACCAGGGGACGGGCTGGGACCACGCCCTCATCGCCCTGGAAGGGTATTACGGCCGCGCCAAGGGCCGCCCCGGCCCGCCCGACGCCAGCCTCTACGAAGGGGCCTCGGCCCTCGAACGCGCCGGGAGGGACGTGCCCGCCGAGGCCCGCGAGGCGGTCGGCCCCTACCTCGACGCCGCCGCCACCCTCGGCCGCCGGACCGCCGAGTTGCACCTCGCCCTGGCTTCCGACCCGACCGACCCGGCCTTCGGCCCCGAGCCGATCCGCCCGGCCGACCTCGAAGCCCTCGCGCAGGAAGTCCGCGGCCAGGTCGAATCCGGCCTGGAGGCGCTCCGGGCGAACCTCGGCAAGCTCTCCGGCGCGACCCTCGAACAGGCGAACCTCGTCCTGGAGCGTGCCCCCGGCCTGCTCGCCTCGGCCGACGCCCTGCCGAAGCTCGCCGTCGACGCCTCGAGGACGAGGGTCCACGGCGACTACCACCTCGGCCAGGTCCTCCGGGCCGGCGACGATTTCATCCTCCTCGACTTCGAGGGTGAGCCCGCCAAGCCCCTGGCCGAGCGGGTCAAGAAGCTCTCGCCGCTCAAGGACGTGGTCGGCATGGTCCGCTCGTTCGACTACGCCGCCTTCGCCGCCCTCTTCGCCTTCGCCGGCGAGGAAGCCGGGACATTCGATGCCCTGGCCCCCTGGGCGAAGCTCTGGCGAACCTGGGCCTCGGCCGCCTTCCTCAAGTCGTATCTGGCGACCGCCAAGGGGGCCCCGTTCCTGCCGAAGGAGCCGGCCCACGTCGCCGCCCTCCTCGACGCGCTGACCCTGGACAAGGCCCTCTACGAGCTGCTTTACGAGCTGAACAATAGGCCGGACTGGGTCCGCATCCCGCTCCTGGGGATCGCCGCCCTGGCGAGGCCGTCCCAGGCCGCGCCGAAGGAGTTCCCCTCGGCCTTCGGCGAGACCGACGTCTACCTCTTCTGCGAGGGGACGTATTACCGATCCTACGAGAAGCTCGGGGCCCACCCCGGCGTGGTCGAGGGCGTCTCGGGATGCCGGTTCGCGGTCTGGGCCCCGAATGCGCTCGCGGTCTCGGTGATCGGCGACTTCAACGAGTGGGCGGTCGGGGCCTCGCCGATGAAGGTCCGCGAGGGGACGGGCCTCTGGGAGGCGTTCCTGCCGGGGGTCGGCCCGGGTTCGACCTACAAGTACGCGATCGCCTCGCGGTACGGCGACTACCACGTCGCCAAGGCCGACCCCTACGCCTTCGCCGCCGAGCCGAGGCCGAGGACCGCCTCCGTCGTGGCCGATTTAACCGCCCACGCCTGGGGCGATGCCGAGTGGATGGCCCGCCGCTCGGGGGCGAACGCGATCGGGGCGCCCCTGTCGATCTACGAGATCCACCTCGGCTCCTGGATGCGCGGCGAGGGGAACCGCTGGCTGACCTACGCCGAGGTCGGCCCCTTGCTGGCCGACTACGTCCACGAGATGGGGTTCACCCACGTCGAGTTCATGCCGGTCGCCGAGCATCCCTTCGACGGTAGCTGGGGGTATCAGGTCACCGGCTACTTCGCCCCGACCAGCCGGTTCGGCTCGCCGGCCGACTTCATGGCCTTGGTCGACCTGCTCCACCGCCGGGGGATCGGCGTGATCCTCGACTGGGTCCCCGCCCACTTCCCGACCGACGAGCATGCCCTCGGCTACTTCGATGGCACGCACCTCTACGAGCATTCCGACCCGAGGCAGGGGTTCCACCCCGACTGGGACACCTTCATCTTCAACTTCGGCCGGCCCGAGGTCGCCAACTTCCTGATCGCCAACGCCCTCTTCTGGATCGACAAATACCACATCGACGGCCTCCGCGTGGACGCCGTCGCCTCGATGCTCTACCGCGACTATTCGCGGAAGCCCGGCGAGTGGGTCCCCAACATCCACGGCGGTCGCGAGAACCTGGAGGCAATCGCCCTCCTGAAGCGGGTCAACGAGCAGGTCCACCTCGCGTTCCCCGACGCCATCACCCTGGCCGAGGAGTCGACTTCCTGGCCGATGGTCTCGCGACCCACGAGCGTCGGCGGGCTCGGCTTCGACTACAAGTGGGACATGGGCTGGATGCACGACACGCTCGCCTACTTCCAGAAGGACCCGGTCCACCGGAAGTACGAGCACGGGCACCTGACCTTCCGGGGCCTCTACGCCTGGACCGAGCAGTTCGTCCTGCCGCTCTCGCACGACGAGGTCGTCTACGGCAAGGGGTCGCTCCTGGAGAAGATGCCGGGCGACGCCTGGCAGAAGTTCGCCGGGGTCCGGCTCCTCTTCGGCGACCAGTTCGCCCAGCCCGGCAAGAAGATGCTGTTCATGGGCGACGAGTTCGGCCAGTCGAAGGAATGGAACCACGACACCTCGCTCGACTGGCACCTGCTCGACGACCCGATGCACGCCGGCCTCAAGCGTTGGGTCCGCGACCTCAACACCTTCTATCGGGCCAACCCCGAGTTGCACGAGCTGGACGCCAGCCCCGAGGGGTTCGCCTGGATCCACGCCGATGACGCCGAGCAGAGTGTCCTGAGCTTCGTCCGCAAGGGCCAGTCGACGGCCGACCAGATCCTCTTCGTGCTCAACTTCACGCCGATCCCCCGGCACAATTACCGGGTCGGCGTCCCGAAGGCCGGGCGCTGGGAGGAGGTCCTCAACGGCGACGCGACGATCTACGGGGGGAGTGGGATGGGGAATATCGGCGGAGTGACGACCACGCCGGTCCGGGCCCACGACCACGACCAGTCGCTCAACCTGACCCTGCCGCCCCTGGCCGTCGTCGCGTTCCGGTCGCCCCCGGAGCGCTGACCGTTCAGGACCTCGCGACCGCCCCGCCTTCGAAGGACAGGGAGACCACGAGCAAGAGGTCGACCACCTCGAAGCCGTCCCCTTCATCGGTGACGACGGCGGTCCGCCCCTTGCCGTTGAAAGCGAGGAATTCGGGATGGGGCACGGGGATGGTTCGCCCGTCCGCCAACCGGAACGTGAAAGGGCGGAACGGTTGGGCCTTGTGGGCCCTTTCGAGGCTCTCGATGGTCAAGAGGATGCTCTCCTTCAACCGCTCGCGCCGACGGCCTTGAGGTCGGCCCGCTGACCTTCATAAGTCTCGGCGAAGGCCAGGACCTTCGGGTCGGGCTCGACCTCCCAGGTCCGGCAGGCCTGGAGATAAATCGAGGGCCACCAGTTGGCGTGCTCGGTCAGGCCTTGCTCGCGGACCTCGGACCAGTTGCTCAGGACTTTCGACCAGCAGGCGTCGCCGTAGGCGAGGGCTTCCTTCCATTTCCCGAGCTGGGGGATGTACCACTCGCGGCCGATCGAGGCGTGGAGGACCTCGTCGGCCCAGTCGTAATCCTGGATCGTGGCCATCAAGGGGTCGCCGGAGCGGGTGGCCACCTCCCATTCGTACTTCTTGCCCGTCTTGGGCATCAAGCCCTGCTCGATGAAGTAGAGGACCGCGTGCCGCTCCAGCGGGGTGCACTCGGTGTTGAGCCTCAGCGACCAGTTGTGGGTGATCCTGGCCTGTGTCCAGTCGACCCCGAGGGCGACGAAGCCGACCTCGCCCATCATCGCGTGTCGGGCCTCGTCCCAGAGCTGCCGGGTCATGTCGAGGTAGTAGCCCCAGGGCTTCCCCTTCGTCTCGACGATGATGCTGGCCATCATCTCCGGGACGTCGATCTCCCGGAGCCGCTTGAACAGCATCATCAGTCCCTTGGACCGGGCGTCGTGGTCGGGGTGATAGAGGAACGCCTCGGCGTTGACCCCCTGGTTGTAAAGGTCCTGATAGCGGGAGTCGCGCCGAGGGACCGGGTCGTAGACGTAGGGCGTGGCCGAGGTGATCCGCGCGGGAACCGGGCCGGTCGCGGGTTGCGTGCCGTCGAGCCCCCCGGCGGCCCCGAGGATCGCCCGGAGGTGGCTCAACCAGGGCCCGGCCTCTCGCGACCCTTCCTCGACCACACCGGCGATCGCGCGGGAGCCGAAGGCGGCCATGTCGGCCACTTCCAGGCTGGCGAACCGGCAGACCCGGACCGAAGGGGCGTCGGTCAACGGGTTGGTGTCGGTCCTCTGGCGATCGAGGGCCCCGGCGAGGGCCGGGATCGCGACCCCGTAGAGGCCGACGAGGAGGTCGCCGGTCGTCGGCGCCGCGAGGATCTCGTCGAAGAAGACTTCCAGCGCCGGGTCGGGCACGACCTCCAGCCCGAGGGGCGGATCGCGCATCTCGCCGACGCGCTTGCGGAGCGCCTCGACGTGCTCGGCGCAGAGGTAGGCGTGGTGGGCGAAGGCCGTCTTCAGCTCGTAGATCGGCTCGGCGGTGATCCTCGCCGTGAAGACCTCGTGGAGCCTGCGGAAGGCGTAGTGGTGCCGCTTGAGCCTGGCGACGCTGGCGTCGACGCCGAGGCCCGGCCTCGTCGCACGCTCGAACGTGGTCAGCCCCGCGAGGGGGGGAATGCCCGCGAAACCCTCGGCCGGATCGCTCATCTCAGCGCCCCCTGGAAGTCAATCGTCCTTCGCCCTTGGACCAACCCTCAATCCGGCGTCACGACCGACGCGGGCGCGTCGGGCTGGCGGACCGGGGCGGCGGTCGGCGGCTCGAACTTGGGGACGGACGACTCGACCAGGTCCGACGGGGTGTGGACCGGCTCGGGGTTGTTGAATCGGCCCTTGATCGAGTGCTCGTCGTACATGAACTCTTCCTCGATCCCCTTGATCCCCTTCTTGAACTCGACGATCCCCTTGCCCAGGGTCCGTCCGACTTCGGGCAAGCGCTTGCCGAAGAGGAGGACGGCGACCCCGACCAGGACCATCATCTCCATCATGTTCAGGTTGCCGAACATCGCTTGGCGTCCTCCTTCTTCCCCTGGGGTGATCGGAGCGGTTCAGTCGCGGGTCGTCGTGGTCGGCTGGACGACGGGTTCGCCCGTCGCGGTCGTCACGGTCGCGGCCGGCTTCTTGTCGGCGGTCATCGCCGAGTCGATGTCGTCCTCGATCCCGGCGACGCCCTTCTTGAACTCGGTGACGCTCTTGCCGAGCGACTTCATCACGCCGGGCAGCCGGTTGCCGAAGATCAGCAAGGCCACGAAGCCGACGACGAGGACCTCGTAGCCGCCGGGGAGTCCGAGGAAGGCGATCGGAGCGGTCATGGGTGGAACCTCGAAAAGGCGAGGGGCGAAGGAAGGTCGTCCGGTATCAGTTGGGCCGGGCCGGGTCGGTCGGGGCCTTGGGGTCGTCCTCGACCCCGCTGATCCCCTTCTTGAACTCGGTGACGCCCTGGCCGAGCGAGCGCATCAAGGTCGGCAGCCGGTTGCCGAAGATCAGCAGCGCCACGAAGCCGATGACCAGGACTTCATAACCGCCGGGGAGCCCGGCGAAGGCGAGTGGGGTGAACATGGGCCAGTCTCCCGCGATCGTTGGTGGAAAAAAAGCGGTCCGCTCGACAACTCAAGGCCCCGGAGGTCGGTAGGCGACCGTGATCCAGGTGACGACCCAGGCCGCCACCGCCGCCGAGGCGACCGCCACGACGAGCAGGAACCAGCGGTCGCCCGACAGGCCGAGCTTCGTCCCTCCCCCGGCCCGATCCGGGCGGGTCGTCCAGGGCCGGACCGCGCGGGCAAAGCCGCGCCGGGCCGTCTCGGACCGACCGTAGAGGGCGACCACCACCAGGGCGAGCAAGGCCCACTCGCGAGGGCCCGGCAGGAATCCCCAGAATACCGACCAACGCGCCAGGTCAATCATGCCATCAAATGGGGGAAAGACCGGGGCGAGGGGAGGCACCGGGGGCCGGAGGGCGGATCACCTTCGTCCCACGACCAGGATGAGGGAGGGCCGACAGATCGGCGCCGACCGGGGATGCGTCTCGACAGGGACGACGCGGAGGAGGGTTGACCCTTCCATCCTATCGCGAGAGAAACGCCCGTCAACCTTTTTCCAGGGCCCGCCGTCGCTTTCGCAGGACGCCTGTGTTCATCAAACGTCGCCGAGCAGCCTCCGGGGCGATCGAGGGGTGGCAGGGGTTACGGTACTCCGTAACCCCGGGAAAGACACGGCATGGCGGGGAGCCATCGCGCGAGGTCCGGCCCGACCGA
>JAABUK010009111.1_pt1 | contig 13675 bp, 11 predicted proteins | sample 5559141 | NCBI WGS metagenome assembly JAABUK01 (sample SAMN10711869, study PRJNA513367) | rock metagenome | isolation source: Antarctica rocks | place: Antarctica: Victoria Land, Pudding Butte nord | collected 2016-01-03
ATCCTGATCGGCCTGTCGCTGCGCGGCGTGCTGGACCGGCTGGGCGGGGTGCCCGGCGGGGTCGGCGCCTTGGTGCTGCCCGGTGCCGCCGTCCTCCTGGCGGTCGTGGTGTCCCGCTTCGCCTGGATCATCCCGGCCACCTATCTGCCGCGCCTGCTGCTGCCGGGCCTGCGTCGGCGGGACCCGATACCGCCCTTCGCCGTGCCGGTGGTAATGAGCTGGGCCGGCATGCGCGGAGTGGTCAGCCTGGCCGTAGCGCTCGGCTTGCCCGACGGGTTCCCCGGGCGCGACTTCATTCTGGTCACGACCTTTGCCCTCATCCTGCTGACGGTGCTGGTGCAGGGCGCGACGCTCGGCCCGCTGATCCGGCTGCTGCGGCTGGACCGCTTCGTGCTGCACGGGCAGACAACGCTGACCGAGGCCGCCGCCCGCGCCCGCATGTCCGCCGTCCAGCTTGCCGCGGTGCAGGCCCGCGCGACCCTGCCGGACGGCACGGCACGGCACCCGCGCCTGTTGGAGCAGTATGCGTACCGCGCCCGCGCCACCGCCCGGTTCAGCGAGGCCGCTGGCGCCCTGAACGTAGACCGCACCGAGCACTTTGAGGTCGTGCTGGCGGCCCTGGACGCTGGCCGGGCGGAGCTGCTGCGCCTGCATCGCGAAAGCCAAATCCACGACGAAGTGCTGCACGCGCTGGAGCAGGAGCTGGACCTGGAGGAACTGTCCGCCCGGCGCAACCTGACCGGGACGTGAGGGCTTGCTTCTCCCTCTCCCTCCGGGAGAGGGTTGGGGTGAGGGGGCGGGCCAGCACGGCCCCGTGATACTTAGGGCTGTGCACCAATAGCACAGTCTGTGCCCTGCTCCGCGGCCAAGACCCCCTCACCCCAACTCTCTCCCGGAGGGAGAGGGAGAAGGAATGGCCACCCCGACTTGGCGGCACATGGATAGCAGCGGGCACGCCGGGCATTTGGGCGCGGGGCCGGTGCAGATGTATTTGCCGAAGGGCACCAGCCGCTCGTTGATTTCAATCCAGTATTGCCAGGGCAGCTTGGCCTGCAATGCCGCCAATGTCCGGTCGGGCGTCGAGGTCGCGACGTAGCCCCAGCGGTTGGCAACACGGTGGACGTGGATGTCCACGGGAATCGCCGGCTGTCCAAATCCGACCGCGAGGGTCAACGCTGCGATTTTCGGGCCGACGCCGCGGAAGGCTGTCAACCCTTCCATCGTATCCGGTACCCGGCCGCCGTTATCGTCGAGGATGGTGCGGGACAGCGCCAGGATGTCGCGTGCCTTCGGCTCTGGGAATGTGGCGCCCTGGAGCAGGCATAGCAACTCGTCATAAGACAGCGCCCCCATCGCCTCCGGCGTGCGCGCCGTAGCAAACAGGCGCAAGGAGACGCGCATGGTCGCCTCCTCCAGCGTGCGGGCGGAAATCAGGCTGCTCACAAGCTGCTCGAATGGTGAGCCGTAGCCACGGTCTCGCAGATCGAACATCGCAGCCTTCGGCAGGGACGCACAGGCCGCACGCAGCCGGACGAACACCTCGTCTATGTCGAACGGCTGCTTGCCAGGCGGTAGCGCCTGCGTTGCCGCAGGCGCCAAGTCGTCAGGCAAAGCTGATCTTCTCGTTACCGCCTGGGTTCGGCGGGCTGCCGGTCAGCACGGCCTTTACGTAGCCATAGGCATGTATCATCTTGCTATTGGGAGCATCCCAATACTCGGCCTCCGTGATCTCGACGCGCAGGAGCGCGATGTCGGGATCGTCGGTGCCCTTGGGGAACCAGGTCCGCATGGACTCCTGCCAATGCTCGGTGATCGCCGCCTTGTCGCGCACCAGGCGGGCCTTACCAGACAGGCTTACGTACTCCTGCTTCGACGGTTCGGCATAGGTTACGCCGACACGCTGGTCGCCCTGCACCTCGTCAACCTTATGGCTGCTGGCGTGGGTGTAGAACCATAGGCTCCCATCGAACTCTTTCTGTGCCGCTACCATCGGCCGGGCGCGGAGGTTGTCCCCGTCCTCGGTCGTCATCATGGCGAAACCGATGTCCTTCATCATGGACCACATCTTCTTGGTGGCCTCGGAGTGGGTCTTGTCGCTCATGCGATCCCCTATGTGATATGTGCAGCGGCCATAACCCGGCAGGGCCGGTTTGGGTTGCACGGGGCTGGCGCGGCCCGCACGCAAGCCTGAACTCAGGTTGATTCCCGCTCGCTTGCGGGCAGATGGTTGCTATCCGCAATCTTGCAGGCCTCACCCCGCTTGGCTGAACTCCGCGTCAGGGCAGTCGCAAGGTCGCGGTCCCGCCAGACAAGGGATCAACCGCCCGCACCGATGCGGCGCCGGGAGGCAGGGCGGCGGCGGCACCGTCCGGGCCGACCCGGACAACGGTGGATTGCAGGACCGCGCCGCCGGCATCCAGCCACTCCAGCCGCATCGCGTGCACCGCCGCGGGGGACGGGCCATTCAGGGCGACGCGGACCTGGGCACCGTCCCGGGCCAGCGCCGGGCCGGGCAGCGGCGCCTGGGACAGCACGAACACGGCTGGCTCGATCCCATCTAAGGCAACGTCCAGGGTGTTTCTGCGCACGGCGTCGCCGCCGCGCCGCATGTCGCGCACCAGGGCCGGCGCCGGCAGCCGCACCGTGACGCGGGGCGGCGCTCCCCAGGGCCGGGCCGCGTGCAGCGCCAGGATCGTGACCCCGCCATCGTCCCAAACCCGCACATCCACTCCGTCTGCCGGGGCGCCATCGGGGCCGAGCACCGCGAACGGCGGCGTCACGCCGGCTCCCTGAAGGACCTGCAGCAGCCCGGCCGGACCGGCGCCGTCCCCGTCCGGCCGCACTGCCTGCGGCATGTTGGCCACCCCGGCCAGTGGCAACTCGGCCCGGCGCCGACCGTGGCCGTCGAACACGCCTGGCTCGGTGTCCGCCAGCACTGTGCCGCCGCGGGCGGCGAAGGCACGGATTTCCACAAGCTCCGTGTCCCCGAGCGCGATGGCATGGGGCAGCATCAGCACGCGCAGCCCGGCGTCGTGCAATGCCCCGCCCGCCAGCGTTTCTGCCGTCAGCCAGCGCGGCTGCAGGCCCAGCCCGGCCAGGTTCGCCGCCGTTTGCCGCCGGGCTGCGCGCCAGGGACTGTCGTCGTTCTCCCGCTCCGAATCCCGGTTGGACCAGGCAGAGCCTTTTGGCTGCTGGTCCAGCAGCCAGCGCAGACGGAAGCTTTCCTGGGAATACAGCACCGCGACCGGGGATGGCCGCGGCGTCGCCGTCAGCAGCACCGGGGCCACCCCGCGCAGCGCGCCGGCCAGCCCTTGCAGGAACCGTCCACGTGGCCCGGCGGCGCCGTCCGGCGTCACGACATCCCCGGCCTCGTCCCACACGATCATGCCGTGGCTGCCGCGCAGCAGCTCACGCCAGGCCCGGTGAACCTCCCGCGGACCAGTGGAGAACGCCGTGCCGAGCGGTATCAGTGCCGGATTGAAGGCGTGCGCCAGCTCCAGGGCGTTGCCGGTGTCGTAGATTTCCATGACGTCCACGGCAGGGGCCAGGCGTCCGTAGTCGTAGCCGCCCCAGCCCGGCACCTGCGCGCCTTCCAGCGCCGCCAGCCCGGCGGGATCGGCCCGGTGGACAGCATCGGTGCCGGCGCGCACCGCATCGGCGAAGGCCACGTCCATAAATGCCTTGAAGTCCGACCAGGCCGAGAAATTGCCGTCCGTCCGGCGCATGACGGCGTCCGTCAGCTCCGGCTGCACCGCATCCCACTCCCTGTAGGCCGTCCCCCACTGTGCGTTCAGCGCGTCGAGCGTGCCATAACCGCGGCGCAGCCACGTCCGGAAGGCGTCCAGGGAGGACGGGGCGAGATCATAGTCCCAGGGCGCGGCCAAGTCGCCGATCCCGGACTCGTCTCCTAGGTTGTAGAACAGCGGATGATCGGCGGCCCTCGCCCGCACCAGGGTTTCCAGCCGGGCCTGCACGGCAGCGATCGCGTCCGGGTCGGACAGGCCCGGCTCCCGCATGAACACGCTGGCATCCGCCGGGTCCGCCCGCCGCCGGGCGCGGTCGCGGTCGAAACGCCAGGTCACCGGCTGCCCCGGGGTGTAACGGTGATATGAGGCGTAGAAGTCGGTGGCGACATTCTCCAGGTAGTAAGGCAGCCCGGACGCCTGAATTTCCTGCAGTGCCTGCGGCCCAATCCGTCCGCTGGTGGCGCTCAGCTTGATGCCGGTGAAGCCCAGGCGTTGCAGGCCAGGTAGCGCCGCGGCAGGCTGGCCCTGCCACATGATAAGTTGATAGTCGTCCCAGCGCGGGTCCGCCGCCCCCGCCGGGGATGCCGCCAAGGCGGCGGCCAGCAGCAGCAGCGCCGCCCTCATTGTCCCAGCACCAGGCGTTTGGCCCGGCCGGCCAGGCCGCGCAGCCCGTCCTTTATCTCATGCGCCGCGCCGGATGCCTTGTGGCGCCAGGCGCCGGACGTGGAAACCTCGGTGTCCCTAGGGCCGACCTGGTTGCCGTCCAGCTCCGGGCTGCCGCCGGACCAGTCCAGCAGCAGGGCCATAGGGCGTGCCGCCAGCAGGCGGTTGCCACGTAGGGCTGGGCCGGTAGGGCCGTTGGCGAGCACGGCGCCCGGCTGACCCGTGGCTCCGGCGCCAATCTCGAACCTGTTGCCTACCAGCGTCAGCCGCCCCTCGGCCGACACCGCCGGCAGGGTGCCGATGCCGGAGAAGCCGTTGCTGACCAGCGTGGTGTCCGCTGCGCCGGACGAAACTGCGCCACCCTTCAAATCCGCGAACACCGACCCGCGTACCATAAGCTGGTCCGATGCGCCGACGAGGATCGCGGCCAGGGGACGGTCTCCGCCGACGCCACCACCCTCGAACCGGCACTCCGTCGCCAGGATCGCGCCGCCTGCCGAGCCGGAGAGCAGGCCGACCTGGTTGTCGCGGAAGGTGACGCGGTCCAGGATCAACCCCGGCACCTCCAGCCTTACCCCGGCGCCGTTGCCATCGCCGACGCGGGCGCGGGCCAGGGTCAGGTTGCGCAGGGTCGTGTGCTCCCCGCCGATGACCAGGATCGCCTTGTCCTGGCAGGTCGTGTCCGTCATTACCGCACCTGGGCCGCGTCCGCCGACCGTAAGGCCCGGCGTGGTCCAACTGGCGCAGTCGTAATACTCGCCTGGCTCGATCAGCACCTGGTCACCGGGCTGGGCGGCACGGATTGCGGCCGATGGCCGGTCATAGGGCTGCCCGGGACCGACGATCAGGTCCTTGGCAGCGGCGGGGGAGGCCAGGAGTAAAGCCATAAGCGCGATGCGGGTGCCTCTCCCTCCGGGAGAGGGTCGGGGTGAGGGAAACCGCGAGAGCGACGCGTCGAGATCAGCAAACCCCAGCGCTGTCCGACAGAAAAGGCGGTGCTGGCCCATTTCCCTCACCCCGACCCTCTCCCGGAGGGAGAGGGAGAAGTGCAGCCCTCTCGGCATGGGCGGCCCTTACCGCGTGACCTTTCCGTCTCCCTGCAGCGGCTTCGCCTTGCCGCTGATGCGGTTGCCGGTCAGCATGGCGTCTGTCGCGGTCAGGTTCCAGACGAATGCCGTCGGGTAGTCGCCGGCATTGCGGAACGTGTTGTTGGTGATGGTGATCTCCCGCGTCGGCTGGGTCACGCCCTCCGTCCCGATCACAATGGCGCCGGTGTGGTTGCCGGCCTGCGGCCCCTTGGTCAGCGTGCTGTCCCGCACGATCAGCGATCCGCCGTTGGGCGCCTCGATCATGTAGCTGGCGGTGCCATCCTCCCCGTCATCTAGGGTGCAGCCCACCACCTCGGTCCGTTCCGCGCGGGACTTGATGTGGTGGCCTTCGCGGGTGTCAAAGAACTTGCTGTTCTCCACCCGCAGCAGCTTGGCATGGCCGATATAGATGCCGTGGGCGCAGGCCCCCTGGCAGGTGCCGTTGCGCTCGAAGTAGCTGTTGCGGACGATGATCGTCGCGCCCTCGGTCCCGGCCAGGATGCCGTTCTGGTTGTTGATGAAGCGCACGCCGTCCACCAGCAGGTTGGCGCCCTCGCCGCGTATGCCGGCGCCGTTGTTGTCCGGCACGCGGGCGCGGGTCAGCGTCAGGTTGCGCACCGTGATGTCCGCGCCCGTCGTGATCAGCAGCGCCTTGCCGCCGCAGGTCTTGTCGGTCATCAGCACCTTGGACGCGTTGCCCACGCCCTCGATGGTCAGCTTGGCCTGGGGCACGGTGGCGCAGTCGAAATATTCGCCGGGCTGCAGCTGCACGGTGTCCCCGGCGCGGGCGGCCTTGACGGCTTCGGACGGCAGCTTGAACTCACGGCCCTCCCCGACCTCTAGAATGCGGGCTTGGGCAATGAAGGGGCTGAGCAGCAGGGCTGCCAGGACGGGGGCGAAGGCAAAACGGATCATGGCGGATACTCCTTGGAGGCGTCAGGTCCCGACGCGCAGGCTTCGCACCAGGGTGCAGCCCGCGATGCGCCAGGCGTCGCCGTCGCGCTCCATCTCATATAGCGCAAGCTGCGGCTGCCCGTCCTGCCCGGTCAGCTCGACTTGCTGCACGATGCGGTCGTTCTCCCGGCTCAGCTCGCCATACTCGACGCTGCGCGGGCGGTAAACCGCCGGGTAAGTCCGCCGCACCATGTCAAGGAACCGCTCCGGCGTGCCGAACATACCCTGGATGCCCGGCGACGCGAAGGCGAAGGCGGCAGGCGCGTCGTCACGCCCGAACGCCTCGATCTGCCGGCCGATCACGCTGCGGATCGCCGCCCCGTCCGATGCGGACAGCTCTTGCGCCCGCACGTCCCTGGCCACAGCGGTCAGCGTGGCGGCAAGCAGCACGCGGCGCGGCATCGGCATCGCTAGTCCCCATCCGCCGCGGTCGGCGCGAGATGCAGCGGCCCCAGCACCGGGCGCGTCCGGGCGACGGCCGGATGCGAGCCGGCCATCGCCCGGTTATAGGCGCGCAGCACCGGGGCGGGCTGCGCCTCTTCCGGCGTCAGGAACAGGTCCCAGCGCCGGGCCAGGCGGCCCAACGCGATGCGACTGGACAGGACACCGGCAGGCACCGCGGCCAAGAGGCCGAACACCAGCGGCGCGCACCAGCCGAGCAGGGCCAAGCCGTCCGCCGAGCGGGCCGTTGCCGCCAGCGCCACCAGCCAGCCCAGCCCTGCCAGCGTCACGCCGCGAAGGCGCAGCCAACCCTCCGCCCAGGACACGCCGCGGTCATCGCGCGGCTGCGCCGTCCAGCACACGGTCTGGCCTAGCAGCAGGCCGGCGACATACCGGGTGTAGAACAGGATCAGCACGGCGGAGACCACCAGCGCGCCCACCTGCTCCAGTGCCGCACTGGCCAGCAGCCGCAGGCGTCCGCCGTAGTGCCGGGCCTCCTGCCCATCCGCCAGCACTTCACCCAGGCACAGCAGCTTGCCGGCATACAGCAGGAACAGCACCAGCGCCGCCAGCCCGATATGGGCGGGACCGCTGCCGAGCAGCACAGCCTGGACGAAGCCGCCGCCGATGGCCGCATCCAGCGTCGCCAGCAGCAGGAACAGCACCGCGAGCGGACCGGAGATGTAGTGCATCACGCCGTAGGCCAGGTGGAACCGCCCGACCGGGCGCAGGCCGGGATGCCTTAGCAGGCCGGTATGCTGCAGGTTGCCCTGGCACCATCGCCGCTCCCGGCTGGCATAATCCACGAGGTTGGCCGGCAGCGCCTCGAAGCTTTCCATCACTTGAGGCAGCACCCATACGTCCCAGCCGGCGCGGCGCATCAGCCCGGCCTCCACCACGTCGTGGCAGAGAATCTCGCCGCCGAACGGCTCCCCTCCCGGCAGCACCGGCAGTGTGCAGTGCTGGACGAAGGGGGCGATGCGTACGATGGCGTTGTGGCCCCAGTAGTTGCCGTCCCGGCCCTGCCAGAACGTCAGGCCCTCCACCAAGGCGGGGGTATAAAGCCGTGCGCCGAACTGCTGCATCCGGGCGAACAGGGTCTCGCGCCCGACGGCATAGGGCACGGTCTGGATAATGCCCGCGCGGGGGTTGGCGTCCATCAGGCCGATCAGGGTGCCGATGGCGCCGGCGCCCATGATGCTGTCGGCGTCCAGCACGATCATGTAGTCATATTGGCAGCCCCAGCGCCCGCAGAACTCCAGGAGGTTGCCGACCTTGCGGCCCTCGTTGGTAGCGCGGCGGCGGTAATGCAGCGCCGGGCCGCCCCGATGGCCGACCCGGGCCTGCATGGCGTCGAATGCCGCTTGCTCCTGAGCCGCGACGGCGGCATCGCGGGTATCGGACAACACGAACAGGTCCACTCCGCGCAGGGCTGCGCCGGAAATAGCGGCGTGCATTGCTTCGATGGCGGCGAACACCGCCCGCGGGTCCTCCTGGTGGATCGGCATCACCAGCGCCGTACGGGTCAGCCCAGTGGGCTGCGCCGACACCTGCAGGGCGCGGCCGGAGCGGCGCACCAGGAAGCCAAGCACCGCCGGCCAGCCAGTCAGCGCCATATAAAGCAGGTTGACCGCCAGCAAAGCCAGCAGCGGCCAGCGCAGCGGATCGGCCAGGCCCGCCGTCAGTTGGACGGCCAGCAGCGTTCCCAGCACCACCGCCCCCAGCACCGGCGCCAGGAACGCCGCCCGGCGCGGCCAGGACGGGCTGGCATGGTGCAGGCTGCCATCGGACAGCAGCCCCGACATGGCGCCGTCGAGACGTATGGAGGCACGGAGTGATTGCATATTCATCGCCAGTGCGGCCTGGACCCTGTTGGGAGAAGAAGCGGCACAGGTTTGATCCCCATAATATGGCTGCCTAATGGCCCGCCTGCCCCGGCGGGGCCACAAAGCCCGGTAGCACACCCAAGAACCTTTCGGCAGGGACGCCACCGCCCTCCGCCGCAGCGAACGCACGCAGTGCCTGGTCCAGCGCCGCCGGGCCGCCGAACTGGAAACCGATCTGGCTGGCATAGGCGCAACTGGATGCCACGCGCCGGTTCAGCCCGGAGGCGATCCCCGCGGCGCAGGACGGCAGGCCGAGGAGCCCTACGTCCGGCGAGGCACCTTGGTTGCGGAGCGCGTAAGGCGCATCGCGGTAGAACGCAAGCGGGGGCGGGTCCACGAGCGCCAGCACGGCGGTGATGAGCTGCCGGTGATCCACGTGGCTGCCGAGGCCTTGCGGCGCGACGACCAAGCTGGGGCGCAACGCCGCTGTCAGCTCCGCCAGTATCGCTGCCAGCTGCCTCCAGATGTTGTCCCCGTCCAGCAGCGGGCCGAACAGCGCAGGGGCCGAGTGGTAGCCGCGGTGGGGCGCTTCCGGCAGGTCCAGCCATCGCGGCTCCGTCCCGAGGATCGCTGCCGCGGCCCGGTCCTCCTCTCGGCGCAGCGCCATGTAGTCCACGTTTTGCCCAAGCCCCTTGTCGGTCTGGCATGCCAGCGCGAAGCCAGTGGGATCTGGCACCGACCGGGTGAATGCGGTCGCCATGACGGTGCGCCACCCGGCATCGCCAAGCTGCGCAACCAGGCCGCCGCAGGAAAATGCGACGTCATCCAAATGCGGGGACAGGAACAGTGCTGTGGGCATCAGGAGGACGGCTGCTGCTCCCTCTCCCTCCGGGAGAGGGGCGGGGTGAGGGGGTCTTGGCTGCGGAGCGGGGAGCCAGGGGTGCTGACGGCGTAGGATCCTGCGTCGGCAAGTACGGCGCTTGAAGACCCCCTCACCCCGCCCCTCTCCCGGAGTGAGAGGGAGAAGGAATCGCCGCCCATCACAGCAGGTGCGGCTCGGCGCGGAAGCGGCAGGGGAGGATCGGCAACTCCGGGGACCATGCCAGGTCCGGCGCCTGGCCTGCCACCTCGGCGTAAACGTCCATGATCTGCCGTCCGACTTTGTCCCAGGAATAAACCTCCCGGCACTCCTGCAACGCCGCATCCGCCAGCCGGCGCCGCAGCGCCGCATCGCGCAGCACCCGGCGTAACGCGCCGGCCAGGCCAGCCCGGTCGCCCGGCTCGGTCAGCAGCCCGTTCTCCCCGTCGCGGATGCAGTCAACCACGCCGACGCTGCGGCAGGACACGACGCCCAAGCGGCTCGCCATCGCTTCCAGGATGGTGTTGCTGAACCCCTCGGCATAGGTGGGCGACACAAATACGTCCGCCCCCTGGTAAACAGCCGGGACGTCGTCGTAGTCCACGTATCCCGTCATCTCCACGCACTCCTGCAAGCCCATGAGCGGAAGGCTGGCCGCGGTCTCGTCGTAGGTCGGGCCGATGCCGGAGATCACCAGCCGGAAGCGGTCGCCGCTGTCCATCAACTGCCGGGCGGCGTCCAGCAGGTCCAGCACGCCTTTCCGGGCGTCCACCCGTCCGTGATACAGCAGCACCGGCGGTCCGTCGCCGGTACGGGCAGGGCCGGGGGTGAAGCGCGTCACGTCCACGGCGCCGGGTACGATCGTGAAGCGGGCGGGGTCGGTGCCCAGGCGCTGCACGACCTCCTCCCGGAAGGAGTCGCAGCCGATCAGCACCCTGTTGGCATGGTCCAGCACGCGGGTCATCGCCAACCGGTGCGTTTCGCAGCAGCTTCCGACCCAGTGACCGTCGCCGCCCTGGATGGACACGACCGTCGGCAGGCCCAGGATGCGCGACGCTTCCAGCGCCATCCAGCCGCAGGGATAGCCATACTGGGCATGCAGCACGTCGAAGGGCTGGCGCCGGTGCTCGGCGACGACCGCCGCCACCATCGCGGCCACGTCGCGCTCGAAGTCGCCGCACTCCTGCTCGCCTAACTGCTCCATGCCGATGACGCGCACGCCGGGCACTGGGGGCGGCGGGCCGCCGCCATAAACCCGGCGGCCGAACTCGTCGCCGCGGTATTGGCTGAACATCGTGACGTCATGTCCGGCGGCAACCAGTTCACGCAACAGGTTGAGGGCATAGACGGACATGCCGGAGATCGCCGGGAAGAAACGGCGGCTGATGAAGCACACCCTCATGGAGGGCTGCCCCGTTGGACAGGACTGGCTGCTCCCTCTCCCTCCGGGAGAGGGTTGGGGTGAGGGGGTCTTGAGGCACCGCCCTGTCCAACAGAGGGCTGCGCGCCGACAGCGCCGGTTGCGCCCCGCTCCGCAAGCAAGACCCCCTCACCCCGGCCCTCTCCCAGAGGGAGAGGGAGAAGGAAGCGGCCCCGCGTCATGTGGCCGCTTTCAGGTAGGCTAGGCTGGCCGGGATGATCGTGTCGGCGCGGTGGCTTTCGCGGGACATCTCCACGCACACCAGGCGAGTGAAGCCGATGTCGTCCAATGCGCGCAGCACGCCGGGCACGTCCATGTCGCCCTCACCGAACGGCAGGTGGATGTGGATGCCGCGTTTCATGTCCTCAATGCTGACGGTGCCGAGATGCGGGGCGAACTCCCGCACCGCGTCGGCCGGGTCGCGCTCGCCAGTGACGATGCAGTGGCCGGTGTCGAGCGCCAGGCGCAGGCCAGGGATTCCCAACGCGGCCCAATCGTCCACGGTCTCGATCAACATACCTGGCTCCGGCTCCAGTGCGGCGGTCGCGCCCAGCGCCTCGGCACGCCGGGCGACCTGCGCCGCGCCGTCCAGCAGCCAGGCGCGGGCTTGGTCGCGCGATACGCCGGGCTTGGGCACGCCGGCCCAGAACGACATCGCATCGGCATCGGTGTCAGCCGCCACCTCCAGCGATCGGCACAGGAACTCGACCCGGCGGGCGCGTCCGGCAGGGTCGGCGGTCAACAGGGTCGGTTCGTGCTTGGCACGGGGGTCCAGCAGGAACCGGGCGCCGGTCTCCACGACGCAGCCCAGGCCCAGGGTCCGCAGCCGGGCGGCCAGACGGTGGCGCGCCTCAGGGAAGTCGGGCGCGAAGGGGTCGAGATGATGGATGTCCAGCGTCAGCGCCACGCCGTCATATCCGGCGTCCGCGATCAGGCCCAGCGCATCGTCCAGGCGGTGATTGGCCGCGCCGTTGGTGTTGTAGGCGAAGCGCAGGGTCACGGGTGTTCCATGGACAAGGGCGCGCTGTGCACCTCCGGCTCGCGGTAGAGCGGATACAGCGTGCCGACGATCCGGTCCACGGCGGCCACGTCCAGCCAGGCCGGGCCGCCCAGCCGTGCCTCGGCCTCCGGCGTTAGGCGCACCGGCACGGCGCCGGGCGGCGGGGCGCCGAGGCCGGCCAGCGTGCTGCCGCGATCGATCAGCTTGCGTACGCCGCGCTCGCCGATGCGGTGGTAGCTCATGGTCTCGACCTCAAGGCCGGGGACGACGGCCTTGACGACATGCACGTCCTTTGCACCTGGCGGGGAGAAGTCGAGGTAAAGAATCTCCATGCCGGCCGCGGCAAACCGCCGGTGCAGCTCCTGCACCAGCCCGGTTCCGGACAGAGGGCCATCCCAGGTCGGCAGCTCGTCGAAGCTCTGGGTGCTGCGCCGGGACAGCACGGTTTCGGCCAGCAACGCCTTGAGCGCGGGCTGGTCCAGGCGCAGCCACTCCTTCATCGCGACCAGGCTGCGCCCCTCCTCCCCGCCCAGGGTGTGCAGGGCGCGGAAGCGGTCGAGGTAATCCGGCGGGGTGATCCCGGCGACAGCCGCCAACGGAGCGTGGCTGAACACCTTGCGGACCCGGGCGGCGGCGAACTCGAACACCGCCTTGCGCAGGGCATGCTCACGGTCCAAGGACGCGGCCTCGCCGCAGGCTGTCACCATGATCGGGTAAGCGGCAGGCGTGCCGTCACCCTCGGCACCGACGCAATACACGTTGGCGGTGCCGAACTCGGTGGTGGCGAACTTTGGGATCACCTCTATGCCGAGGCCGCGCAGCCGCTCCAGCAGCGCGCGGGTGCGCGGGTCCTTGGGGCCGTCGCCCAGGTCCAAGGCTATGCCGCGGTCCATGGCCCGGAAGCCCAGGCCGTTGCCGTCGCGCTGCAGCAACTCCAGCAGGCCGTGCCCGATGGCGAAATCCAACGTCGGCCCGGCGCCCAGCCCGTTGGTGATCGGCGTCGTGAACGGCTCATAGCCCGGCGACAGGTCGCCGACCGAGCAGGCAGCGATGTCAATCGGCAGCCAGACCGTCTCTCCGCCGGGCCAGCGGTGGGCGGGGACCCATTCGAGAGTGGTGCCGCCGTCCACCGCGCTGCCGGCGGGCAGGCACAGGGTCAGCGGGTCGGCGACGCCGCGCGAGCCGAACTCGGTCAGCAGCGCATTGTAGCTCGCCGTGCGCCGCTCCATGCGGTGTATCTGCACGGCGGAGTGAACGGCCTCCGCCAGCTCCCCGGTCGTGCCGATGATGGCGCCATCGTCATCCACGCCATAGCCGACGCCGTGCGGGACCACGCCGTGCCAGCGCGTGCCGTCCGCGTTCAGGAAGATGGTGTTCCAGCAAGCGACGCCGGTGCGGTCCAGGGGCGACAACGCGAACAGCTCCACCCGGCCCGGCGGCATGGAAGCGACGTAGGCCGCCGCCGCATCGGGCAGGTTGGGCGGCAGGTGATGCTGCGGGGCGATGCTGTTCATGAGAGGAGTCCTGCCCCCTCTCCCTCCGGGAGAGGGTTGGGGTGAGGGGGTCTTGGCTGCGGAGCGGAGGGCCACGAGTCCAGGTGGCACAAAGCCCTGCGTCGGACCGCGAGGCGCCGAAAGACCCCCTCACCCCGACCCTCTCCCGGAGGGAGAGGAGGCAG
>JAABUK010009112.1_pt1 | contig 13675 bp, 13 predicted proteins | sample 5559141 | NCBI WGS metagenome assembly JAABUK01 (sample SAMN10711869, study PRJNA513367) | rock metagenome | isolation source: Antarctica rocks | place: Antarctica: Victoria Land, Pudding Butte nord | collected 2016-01-03
AGTCATAAGAAATTGACTGTATCAATGCTGATAGCTGATATCAATCATCATGAAGTCATATTGAGTAAGTTCTGAATGAACAAAAACGAAATATTATTGAATATGTGAAACGACGTCATTGTTTTTTTGAATCAATTAAATACTTCTATTTCAATTTTTTCAATTTTTCTCAATTCAAAGCACTCAAGTTGATTGCGATCAACTTCGCTCTTTTCTATCATTCAGACTAAGATCTCTATTATGCTCAAACGATCTGTTTCAACTACGACTAAGAAAGAATCATTCTCGATTTGAAGCATAGATGCAGCTTTGTTCAAAACTCTACTGAATCGATCAAAGAAGAATCAGACTGAAGTCTTTGTTTTATTCATGACTGATATTGATAGAGAAATCGCGTACAATACTTAGTGCAATTTGAACATTCTAAACGTCTTTTCAATCAATGAAACGACTCAGAATTTGAAAGATATTAAAGTCAAGCTGTCATCAGAATATCATGAGTTTCTAGATGTTTTTGATCGAGCTCAATCAAATAAACTACTCTTTCATCGCTTCTATGATCATAAAATCGAGCTCATCAGTGATTCAACGCTTTCTCGCTGTCAAATCTATCAAATGTCTTCTGTTAAACTTCTGAAAGTAAAGAAGTACTTAAACGAGAATCTGTTGAAGAAATTCATCACTTTTAGTCAGATCTTCTATTTCTTTCTCGTTTTATTTGTTCTCAAAGCAAATGAAGATCTTCGATTCTGTATGAACTATTGAAAGCTAAATGTCGTTTTCAAAAGAAATAGATATTCTCTATCACTGATAGATGAGATCATTGATAAAATAGTGAGTTGCAAGCATCTGACTAGATTGAACATCATATCAGCGTTTAACAAACTTCAAATGCATCTTGATAACGAGAATTACATCACTTTTATCACTGCTTTAGAAGCATATAAATACAAGATGTTATCATTCAAACTAACTAATGAATCAATCTTCTTTTAGCAATATATGAATGATGTTCTATGAAACTTTCTGAACGACTTTTGTCAAGTCTATCTAGATGACATTCTCATTTATAGCAAAATGAGAAAGAAACATAGAAATCACGTCAAACTAGTATTGAGTCGACTACGCGAAGCTGAACTGCAGATGAATATTCGAAAGTGCAAATTCAATGTAGAAGAGACTGTCTTTCTAAAAGTCATTGTATCAGAACTAAATCTTCGTATGAATCTCAGCAAAGTGACAGTCATAGTCAGCTGAATCACTTCGATCAATCTAAAAGAAATTCAGAGCTTCGTGAGATTTGTTAACTTCTATCGTCGTTTCATTAAGAACTTCTCGAAGCTAGTCAAACCGTTCACTCAACTGACAAGAAAGAACATGTCTTTTGTTTGAAACAAGATCTGTGTTCAAGTCTTTGACAATCTAAAGAAACAAGTCAGCTCAATCTCAATACTTCGTCACTTCAATTTCAAACGACAAGCTATTCTGAAGATCGATGCTTCAAACTATGTAAAAGATGAAATACTATCTCAGTACAATGACGAGAAAGTTCTTCATTCGATAATCTTCTACAGTAAAAGCATGATCTTCGCTGAAATCAATTACCACATTTATGATAAGAAATTGCTAATCATTATTCAATGTTTCGAACACTGATGACTTGAGCTGAAGTGCACTGAACTACTCATTCAGATATTCATCGATCATCAAGCTTTGAAGATCTTCATGAAAAATAAACAGTTGAGTTGATGACAAGTCAACTATCTGAACATTCTGTCGAAGTTTAACTTTCAGATTATCTTTAGATCAGGTAAAACAAATACTAAAGTCGATGCTTTAACTTGAATGTTTCTAGCGAACATCTCTGAATCAGCTCAATGACTTGAAGATTGTTTTCAGACTATTTTGATTCTCGATAGAGTCGATGTTCTACTCATTGAATCAAAAGCAAATCTCTATCAGCGAGTATGTATGATCAATCAAATGAATGAGTTCTGCAACGAATATAGACAAGCTATGAACGAGAACAAGCTCAAATTTCATACTACTAAATTGAAGAACTGCGAAATCATTGACAGCGTTCTCTTTAGAAAAGACTTACTGTGAGTTCTTGAGAATATGCATATGAAACTGCTACAAGAAGTGTATGATCAACCTTCAATCTCTCATCTTGACAATAAACGAATCATCGATCTAGTTCAGCATTTCTACTATTGATCAGATCATCGAGCTACTATTCGACGATACATTTGAAACTGTCATGCTTGTCAGCGAAGCAAAGTCTCTAGAGATAGCATTAATGAACTTCATCATTCTCTTTCGATTTCACAGAAACGCTGAAAAGATATAGCTATGAACTTCATCACTGAACTATCTCTGTCAGAAGACTATAACGTTATTTGCACAATCATATGTCATTTCATCAAAGAACGTCACTATGTTTTCTGTCATTGAGAAGACAATGACATCTCAGTCGAAGAAACGATTTGAATCATGTTATGAAACGTCTATCGACTGCATGATCTACTCAGTTCTATTGTTTCAAACAGAGACTCTCAATTCATATCAACTATGTGAAAGAGTCTTTGCAAGCAACTGAGAATCACAGCTAGTCTATTCACAGTCTATCATTTGAAGATTGACAATCAGACGAAACAAGTCAATCAAAACGTTGAATGCGAACTTAGAATCTACTGCAATTACATGCAGAACGACTGAGTCAAATGAATATCTATGATGAAATTCAGCAACAATTTCAATATCTTCTTGATTATCTCAATGACTTTTTTCTACTTCAATAAAGAATTTCACCTTCGAATGAGTTTCAATTCAGATACGACTGATTACAAAACAACTTGTGAATGATTTGAAGCTAGAAAAGCAGATGATATTGTCATTTGAATGAAAGAGCTACTGAGCTTCGATCGTCAACAATTGAAAAAGATGAAGCTGACTATCAAAGTTCAGATCAATAAACATAGACGAAACGTCATTTATGAAGTAGATGACTGAGTTTGACTATCTTTCAGAAACGTCAAGACAACGAGACTCTGCAAAGATTTGAAAGACAAACAGCTAGAATTGTATCAGATCACTGTCAAAGCGAGAGTCTTCTATCATCTTCATCTATCAGTCAGCATGAAGCATTTGCATTCGATGTTCAGCTCGAAGCTACTGCAATCATATTCAGAAGACTCTCTATCAAAACAGCATGCAGAACTTCTCAGACTCATCATTATTGATGATGATGACGATGAACATTGAGAGATAGATGACATTCTGAACTTCAGACGCTATCAAGGTCGAATACAGTACAAGGTCAAATGAAAAGATCTAGATAGAGACAATGAATGATACTATGTCAATAAAGATGAATTCAATGACTTCGAGAAAGTTTTGAACGAATTTCATGCGCTATACTCAAGAAAGTCACGCTAGTACCGAAATAACTCAATAAGAAAGCAAGCAAACGAGCGACATTCATGTGAACATGAATTTTCAAAGAGAAGAGTAATGTTACGAGCGTATCAAGGCTGAATAGAGCTAGTCAGTGTCTTTAACTCAGATCTGACTCAGTCTCTATTTTCTTTCATCAACATCTCTTTATTCAACATCATCTTTCTTTCTATATCACATTTTACTCATGTCACAAACACATTTTCTTCAAGCTTAGCGCAGTCTCTGAATATTACTTAAATAGAAGTTCTTGTACTCATCTTCTTCTGTATTCTTAATATTCAGTTATAGCTATCTCTAAAGATCAAGCACTATTCAATTCTGACTTTCGCTGATTGACTCATTTAGACACGATTCTGACATCTGATAGTGAAGACTACACTATCTTTATTATCGCTTTAGAAGCATACAAATCAAAGATGCTATCTTTTGAACTTATCAATGATTCTGCCTTGTTTTAGCAGTATATGAATGACGTTCTTTGAGACTTTCTAAATGACTTTTGTCAAGTCTATCTAAATGACATTCTGATCTACAGCAAAACTCAATGAGAACATTGACAACATGTCAAGATGATATTAGACCGTCTATGAGAAGCTGACCTACAGATGAATATTTGAAAGTGCGAATTCGATGTAGAAGAAATTGTCTTCTTAGAAGTCATAGTATCAGAACAAGATCTTCGTATGAATTCTATCAAAGTGAAAGTCATAGTCAACTGAACTACATTGATCAATCTAAAAGAGATTCAGAGCTTCGTGAAATTCATTAACTTCTATCGTTGTTTCATTAAGAACTTCTTGAAGCTAGTCAAATCATTCATTCAGCTGACTAGAAAAGACACGTCTTTTGTTTGAAACAAAGTCTGTGTTCAAGCTTTTGATGATCTAAAGAAACAAGTCAGCTTGACTTCAGTTCTACAACATTTCAATTCAAAATGACAGATTATTTTGAAAATCAATGCATCTGACTACGTCAAAGATGAAATACTATCACAGTATGATGATGAGAATGTTTTTCACTCAGTAGCATTCTACAGCAAAAGCATGATCTTCACTGAATGCAATTATCACATCTATGACAAGAAATTGCTAGTCATTATTCAATGCTTTGAACACTGAAGACTTGAGCTAGAATGCACAGAGCTGCTCATTCAAATGTTCATCAATCATCAGACTTTAAAGATCTTCATGAAAAACAAACAGTTAACTCGACGTCAAGTTAATTATCTAGACATTCTATTCAAGTTTAACTTTCAGATCATTTTTCAATCAGGCAAAATGAACTCTAAAGTTGATGCTTTAATCAGAATGTCTCTGATCGACGTCTCTGAATCAGCTCAGCGTACTGAAGATCGCTATCAGATCATTTTGACACTTAATAGAATAAATATTCTAGCTATTGAATCTGAAGTTGATCTCTATCAGCGAGTAAAAGATGTCAACAAGATGAATGAGCTTTGCAATGAGTATAGACAAGCTATAAGCAAAAACAAGCTCAAGCTACATAGCACTGAATTGAAGCACTGCAAGGTCGTTGACGACGTTTTGTTCAGAAAAGATCTACTGTGAGTTTCTGAGAAAATGCATACGAAATTGCTAAAGAAAATTCATGATCAGTCTTTCATCTTTCATTCTGACAATCAAAGAACTATTGATCTAGTTCAACGTTTCTACTATTGATCAGATCATTGAGCAACGATTAGACGTTACATTCAAAACTGTCATGTCTATCAACGAAGCAAAACATCTAGAAATAGCATCAATGAACTTCTTCATTCTTTATCGATTTCACAGAAACGCTGAAAAGATATAGCTATGAACTTCATTACTGAGCTACTTCTATCAGAAGATTATAACGTCATTTGCACAATCATATGTCGACTCATCAAGAAACATCACTATGTTTTCTGTCATTAAGAAGACGAAGGCATCTCAGTTGAAGAAACGATTTGAATCATGCTATGAAATGTCTATTGACTTTATGATCTACTCAGTTTCATTGTTTCAAACAAAGACTCTCAGTTCATATCAATCATGTGACAAAGTCTTTGCAAATGACTAAGAATCACGACTAGTTTATCAACAGTCTATCATTCTGAGATCAACAATCAATCAAAACGAGCTAATCAAGATGTTGAATGCGAACTAAGAATCTACTGCAATTACATGCAGAATGACTGAGCAAAATGACTATCAATGATAGAATTCAGCAAGAATTTCAATATCTTCTCAATCATCTCAATGACTTCATTCTACTTCAATAAGAGTTTTCACTCATGAATGAGTTTCAATTCAGATACTACTGACTATGAAACAACTTGTGAACGTCTTGAAGTTAGAAAAGCAGACGATATTGTCATTCAAATGAAAGAGCTTCTTATCTTTGATTGTCAGCAATTGAAAAAGACGAAGCAGATCATCGAAGCTCAGATCAATAAACATAAATGAGACGTCATCTATGAAGTAGACGACTGAGTTTAATTATTCTCTAGAAATATAAAGACAACTAGATCATGTAAGAATTTGAAAGACAAACAGCTAGAACTTTATCAAATCACTGTCAAAGTTGAAATCTTCTATCATCTTCATCTATTGATAAGCATGAAGCAGCTGCATTCAATGTTCAGCTCGAAGCTATTGTGTTCTTATTTCAACGATCTCTTATCAGAACAGCATTCAGAATCTCTCAGATTGCTCACTATTGAAGACGATGATCATTGAAAGATAGATGACATTTTGAACTCTAGATGCTATCAAGATCGAATACAATACAAGATCAAATGAACAGAACTAGATCGAGACAATGAATGATACTATGTTGATAAAGAAGAATTTGAAAGCTCGAAAGAAGTTTTAGTTGAATTTCATAAACTCTATTCAAACAAGTCACACTAAGTTGAAAAACAGTGAAAGTTTGCGTTTCATTTGTTCTATTCATGCGAACATAAATTTTTGAAGAAAAAAGTAATGTTACGAATGTGTCAGAATTGATTAAAGCTAGTCAATGATCTAGTCGAGATCTAATCTAGATCTGACTCAGCATCTTTTTTCTTTTCTAGCATCTTCTAATCAGCTTCTATTGCCTTCTAAACAAACACACTTCTTTGTATTACGAGTAGTCAACAGATTTCTATGGCAAACACATTTCTTTGTGTCACAAACATCTTTCAAATCAACATCTTTCTTGTGTTTCAACACGTCTTCTTTGAGACTAGCGTCAATCTGAGTAACTATTATATAAAGCATGTTCTTTTTGTCTTTTGTATCTTCTTTCTTCTATATTCTTAAAGTCTTACTTATAGCTATCTCTATCGATCAAACATTCTAATCATGCACGCACTCTGATCAGTTTCTAGACACGATCTCAACAGCTTTCAACACTGAAAACGAGCTTTCTATGAGATTATAGTCAGACAAGTAGAATGACAATTTGACAAGATGCATCTCAAAGCTTTCACATAGCTCATTAAGCTCTGCTGATTGATGAATTCTAGCATTATTCATGATCATCACTGAACGTGATTCTATCTCTTCAGAATTGCATATAGAAAGCATCTGTGATCACATGAAGTTTAGAAAGATCTCTTTTGTTATGAAGTCATGATGCATCTCTCATGCAATGTATTCATCAATGAAAAACGCTGACAAAATGCTTCATCTCTTTGAACGTTTTAGACTTTGAATGACGTGCAAAGATAGATCAATTGAAGCTCAGTCATACTTTCAATCAGTTAATGAGCAAGCATTAGCATGACTAGAAAGAGTAAAGAAGAAAGTTGAGTCTATCTGTTTGCTCACAAGCAGCGCTTTTATCGAGACGACGAGAAAGACTAGCTGATCAGATGTTCAGCTCATAAGTCGTTGTTTTCATTCGCTGCAAAGCTTCTCATCATGTTCAGCAACGACTTTTTGAGCAATCTTTCTGCTGTATTTAGCTTCTTTGAGCAGTCTGCTGATCATGCTTTGATTGACAACAATGTTAAACTCGTTGTACAGAAATCAGATCATGTCATTCTGATAAATGATGAGTCGTTGACTGAGAAAGTCAAGAAGCTTCTGAGCATGATACTTACTCAAAAGTCTTGATTTATCAATTGTATCAAACATAAACGTCACATCGCTGAAATAAAGATGTTTTTTACGCATATGATTGATCTGCTGTCTGATAACATGAGTGACTTTGTGTATGAACGTTGTGCTATTATCACGAGCTAGATGAAACTGAATCTCATTTCTAAGATTCTGAGTAAGAGCTTAAGACATGATAGATAGAACAAAATTGTCTTCATGTAAGATTGAGATTTGTATAGCTTTAAAAATGAAGCTTGAAAGTGTTTTGAAAGTGTGAGAATGATATCTAGATATTTGCTTTATTTGCATCAAATTTGAGGCTGATTTGTGAGTTTTTCTCGTCAAATTCGCTAAAACTTGAAAACTGAACTAAACTTTCAAATACAACGATAGAAGTGATGAAGATTAAATGTCTCATTTTGATAAGATGATCAACAAAGACTAGAACATATTTATATGTGATATTCATGAAGATACTGAGCGATAGAGAATTTACATAGTTCATGAAGACATCATGTTAACAACGTTCAAAGATTGAAAGAGAACACAATCATTCTTGAGTTCATTGTTTAAAGAGTTTGAAACGTGTGCATACATAATAGTTTCATACAAAGTGTTGAACATACTTATAAATGTTTGATCATCAGTAAGCTTGACTGATCAGTTCATAGCTTTTTGCTCTTTCTGAATAGACTGATCGCGTCAAGTCGAGTCATCGAGATCGAATCAAGTTCTCAGCTCGTCAAGACTCGATTCAAGTCAGAATTCTTGGTTCAAGTATTTGAGTTGAGTCAGAATTCTTGATCTGAGTATTTGAGTTAAGTCAGAAGATTGAGATCGAGTATTGATTCAAAATACTCGACTTGACTCGTCAAGACATGAAGTGAAGTACTACTAATATTTATCTGAGTGTCTGATAATGCAACAGAATAATGCAATTGATTGAAGAAAATTCATGCTTGTTCATTTACTACTGCTAATCTGAGATCACTATTATCTCATCATTCTTCTTCTTCTTCTTCTTCTTCTTCTTCTCATACTTCTTCTCGTACTTCTTCTCGTACTTCTTCTCGTACTTCTTCTCGTTCTCAATCATATCTGCATTATCATTTCTCTTGCTAAATTTCATCTTCTTGTCATCGTCGTCAATCTCAATGATATCATCAGATTCATCATCTGATGAATCTAGTGAATTAACTATCTTTCGATCAATCGCATTTTTTTCATTCGAAAATGCGCTTATGAATTTGTTGAATTCTTGTATGACATCTGAATCATTCATCATCTTCAATTCATTCAATTCTTCATGATGTAAAATGCGTTGCTGAATTAGTTCAATAGTAGATATCATGTATCTTGACATGTTTTTCTCAAGTTCATCTTGTTGTGCAATAGTCTAATGCATACATTAGTCTTGTTTTTCACATCAAACATAGTACATACATCAATAGTAGAAGTAGTATTGAACGTTGTCTTCATGACTATTGCTTCAAGCTTCGCTCGCTTTGCAGTCTTCTTCTTTCTTGTCTTCTTCATCAAATTTGTCTCAAAGCATTAAGCTATTATACAATCAGCTTTTGAAACATATATGCATTACTCAAATGCATTATTATGCAGACTCTTTTTCACTCAATCATCTGTGATTGTATCTTGCATATTGCTCTTCATGTTCATCTGCTTCTCTTTCAAGACTTTCTGATATACATTGATAACTCTCAGCTTTGTCAGTTTTTTGTGAAGAATGACTCAATTTGCATTCTGCTTGATATAAAGAGTTTTTTGATCTTCATTTCATTTAATGACTTAATTTCTACTTGCAATGAATTGCAACTTGATAAATAGATTGAACATTCTGCGATCTTGATTAGTCTCAATGATAATGCATATAAATAATGCATAACAATCTTCTTATCTGATAGTGATGTTGAACAACGTTAAAGTTAAAATAGATGTGAAACGTAGATAAAGTTAGAATTAGAATAAACATGAAGCATAGATAAAGTTAGTGTTAGAATAGATGTGAAATGTAGATAAATTAGAGTTATAGCTGAATTTTGAAATTCATTCATCATCTTAGAGCTGCGATTATCACAATCATCATCTCAGTGATGCAATCAACACATTCATCATAATAGTGATATGATCAATACATTCATCATAAAAGTGATATTATTAACACAGTTTGTTCAATCATCATCTCTTGTTGACATTGTACTTCACTTTGCTTTTACTCTACTCAATTATCACTATCTTCTACTCAATTATCACAATTTTCTACTCAATTATTGCAACTTTTCAAATCGTGATTGAATAGTCTACATCATATTCATGATGCGTTGCAAGCAGACAGATAATGCATTTAGATAATGCATTTCTTGTTGCGCATTGCTGATAGACTTGATTTAGAACGAAAGTCGAGTGAAGATGCATCATGTGATGATTTGAGAAAGTCAACTCGTGATGATAAATATTTGTTAGATTGAATTGAGAAAGAATCAAGACAAGATCATAAAATTGTGTCTGAAAGCAAGATCTTGCTTGAAAACAAGATAAATAGAATTAAGAAGATAATGCAAACAGATAATGCATCAAGCAATCAACAGCTAATTTATTGCGACAGACAAAGAGAAAATAAAAGTCAGAAATTGTTGCTCTTCAAGAAATTCGTCGTTATCAGAAAGCTGCGAATTTGTTAATATTTAAGATCTTATTCGAAAGATTAGTACGAAAAATTCTTCAGAATGAGACTGATATGAATCAACTTAGTTCAAGAATAAGCGATAAGAATTACAGAATTCAAGCTTTGACTCTGCTTGCTCTTCAGAAGATCACAGAAGCATTTCTATATGAATTTCTTGTCAATAAATGCATTATTCATTTGCATTACTCTTGATATTTTACAACACTTACTGATATCATGCTTTACATATGCTGATAGCAATCTTCTTGCTATTCATGTCAAGTGAGTAATCATTCAGCAGAGAGATTTGATACTCATGAAGACTTTGATGCGCAATCTTGAAATTCAGTTGAATCATGAATAGAAATAGCATTTGTGATAACTTGATCAAATCAAGCTATCTAACATAGCAATACACTTTACGAACTGCATTATCTCTTTGCATTATCTCGTAAGTATGTTATCATACTACATACATTGACAATGCAAAAGCAATATAAAATGAAATGATATTGAACATTTAAACATTAATAGAACATAAAACATTCTGCAAATCTGTCTTGAAAGAATCATCAGATTCATCAATCGCGTTATCTTCATCTTCTTCTCTGCAATAAATATTTCATGCTTCGATGATAGTTTTTTCAGAATTCAAGTTCATGATACAATTATAATACTTAAGAAGTCTTATCTGTTCAACTGATTTTGAAGTCATTTGTGATTGATTTCATCAACAAACTCTTCTTGCAAGACTGAATGTTCATTCAATATCTATAAAGAATATTGAACATGAAAGAACATTTTTAGTCATTTGAGTCAATCTTGAATAGTTCAAGACGTTGTCTCTTTAATACTTTCATGTTGAAAACTTCTTGACAATAGCATCAGTATGAAAATATTGATCATCTTCACTAACAAATACAGAGCGACGTTGAGTTCTTTGAAGAAGAGTTCATGTAATCATTACAACAGACTATAGCATTGTTAATAAATGATCAATTACATTATCATATTGCATTATCTGATCAACATCACTAGTCACTTACGTTTTAACTTCTGCAATTGTAGTTTTCTCTTCATAATGATGATGAAAATAGTTCTTGAACTCTTTTCTGTACTTGTTGTAATAAAAATGAGAATCATTCTTATTTGCATCTCAATCTTGATACAAATTCAGCTTTTGAGTAGAATTTAAAATCATAGTGAGATTGTATATCAGTTCATCTTTGCTCTTCGTCTTAAAATAGTACTTTGCAAGCTTGTTAAAAGTTAGTTCGCAAGCTCGAAGAACAAGTGCTTGTGAAGTACATGCATTATCGCGTACTATCATCTCAATAACATTGAGATGATTGAAAAAAGCATCAAACATTTGAAATTCTAAATGTATGTTAACATTGATGATTCTAGACACAATCAGAGTTAGCTTGTAGAAAGAATTTAACATATTGTTAATAAGCAATACTAGTGATCATTCGTTCTTCTTTAATTGAATAGCTTGAATCTTTGCATCTATCAAGAATTTCTCGATTCATATATTGATTGTGTCACGCAGTTGATATGCACATTGAAGCATCAAATAGATAGAATTTCAGCGAATGTGAATGTCTTGTATCAATTTTCAAGATTTTGTGACTTGAAGCTTTAAAAAGCGAAGCTTTCGTTGAGAAAAACTGTTGATGACAATAGTAAAAGCGTGAATCTGTTTCATTGATTAGTAAATGCATTATCTTTTTGCATTATCAACTTGATAAATATCTTCTTGACAACAGTGCAAAGATCATTGCTTGTGATTACATTCTCAACTTGATCATCATTGTTAGAGATCTGTCTAGAGCGAGTCAGATAAAGATGTCATTTAACTAGAAGATAAATGCTAAGAAAGAAAGATAGCTACAGAAAAGAAGCTGACTACATATGTGTGTTTCTCAGTCAACGCTAGATTCAATAAACACTAGTCAAGATGACAAAGCTAGAATAAATCTGACAAGACTAGAAGACTGAGTCTGACAAGGCTAGAATCGTGACATTACTTCTTCTCTTCGACGATTCATGTTCACATGAATGTATTTTCTGCTCGACTCAATTGACTGCTCAATTTAAATCATAATTGATTAAATTGTTGATTAGCGCGATTTGTTCAAGTATCAAATATGAAAATCATCAATGATCTTCTGAGCATTCATAAATTTGTTGTCATCAGCGTTGTATCAATTGAAATCATTGTCATAGTCATTTCATTTGACTCTATACTGAAGTCGTCTTCAATATCAACGAAAATTCAATATATCATCGATTTCTTATTCATCTTCGTTGTTTATTACTATTGAATCTGAGAGTTCATTCTTTTGATCAGACAAGAGATCATCGACGGCAGAGCGAAGCAGATCAGAATGAAATACATTATGAACATGCATAGACTTTGATAATTTCAGTTTATATGAAGAGTTGATGAAATCTAGATTGATGAAAGAATCGAGCATTTTGTCATCTAGCTTCTTGAAAGATCTCGCTGTAACAATGTTTCTTTCATTCAGAAACATCTTTGATTCGACCTTGTAATCAACTTCTTTTCTATGCTTATTGACTTGTTTCATCGTTTGTTCTCATGTTTTGACTAGCGACTCGCGAGCAAACTTCAATGTTTTGTTCATATGTTCAGATATATTCTCAACTTTAGTCGTCTGCAAGCGTTTATGAGAACTTTCATATTTGCTGACATCGAGTTCAAAGCTCATACGAGAATGAAAGTCTTTGTTTAGAAAGAAAGAGATCAAGAAGATGACTAAGAACAGAGCATTATTGTCAACGAACTTGATCATGAGTAGTAGCTTAGCTCAGTCATTCTGCATGTACAAACAGAAGAATCGAAGATATCTTTCAACGTTCTGATTAACTCGTTCACTTTGATCATCGATTTGAGAGTGATAAACAGTAAATAGTTAAAGATTAATGCTCAGTCTTTTGCAAAGAAACTTTCATAGAATGAAGATAAATTGAAAACTTCGATTTGAAACAATGAAATCGAGTAAATCATGTATTCAATATATTCACTGAAGCATTAGCTCAGCTGTTTTTTCTGCTGTGATTTCTTCGTCATCAGTAGAACAAGAAATATAGTGTCATTTCTTTGTCAGTTTACATATCACTGTTAGTATGACGTTTTTGCCTTTCAAAAAAGATAAGTCGATGATGAAATTCATGACTATGTTCTTTCATTGCTGTTCAAGTATGAGTAGAGAATGTAGTAGTTCATTGAATTTATCTCAAGAAGTTTTTGATCGTTGACAAATGTAACAGTTTCAAATATATTGATTTATTGTCTTTCGCATTGAAGATCAATAGTAGTATCTTCTTATGATCTTTATCGTTCTGAGAATTTCGAAATGATCAATAGAAGATTGATCATGAACTTTTTGAATTAACTTTATTTGAAGATGCTCATCGAAGAAAACTCATAGAAAATCAT
>JAABUK010009113.1_pt1 | contig 13675 bp, 13 predicted proteins | sample 5559141 | NCBI WGS metagenome assembly JAABUK01 (sample SAMN10711869, study PRJNA513367) | rock metagenome | isolation source: Antarctica rocks | place: Antarctica: Victoria Land, Pudding Butte nord | collected 2016-01-03
ACGAAGACGAAGACTACACCCCCCCTCCAACCCCCCACCTCGAGAAGAAGAGAAGCACCCAAGCACGAACCCCGACCAAACCCCGCAAATCCACCCCAAAAGCCACTACCTCCCCCCCCTCCTCCTCCGCAGCGAAACGCTCCGCCTCCGCCAAAAACCGCAAATACATGTTCCCGGTCGCGAGCACCCTCTCCGAAGCCTCCGAGGCCGATAAGATGATGTTCCGAATGAAGGGCGAGGGACGACCCTGGAAGGAGATCACGAGGGAGTGGAGCCGGTTGACGGGGCGGCAGCCGGGGGCTAGCTCGTTGAGCGTCAGGTATATCAAGCTGAAGGAGAAGTTTCGGAGGATGGGGGAGGGGGATGTGAGTTCTGACTTTGCTCTTTGTTCTTCGTCCTATGGTACTGTCGTGTGTCAACCTGCCTCTTTCCTTTTTCCGATCTGGCTTTTCCCCCCATCTTGTCTTTATATTCCAGCCGACCTCATCCCTAAAAATCCGCGGATCAAAATTCAGGCTCATTCTAACTTTCCTTCAGTTCGCCCGCCTGATCCACTTCAAAACCAGCGTGGAGCACCGCTTTGAAACAACCGAGAAATGGGACCGTATCGCCGACATGATTGCCTCGGACGGCGGGGGGACCTACACCGGACAGGCTTTGAAGATTAAATTTAAGAATCTGGTTGAGGGGGGGTTGCAGACGCTTAATCCGGATGCTGCTAAGGAAGTGGGTGAGGGGGGGAGTGTTGGTGGGGAGAAGGGGAACAGTGGACCGGTTGAAAGGGAGGAGGGGAGTGTTGGGAGTTTGGATGAGTTGGATAGGGAACTCATGGGAATTGTGGAAGATGGCGATGCGGATGAAGGTGTGGATGAGGAGACGCCGTCGAAGTGTCCGAAAAAGGTTGCTGATGGGACAGAGTCGGCGAGCGGGGTGGAGGTGGATGGGCAGTATGATGATGATAATAATGATGACGATGATGACGATGATGAAGATGATGAAGATGATGAAGATGATGAAGATGGTGAAGATGAAGAAGATGAAGAAGATGAAGAAGATGAAGAAGATGAGGTTATGGATGGTGAGCTGGTTGGAGAAGATTGACTGAATGAATGGGAGAGTGCTGCGTCTCGGAGACACAGTCATGCTGGTGTTGATGATGAATGACTATGATGGCGATAATGATGTGAGCGAGCCGAGCCTTGGTTGATGTCAGATGGGAAGGCAAGTTGGATCTTCGATTCTTGCGTATGAGCTTGGATGGATGGATGGATAGTTGGATAATTGGAAACGTAGAGAGCGGGGGGGGAGAGAGAGAGAGAGAGAGAGACAGAGCGCGCAATGGGTTGGGATCCTTTCACCCACCACTCGCTGATTGGAGCAGGAGAGCTGAATGGAAATAGACAGTGCTTGTTAGATAATGCAAGTGGGCAAAAACCGGACAGACAGACAGACAGACAGACAGACAGACAGTGCTCGTGAATGAGACTTGCTCTGATTGTCCCTTATCATGATGATGGTCTTCGTTGTGAATGAGCTGGTTACCTTGACTACCTTGCGCTTTGCTATCACTGTGTTTATTGCCATCAGTTTCTTCTGCATTTTCAGATTGCGCATTTGTCTTTGCATAAAATCGTGACTCAAGATGCTGGTATACAAAACTGTATTTCCTAAGACCAACGACACTCTTCCAGGACGACATGCTTCCAGGACGACATGCTTCCAGGACGACATTCTTCCAGTACGCCGTTGATCATGCTGCAGAGCTCGCTTGTTCGCTAATTCAACAACAGCCTGGCACTATGCAGGAACTGAGAAATCGTGCAATGATGCCATTCACCTGAATGCCGTAGTCATCTTTTTTCATGGGCGAATGCGTTGCCATGAAATTTCTCACCGCTCACCACTACCACCGCCACCGCCAAATGACCGCACCCAACCACCAAACCCCCCACCATTGCCGTTGCCGTTCGAACCGGACCGATGTGACTCACTGTGATGCCTCCTCCCATGCGATGATGACGATGATGGCGTAGACCGTGAAGACCTTCTCCCATGAGTACCAGTGTCCCGCCTCTCCAAGACCTCCGGCTCTCTACTACGGTAATAGCGTTGTCTCGCGGCACGAATATCTTGTGGTCCAGGGGACGTTTCCTCAACAACCACCGGATTCTGTGCCGTACCAGAGCTGCCCTGCCAACCACCAGGTATGGCTGCACCAGATGAGCTTCTTCGGGGCGGTCTTCTCGGCTGGCCGGGACCTCGAGACGCACTCCCAGTCGCTTCTGGTTGCGATGTCGATATTCCTTTCCGGCAGTGAGGACAGGTGTCGTGCTCTTTCAACCATGCGGTGATGCATGTTTCATGGAACCAATGCGTGCAGGGTAGGACTGTCACTTGGTCTCCAACTTGAACGGCATCCATGCAGATCGAGCATTCGGCGTTGCCGAAATCGTCCAGCATATCCTTGTCGACTGTTTTCTTTGGTAACGATTTGATAGCAGCTTCTGTGGCTGGACCTGGTGCGTTGCTGCCTTGGCTTTGTTCCATGAGCTGCGTGATTACTCGATCTAGTGCTTCTTGCGTAAAGACGGCGTCGCCGTGAGCGGCATTAGCTGGATCCATCATGCGTTGTAACATTGCAAAAGGACCACCATTTGCGTCGGCACCACCTTGTACTCTGACGCCACCAAGCCCTTGTAAGATCGTGCCAAACAAGCTGTATCGTTGTCAATGTGGGCTCGTTGGTAAGCCAGAGGGAGCACTCACCCCGTGAACGGGCCACCATCCTGTCCTTGTGGCTGCAGTTGGCCTGGAGCACCGGAAGGGAGGCCTGGAGCACCGGAAGGGAAGCCTGGTAAAGCTGGCCCTCCTGGCATGGTGCCCCTATTTTGACCCGTCCGCTGCGTTGTTATGCCCATGATGGTCTGAACCAAATCCTGAAAATCATGCTCTACCTCCATCATAGCTGGATCCTCACCTCCTCGGCCTCTGTTCGATGTGACGTACACAGGACCCCCGTTGCTGTTGTACATGCTGAAGCTGAACGATGAGCTGCCATTCGGACTTCTTGACTCCCAATGATATTCTCTTGGTGGTGGCCGTGCTCTGGCAAACGGGAAACCGCCTATGTCATCTTCATCTGGATCTGGTGCGTCTTGCCAAGCGTTGTGGTGTTCGAGAGAGTCCAGTGATCTAGAGCGGGTCAAGCGCATGTCATCGAAGGAGTCGTGTCGCGGTGGCAGTTCGGGTGATGGAGGATTCGAGTCTGATATCTGGGCAGAGCATAGCAGATCAGTATCGATTGCCGTGCGAAGATCGGCGCACACTGGATGCCCGCGAAGATTGAACTTACGATCTCAACAAATTCTGACTCGCAGCGGGGACATTGTAGGCCTCCTTGCTCGCGTGGCCAGACGTTGGAGCATTCATGACAGTTGACCTGCTCACCAGGTATGCGCGTTGAGTCAGCCATAATTGACTGCTAAATATCGATATAGCAGATGCCGAAAAAAAGAGAGGAGCCTTCTCGGCGACCTGAAGCGGTAGATAGAATGTGCACGCTAATGAGTCAAAGACTGAGGTGGCACGACCAGATGCTGGACGCTGGGACGGTATCTCTGGTGGGCGGTGTCAAATGGAATGCGACTGGCTATCGTCAGACACCGCAAACAGTCTTCAAAAGCTGCTCAAACAAGTGACTTTGCAGTCGGAACACTTCCTTTCCCTTCCTACTCGCCGCTGCCCGCCGATGATGCCACTTGCCTGCTACGCCACAGCGCCACAGCGAGCTCAGTCAGCAATTCTCTTCCACGACACGCATTGGCACAATCCCGTCGGATGCTCCTCTCTCGCAGAAACAGTGGCTGTCGGACCACTGAGGTCTACTAACGTGACCAAAGAGGATGCAGCGCAGGTTCTATCATGTATCCTTCTGGCAGTCCACTTTCTGCAGATGGTTGTTGCTAGGCCGACACCTGACGCGGTCTGCATGGCGTGGAAGACACAAAATAGTTGTTGGTGATCTACAAGCTCTGGAAGTACTGATAAGAACGGTGTTTGGAGAGTGGCTGTGGGCAGTGCTAGAGAAGAAACTCGATGCGTTTTGATTGGCTTCTTCGTCAACATCTTGTGCAGACATAGACATGACAGAAACACACCCAAGCAAGACAACAGGGGTCGCAACGTCAAAGTTGTATTGATAGACAAAAGAATACTCCGCCCAATGTTGTGTGCCATGAAAGTAGGAAGACATTCAGCCGACGCTTGAGCTACCTCCTCCGAGAGCTCTTCATCAAAAGACCACCAACAATGCCAGCTGCCACAGCTATGCCACCAACGATAGCTACTCCCACAAGGCCTTCTTTCGAGACTTTGTCGTCTATGAGACTCCGCAAACTTGCTGCTTGTAGGTTGCCCGCTTCTTTATCAAGGAGCAGATCGTTGTACCTTCGAGCTTCAGCATAGTTCCCAAGCTTGAAGTTCCCCAGTGCGAGATAGTACAGGCATTCCCTTCGCCGTTCGGGTGCAGTTCGGAAGATTTCTGTGAGCAGTCTGACCCCTTCTTGCTGCTCGCCGCGGGCGTTCGATTTGATCAGCCCCTGTAAATGTCAGATTGAAGCGACCTGGAGATACTAAGGTACAAAACCATACCCATGCATAGTTGAACTTTGTCTGTACTCCCACAAATTCACCTTCTTTCTCGTATTGTGCTCGAAGGACTTGTAGTTCGGCAGGTTTGAGCGGGCTATGGCGCAGAGGTCAGCTGCTGATCTAGACAGATATCTGCGAGCTTCCGAAGTATGAGGAGGAGCAGAAGAAAGAACAGGAACATGCTGACCTTTCGGCATCTGCTGCGTCTACCAAGAAGGTCAGCAACCTGCGTGGCAAAACGAGGGAATACCGAGAAGCTCACAAGGAAGATGGTCACCCATCTGGCCGGTTGATGTGTTTGTGTAGGTATCGAGACAAAAGACGCCCTCTTTGATCCTCTCTGCCGTCGTCGATGGGCTCAGATGTACTTGGTCAAGCAGCCTTCGAAAGGGCAACTGGCCTCGCTTTGCCGTCTGTGGCGGTGCAAATTGAGCAAACGTGGCGCCAGGGCCAGTGACGTGGGATCAGCGGCCTCCCGCGCTTGGTTGTCCTCCGCAACGCTGGGAAAATCAACACCGCAGATTCAAAACTTGAACAACGTCGAGAGCTGGTGATCGCGAAATCCAATAGCTCATGCTGCGCGCTTGAAGTACATCTATCCAACATCACCTCATCAAAATGCTGCTCGACGAAGATCCCGCGACTGTATGACTCATCTTTTTCCACGCGTAATTGCAGAGTACTAACACTTTGAAACAGCTAATCCACCACACCGTCGACAACTTCAACATCCAGCCAGACAAACTCGCCCTTGGCCGCATCAACGAGTCCCTATCAACATTGCAGCAATCACGCGAACTGCGCATTCGCGATGCAGAAAACGCCCTGCGCAAACTTTCCCGCAACCTCTCCACTCTATCATCACAGCACAAGGAGACGGTGTCGACGCACGACAGCGTCAGCCATGCCGCTGAGATAAGCGAGCTGGACACGAGGAAGTTCAGGACCGCCAAAGCCGTCTCTGAAGTCGAGATCGAGAGCGAAAGGCTGGAAGGAGAACTGGAAACCCTGAAAGCGAAATTGGCGGATTTGGAGATGCAAGGTGTTGAGGGTGATGACCAGACGAGGAGGGAGAGGGAGGCTGACGATGCTACAATGTGAGTGGTTTCAGCAAAAGGCTGTGTGGTACAAACGGCTGACTGGAAGACAGACTGCAACTCAAGATCTACAGATCGCTTGGTATCGACATCGAGCCGGACGACGCAGGCAACTACAACAAAGCCATCATTCGGAACACAAAGAAGGGGGATGTGCACGTTGTGAACATCGATCCGAAATTTTCGAAATTCTTCTATGCCAATTACTTCTGGCAAACGATACAGACCTAGCCATGGTACGAAGGCCAGAGTGGTGGAGTCCACATTGCATTTGGGGGTAGCGCTGGCGTTCAGGTACAAGTTGTGGCAGAACAGCTTGGAAAGGACTGCGGAAAACAATCATGATGTTTCAAACCCCCCTCCCCGGAATAGCTTCAGAACCACCACGAAATGATAAATGAGGCTTCTAAGCCTTCCCCTCCAGCAGAGCAGCCCAAATCTGCAATACTCCCAATCCAAACGGCATACCCGATGTGGTCCGGTCACCTTCTCTGCCGTACCACACAGCGCTACCCAGACACGCTGCTGCCGCCAGCCCAGCTATGGCCTTGTTAACCGGATCCAACAGCAAGTGTGGGCTCTTCGACGACTGGTAAATTCACGAGACCTGGCGACCGATAGTCAGCATCGAAGCATCCTTGCTGTCTTGATCGAGACCAAGGAGGATTCTCACCCGTGATCAGAAGGAACACGCTCCCTGACTAAGTGATCAGCACTCCCTGTGACGCTCTAGGGCCAAACGGTCATGAGTGATGAGAAGTAATACCTTGAAACCATCCCGCCCTGGCACACGCAGCACACCAGTCGAGGCAGTCGTTTGAATTGGGGATCATTCATGAATTCTTGGGCTTTGGAATTTTTGCTTCATGTAGTCCGTATCAGTCCACGAGTCTGGTTTATCATTCCGGTCTTCCTTCCGGATGAGGAAGGTAATATTTGTAGGTATAGGTGTGACTTACCGTGTGCCCGACGGCGGTTAGAGCCCATGCAGCGCTGGTCACTTTGAGGCCTGTGGGGTTGGGCATGATGAGATGTGTGAGTTCTTGACGCGGGTAGAGGTTCGGACGCTGCTGGGTCTTCGAAGGGCTGTGGTTACGGAGAGAGAGGGCTGATGTCTTTATCTGTAGGGACTTGTGGAGGTTTGTGTTGTAGGTCCTCCTTGGTGGCTTATGTACTCAGCATAGGCCTGTTGCGTAGATAGCTTCCTCCTGCATACACTCATTCATCAGTTTGCCGACGCTGTGACCGACAGGGGAGCTCGCTGCTGATTCAAATCAGAAGTACGTATCCTGTAGGTAGTAGAACGAGTAGTTACACTTATCAATTCTTCTCGTTTCTAATCCGAGAGTAGTGTGGGTTTTGGTTGAGAGTGTAGTGTCGTCCTCAGTAGAGTATATCGAGTAAACTATCTATGCTCTGTCCGGTAAGCAGGAGAAGGCAGCGAAGCAACCCAAAGAATTTCTCTCCTAAAACCTAAGAGCCATTGGGAGCAGAAACCATGCCGCTCGCGGCCATCCGGTCACCTCGTTTATCATGTACTCCTCAACCAGTATGCAAGATGTATCTTGAGCAGGCCCCTGGCCTCTTTCCACGCCTCTCTGAGGCCAATGATCTGCTAATTTCCCTTTAGATACCTTCGCCAATGAAAATGTCCTTCGCAACATTGTAAAGCAAACAGCCCTGGAAGCGGTTCTAGAGAACATTAGGAAAGGTACAACATTGATTTGCTCGAGCACAAAGCACAGCAGTGTCACTTCCCTTCCGAAGAACCCATAGCTGGGTTTTCAATATGATCCGAGACCCTGCATCCCCCACAGCTATTTCGAATGCGATGGATGAGAGCGGTTGGGACCCTCCATAGCTTTAATTAGAACCGAGCCGCTGGAAGTTTTCCATGGGAAGGACGGGCCACAGTAGGCCGTCCGACAGTCGTTTCTAGAGGTTCCACTTTCGAATCTGTGGAGTCTCTGCTTGATCAAAGAGATGAACTCCATAGCCATGAGATGTTTCAACCTTGATCTTCACTATTGGCAATCCCCATGATGACATTTTCCAGCTTCTTGACTGTAGTCCGCATCTCCTCCCATTTCCGCTTTCGCTGCTCTTGCATCTGTCTCAATTCCTGTTCGAGGCTGCGGATACGCTCCTCCTGCTCCCTTTCGCTGGTGCCGATTCCAGGAAGGACTTTGATCAGATATTCAATCTGCTGTTCTTTGATAATTAGGTCTCGCACGAGTTGAAGCTGATTGGCAGCGAATGTCTTAGGAGAATCTGGTCTCAATGGCCGCACGACATTTTCGCCTGCGTCCTCATCTTTGGGCTCCTCGGCACGTGGCAACGAGTACGGATCTGATGTTTGCACTGGTGGCACCAGTGAATGTCGAGTTAGATTATAGCAAACTGAGGCGTAGTACTGAGTTGCGAGCTTTGTTATGTGTTAGAGCTGTTCCATGGTTTTCCTGTTTTGAGCTCGGGTGAACCTACCTGGTCGAGGCATGTCTGAAGTTGAGTCAAGATATCCGCCATGCTGGGTGCGGAGACATGAGGCAATGGAGTTCTGGCCGCGTTGTGGGAAGACTAGTCTGCAGTGTAACGTAGCGCAATGATTGAGTAGCAGGAGACTGTTGAAGTCTTCTCCTGGTGGAGGAGCTGTTCACGTATCTTGCTGGGGAAGAGTCAGTAAATGATGCCGTAGGTCACACTGCAGCCAGGATCCCGACCAAAAGTGATCCACCTTCGTCTCCATCTCCATCCGTCTCCACCTCCACCTTCACCAAGCTCCCTTGTCCCTGTCTTCTCGTGCATACGCTCGCTTTCAATCCATAGGGCTGGTTATTCGAAATGGCCATATTTGAACTTCACTGCACCATTAATGTGATAGCAGACAACAATGATGATATCCAAGTCTCGCTTAGCCGGCAAAATTAAACGCATTGCCCTGCCGCATTTATTCCCAAGTCATAATCCGAAGCTGCAAGGAAGGGGAATTCACAATGGACGCCCCGTTGCATCAACCCGAGCGCCTGCGCTCATCCTCAAGACAGATTCAGCGTCCTCCCTCCGCCGGATCGGATACCTCGAATCCGACTTCGATCTCAATGCCTAAACGACCGGCCTATGGCGCAAACCAGGCAAATTCATCATCCTACATTGCCTCGAATCTGAAAACAGCCAACAGCAGTCAGACGTCCCTTCCAAATTATTCTCGACCAACTGCACAATTCATACCTCATAGTGACCAGCCAACAAGAAAAGGATCTCCACTTGGAGGACCGTTTGGTCACGCGAAGCACAAACGACAACACTCTCAAGGTTATTTTGAGCCATCAATGCCGTCAGCTTCTCTGGCCGACAACTCGGGCATGGCGAGCCTTTCAGCTTCACAAATCGCTGCTCAAGCTGCCATGCAGCATCTCTCAATGTCATCACACGCCAGGAAACGTTCGCAAACAGCACCAGTCCCTCAAGAAATGGTCCAACAGGAAGGTCGAAAAGGCAGCAAAAGCTCACCGCCACCTTTGCATGCAGCATCTGATGAAGCATCGACGCATGCACCCGTTGCTGAACAACAGTATAGAAATGGCCTCATTGGGAACACGGCAGCTGCAACTGCAGCAAACGTTGCATTTCCGAGGAGCTTGATATCAGCAGATGGAACTGAGAAGGAGCAGAAGAAAGGCTCTAAGATGAGGATGTTCAAGCCAAAGCACATTGGCATCACCAGAGACAAGGACAAGGAGGCGAAGGATAAACCGCTTGCCTCACCCAACAAATTGCCTGTAGGCTCGAGTGCACTCTCTAGGGTTATGAATGCTTCTACGACTTCGCTCGCAGACTCTCTGTCTTCTAACAACACATTACACTCCTTGAACAACGCATCCTCGTCGACCATGATCCACGTGCCGCCCTCAGATCGTCAAGCGAACTACGAAAAGGAGAAGCCGCATAAGCACACTGGTCTGAGGCAGAAGCTGAAGTTAAAGGATAAAGATGACCACCACAATCTCCCATTAAGTTCAGCAAATAGCAATTCCAAACCTCTAGACAGCGATAATCCTTCATCGCTTTATTCCTTTGAGCAGTCGTCGCCCGGCTTGAATTCGAATTTCGCAAAGTCAGTGTCTGGACTCGATCTTCGTCATGCAGGTCGTGCGCTACGCGAGAAGAAACGGGAGGCAAAGGCCCTAGCGAGTACGTCGACGCTTGAAGCGACGAAGTTCAGAGACAGCGAAAGCTCCGAGTGGCATACGTCAAACACTTCCACCTTAGAAACGACACTCCCGCAGTCATCCACACTAGGGACTTCTGGCGCCATGACTCCTGTCGCGGTGGATCCCGCACTGCGAGAGATCCTTTCTTCTTTCGGGCTCAACAATATGACACCTGACGATGCATGGGATCTCCTCAAAGCGAAAATACTAGTGATTTTCGAGGGAGAGGACGTCCGAGTGGCTGTCGAGGATCTCAACAAGCTGGTTACCATCTACATACAAAGATGTGTGCAGAGGCACCAACCAACCACTATCACCGAAGATCTAGACGATCTCTTTCAAACTGGATTTCTTTCTCTGAATCATACCATTCGATCGGTGCCAGATATCCGACTCGTACCGCGTCTTGTTTCGATCTGGCTGACAGTCTTCCAAACCATCTTACCATTCATGCAAGCAGTTTTCTTCCCACTTGATCAGGAGTTCAAAGGTCGTGGCTCTGTGCTTACCACACGGGCCGAAGCGGCTGACTTTTGGGGAGCATTGCCTATCTCGGAATCGACGCATCTATCTAATTCTCCCCCAGATGGAGTGGACGGTTTGGTAGTGGCTGGAGACGAGCTGGAAGTACGTCGCATGCTGCTTATCTCGTTCCGGAATACAGTGATCTTGCCCAGATATGACGTGCTGAAGGCTACCTTTTCACGATTATCATTGGAATCTATCAATGCTAATATGTCGACCATCTCTTCGATGGACAGTCGCGCCAATACAAACGAACGCCCATCAACGGCCCAGTCTTTAGACCCAAATCTTTCGTCGTTCAGTTCTCAGTCTTCGACCCTACTCGGCAGCTCCTCCGCTGGCCGATCACGTGCCACCTCCAATACGTCGAACCCGGCACAGGATATTGCGTTCCAATCATTGGCATCTCCGCCTGCTGCAAGACCGACGGACAGTTCCTCTGCACAAGTCACTGAAACCGTGGGAAGGATGCTGCAATGTATTTCTGTGCTTGCAAGTGTGCAGTCCAACGATGAGGCGCAGACAAAGATGGAAGAATTGGGAAAGGAGCTGAAGCTAAATTGGCTGGGCCGTGGAAGGACAGGTCGGAATCGTCGTGGCTTCGTGGGTACAAGAGTAAGGACTCCCAGGACCAGCTCGTACAGGCGAGACGCGGAGGGAAGTCCGACACCGACACCCACAAGGGCAGGAACTATCGATATGGACGATGAAGAGGGCGGTGTTATCGGGATGCCTGGTGCATTTGGTGGAGCCCATGGCAGAAGCATGCTCTGATTTATTGGTCGGCTTGGGTACATTAGATGGAGTCGGAGTATTCTATAAGCGGAAGGCTCTGGAGTCGTGCGCTACAAAAGGAATGATACCCTGTCTGGGATGGATATTCTGGCTCTGAGTGTACAGATAGAACATGCTCGGCTTTCCAGCCTGGGAAGAACGGAGATGCAAAGAGCATAACGAGAAGGGAACTCGCGATGCCCGAATGTCATGCCAGGCTCGTAAAGGTTCGCAAATCTCCAAGATCTTCACACCTAGAGCATGGCTTAACGAGATCAAGTCAACATAACGCTCTCATTACTTAGCTATAAAGACCGTCCATGTCCGCAACACAATCCTATTTACAACACCATCACTCTAGCACAGCGAATCACCAAGCTACAAAAACCCATAAATCCACCACCCCCAACCCCAAGATGCCTTACACAACCTCCCCAAGCGACGGAGCTCAGCTCTTCTACCAAGACTACGCTCCCGCAATAACACCCCCACCATTCCACCCCAATGAAGCAGCAGCCAAATCCCGACCCCAACTTACCCTGGTCTTCATCCACGGCTGGCCGATGAGCTCGCGCATGTACGAGCATCTCATGTTGCCTCTATGCGAGACATACCGTATCCGCTGCGTGGGGATCGACCGCCGCGGGTTCGGCAAGAGTGATTGGAGTGGTCCGAATGCGAAAGTGGGTATGAGTATCACGTATGAGACATTTGCGGACGATACGGTTCATGTGGTTGAGCGGCTTGGGTTGGGGAAATTCGTGTTCGTGGCGGCTAGTATGGGTTGTGGAGAGACGGTTTTGGCGAGGGAGAGGAGCGAGACTGTGAGGCAGCATTGCAAGGTTAGTTCGTGGGTCCGAATCCAGCCCTACTTAACAACTTTTGATGAATTGAACCTCTGACGATGACTCTTCCGCAGGGGTTCATCTGGATTGGACCCTCTCTACCATACCCGGTACAGACAGCAGAGAATCCCTCAGCTCCCCCCAGCGAACTCTGGGATGCCATTCTCACCAGTCTTCGCACTTCGCGAGCCTCTTTCGCCCACGCCTCCCTCCCGAACGTCTTCGGTGCCCACGTCGGCATAGAGGTCGATGCTACGACTCTGGCACGCTTTGAGAGAATCGTGGATGCCGCGGACTCACTGGCAATGGAGAGATGTGTGCAGATTATCGCCTCCTCTGACTTTACGGAAAAGTTGAGAGCGATGGCCGGGGTAGGAAAGTCTTTGCTTGTTCTTCAGGGAGATTCTGATCAAGGCATGCCGTACGAGGCTGGCACGAAGTTGATCCAGGCATTGGTTCCGGATTCAAGGGTTAGCATGTATGAGAAAGCAGGGCACGGGCTCTATCTGACGCATACACCAAAGGTCATTGATGAGATACTGGGGTTTGTGAAGGATGCGGAATAGCAGGAGAGCTCTTCGGTCGAGCAGCCTCACCAGCCACCGATGCCATCGAAGCCATCGAAGCCATCAGACAGCGAGTTCGGACGGCGTCTCTTGCAGTGGAGGAGGCTTCAGACGTCGGCCTTGATCCCATTGGCAGCGCGTGATTTCTTGGCACGCCATAACGTTATGTCGTCTTACATAAGCTGGTCAGATGTATTTCGCTCTTCGCATACTTTCACTATCACAGTGCGTTGCCACCTTTCAATCCTCGAGCACGCCCTTCTGGCGTCTGTTCGTTATTGCAAGCAATGTCTCAACCTCCAAGAACCCTCCAGAGAAAGGCCGATGTAGCTGTGCCATCTGGATCTGACGATCCTGCAGAGCGAAAGCGTATGCTGAATGTGCTCGCGCAACGCAGATATCGTACGTGGCATATCCTGGACACTACCTGGCTGTTTCATCGATTGACAGCCAGTCAGGACAACGAAAGAGGGAGCATGTCAAGGCTCTGGAGTCACAGCTGAATGGGAAGGCTACGGTACGGGCAGAGACAATGACTGAGCCAACTGTTGTGTCGAACGGCACATCAATCGTAGATGCAATCGCCACCAATAACACTGATCCGGCCCAGGTGCCGTCACATACGCACTCTACTCTGGAAGCAAATTCAACGGAAGAATGGCTCGCTGCTCATAGCACGATGACCAGCCCTCAAACATGCACACGAATGCCCTTGTATCCATCACATGAGGCACACCACTCAGACCTGAGACAGACAAACCTTGAGTGTCAAGCCGAAAGCCAGTCTAATATCAATCTTTCAGCGGACGCAATGGCGGCCGACCTTTTCACTCAACAACAGGTGACAGCGCATGAGCCAACGATTACCGGCTGGGCTGCATCTTCGACATCGGAAAGTGGCCAGCCATATCTCCAAAGAAGTGAGCCAGAGCCCTCAGCATGGACCTGGGATCCACTAGCCTTCATGCCTTTTGTCAGTCTCCCCTCCACCCCGGCACCAGATTCAT
>JAABUK010009115.1_pt1 | contig 13672 bp, 17 predicted proteins | sample 5559141 | NCBI WGS metagenome assembly JAABUK01 (sample SAMN10711869, study PRJNA513367) | rock metagenome | isolation source: Antarctica rocks | place: Antarctica: Victoria Land, Pudding Butte nord | collected 2016-01-03
TTAGGGTTGCGAGTGGGCGGAAGAAGAAGGAGAGGGAGAGGAGTGGAGGGTAAGCTTGATTTAGAGCCATGAATATTGGAATTGAATGCCCAAGTACCCTCTGTATCCCTATACCTCAACTACCCTCACTCCCTTTCCCAAATAACTCGCAATCACAATCACAGTGCTCCATCACCCATATCAAACATTCCACTACTTGCACAAGTCCCTACCCATCAGGCATCTTGAGAACCCATGCTCTTCACCGACAATGCAGAAATGGCAGCACAGACAATCCGAGCGCCATTCCCATCCCGGTCAGCTAATCAAAATAACGATGAGGAGCCCAAAACCGGCTGCTAACATCAGCTCCTCAACACAAGTCGTAAAGCGATGAACATGGGTATATTTCCACTTCGGATATCACATCAAACCAATTCCCAAGCAGCCAAACCCTGAAATCCCATCGCCTTCCTCCCCTTCGCAATCCGGTACTCCTCAATACTCAATCCCCTTCCGGATTGTCCGCTGACAGTATCAACAGCGTACGCAGTAATCGTTTGGCCCCTTGCGCCCAAGCGTCTCGGCTCAACATCTGCCCACCAGAACATGCCGTTGGTTTCGAAGGGTACCGCGTCGTCTTCTCTGCCATCAAGGCCGTGGATTGAGAGGAAATACACAAAAGGCTTCCCACCACCGTTACGAACGGGTTCCCAATGCTCGCAGACCTTTGAGAATTGAAAGCGAAGGGTGGGACCTGGGTGTGCGGAGGGCGAGATGGAGATTTTCTTGTATTTGGGAAGGAAGCTGGAGTCGCTGATGCCTTCTTTGCCAGCTATGCCATAGACCTGCAGCGGTTCTCCGCCCGCATCGCCGACTATGTATTCCTCCCAGCTCATTCTACGACCATCGGAGCGGAAAGCTTGAGATCGATTGGTTGGGAAATGCCGTAGGCCGAAATCGTCGTTCGACATCGTGAACATACGCGGAGTGAACTGCTTGTTATACGGTTGGCCTGCGCCAGATATGTTACCAGCGCCCCAACATGTGTCAATGCATTTCCATTGGCCATTGTCGATCTTTACTGCGTTCCAAGCGTGATTGGAGTCTTCTGTCGGTAGAGGTGTCCCAGGTGTGAGAGAGGCAGCAAAGCCAAAGCCTTTTCCGTGACCACCTACAACAACGGACTCCATACCGGCTTTGGAGGCTATGGCGGTAAATAGACCTGCGTAACCTTCACAGACGGCAAGGCCCGTGGCGAGGGTGGAAGCGGGAGTAGAGGGCTGGATGTTGCTGTTGAAGAATGATACAACGTCATACTCGACATTGTGATGGAGCCAAGTGAAGATGCAGCGGGCCTGGTCGGTTGGGGAAGTAAACGGGGCTGTCAATTGGGTGGCTAGCCAGTCAAGGGAGGGGACAGATTGCCGAGGGAATTTGGCGGCATGAGCGTCGGGGGCGGAGAAGTCCCGGCATATGAGGCAGGATGATTTAGAGAGAGGTGCTTGGGGTTGAGATGCAGGTCTTGGTTTCGTGGCCATTGCTTTGGACAGATCCGGCCGAGAGGTGAGGGGAACGGGTAGTGGGACCGCGGTCTTGGGAGGTGTAGGAGTGCTAGCTGTCTCATTGACTCCATTCGCGGAGCAGGGATCTGCAGACTTATTCATGCCATAAGTAGGAGCGGACCTTGCAGGCTTAGGAGGCGGCCTCTCTGCTGAGACGTTCCTGGCATGTCCCGTTGGCTGAGGCCGTGGTGGTCTTCTGGGCGGAAGTTGGGGTGTCATAGGTGGAGGAGGTGTAATCTCCACTGTAGCAACATGTGTAGATGATTTCGTAAAATTCGAGGGTGATCTCTTCTTCTCCACATCCTTGTATCCTGGGCAAGCCTTCGACTTCGCGATATCCTTGTATCTATTCTCCACATCCTCTTTGGTCCGTTTTGGGGGCAGGGGCGGCAGGGTCAATTGATCGAAAGCTGGAGCTTTGACCCTGCTTGAGTCGAACGAGGTATGCCGTGAGCTTGGTGTCCTCGGCACTCCATTTGATAGCGTGGATATTGTGGAGATGGTCGACGATATCGACTCGTTGGAAGCTTTCCTGCTCGGCTGCTGCTCGGATGGTCTGCGTGGCGGCAGAGCGGGTGAGGGTTGCGTCGAAGCCTTCCGGACGGGTAGTCTTGGAGGTGGTAGTGGAGCAGACTTTGTGGGTTGGTCGATCTTTTGGCCCGTTCGAACGATGTTCGTAGGTGGGGGTAGTACTCCATTTCTAGGTCCATTGGGTTCATTGCCAATACCGTTGTTGCTTGACGTTCTTCCGTGGTTGCAACTTCGAGGTGCAGCGATAGATTGGCTCCTCTGTTCCAGCTGAGGCCTCTCCTGAAGTGATGAGACTGCGTCGTTCCAATTGGAAGGCTTGGCGGTGACGGGAGCTTTTCCAACTTGCTCCAAGTTGAGGGCGGCAATGCGGGCCTGAATGGAAGACCTCTGGGTTTCTTCCGCCATACTGGTATGTCTATAAGGTATTGGGCTCTTCGGTCGCGCACAGGCAATGTTGATATCGCCCTCTCGAGCCGCGTAGAAAGAACGATGGAGGCTTGGTGTGAATGGCTTGGCACCCTTTCAAGGCACCTTTGCGGCGGAGGCTGTGCATGCAGCAAGGAAATCCTGCATAGCTGTGACTTGAAACACGTCAAAACAGTGGCCGAAGTCGATGTAGGAAGAGATCAGAAGGTGATGGGAGATACTGAGGACTGTGCGCATCTTGGAGGAGATGTGAGATGTGAGATGTCTCTTGGCCAACTCTCAACTATCTAAGGTATCTAAGCGCAGCACCAGTGGGCTGGGCGCTCCACGAGTACACATCTCAAATTCGACATTCACCTCTCGTCTTTTGCTATGTAAATTCTCTTACCCAATATTCACAGGCATTCCAACCCCGAAAGACCGCCCTCCCAAAGTGTCCGCCAACAATGCGAGATAAGACGCAAGATCGTAAGTCATAAATGCCGTTCTCCACTGGACCAGCTGGCAAAGTAGAAACTCATTCAAAAGTTCTCAACGTTGCAAGATCCGAAGGAGCTTTCGAATACTTTGTACAAGAATGTAAGTCTTTTTCGCAGGGTGTAAATGCTTCCACGTCTTACGGATCGATCGAATTCTCATTTCCAAAACAAGTACAGGCCCTCGAAGGTCCTCGGGGTATCGTAGCGACAGAGTTGGGTCATCTTCATAACGCCATGATGCGTTATGCTGTGTATCTTTATGTGCTTGAGACTAGTGAGTGTGTGTATTCACGTGGTAGTGTGGAGAGAAGCCTCTTCTCTTCTTCTCATATGTGCGGCTTGGGTACAGAGCGATTGGCACATTTCATGAGTGACTATCCATAATTAGCAAAAAAGTACTGCTCGCAAGAAATCTATGAGACTCACTAGGCCATACGGCAGCCTTCTCGAACATGCGAGCATGGACGAGCAAAATCTTGCTGCCGTATCCGCTTTCGTCCATGCTGGGAATGCTCGGTGGCAGCGGAGCAATCGAGTCCATACTCCCGCTTTCGGCTAGCTTCGTTTCGGCACTTGTGAGAACGCTATCGATTTTCTCGAACAGCTTGAAGTCTTCGTCTTCTAGGAGCATGATAGCTGGAACTTGGCTAGGATCGATTGTATCTCTCCCAAGGATACCGAGATACCGACCCACACGCTGTTGCACTGTCGAAACCCACTCCGCAAGAACTTGGGCACAGTCGAAAGCACACAAGCCAGACTGTAAGGGCAATTCTCGCGAGGTGTAGTCCGCAAACGAGACACCTAGTGTGTCGGACATGGCCAAAGCGTTAACTGCGTAGATGGCTGCTCTTCGTAAGTGCCGTTCCCGCTTTGTACATTGCCCCGAGGTCTGGCTTCGCTGCTTTGGTCTGATCGAATCAATGGACAGGTGGTCTTCGACCTTGACATGCGGAGCATCCGTGCCAGGAGAACTGCCCGTCGTGCTTGAAATAGCGGCAGAGTCGCTGTTGCCTGTGTTGGGAGAACACTCTGCGTGCTGAATAATCTCAGTTCCCCGAGCCAATTCCTCTGCCATAGCGTCAAAATCGCGCCTGAATAAAGCCTCCTTAGATCGCCCGAGATTGACGAACAAGCGAACGTATGCAAGATCCAGATATGGTATGCAATCCGCAGAGAGTGAGCTAGCACCGAATGGATTCGGCCTCTCCACGCTGTGCTCAGGATGGGTTGCCCAGGCTGCCAGCCACGCTCTCAACGCTGGTTCAATATGAGCGTGCATGGAATCGGTCTCCTGCGTTGTCCATTGGCGCCCCATATGTCGTTGACGGGTTTCCCAGATGTAGTTGTGAATAGCATTGATCAGTACGAGGCAGCCCAGGGTGCTTGGCTTGATATCGCTTTCCGGTAGATTTTCCAGACCGAATGTGGGTTGATCGAACATTGGGGGAGGCTGATGATGCCTCTGCTGTTGTCGTTGGCTGGCTGTAAGCAAGGAGCTCAACGCGGACGCAAAGGATAGATTGCTCTGCTCAGCAGTGACATGACCGCCCAATGAGCGCCATGACACGGCAGAGTCGGCAGACCACAAAGCTTCATCGCATGGAAGATCGAGTCCAATCTCAGAATTCATGAGGGCTGGCGCATGGTTGTATGCGGAAACGCAAAGACTCGATAAGATGAAGATCGCGTAAAGCGTACGCTTACGCTCTTCACCAAGCTTCCAGCGATGCCATTCGCTCAGAACATCCAGGGTATTGTAATTGCCGGTGCCGTTCCATTGTCCAAAGCCTGTCTCCTCTGCGCCTGTATGCACGTCGTCTTGCTTCATGCGCTGGAATTGAGCATTTTCATGGGAAAACTCAGGCAAGGGTTTTGTAAGATCGGCTGCTCGAGCCAGATTGACAAGAGCGGCGCAGTGCGTACTTGCGATGCCTGCCAGCGTCTTGTCACCGCAGTTGTGGCCATAGATGACGTTGAGTAGCATGGCCTGAACGAGCCATAAGGGAGTATTTTGGGCAGAGCTTTCGCTGTTGTTATGACTACCGTTCAAGGCTGCTGACATGTCCGCTTTGCGTCGTTCTTCTAGATAAAGCTGGATCATTTTCTTTGCCATTTCGAATAATTCGCTAGAAGCACCGAAATCGTATTCATAAAGAGCACCGATAGCAGCCATTGCAAGGATGAGAGAGCCGCCGCCTCCCGCAATGCCTGACTGGCCGAACGCAAATTGCCCGCTGGACGCTCGGAGATTGCTGGTAAATTCTGGAGAGTCAAATGAGAGCGAGGGAATATGCAGAAAAGGTAGATGAGGATGGAAGTACTGTATATAAGCAGCGACATAGCGTTGGAGATCGTAGGTGTTAGGGAGAGGCACACTGCTCATGCTTCGTGATCTTACGGAAAACCCAGGGGACAGAGGTGATGGTACCTGGGGTTGTGAAGTCTTACGCCCGTTGTGACCGTATATGGATGGCTGTGAAAGGCTCGTAAGTAGCGCTTGCCGGGTTGCATCGGTGATGGAGTCTGCAGAGACCGAAGTTACAGAGCTCTGGCGATTGCTGCTACTGATTGACGCTGCAGAATTGCTGGGAGTTTCTGACTTGACTGCCATCTGCGGATGAAAATACTGGCTGCCCATACCAGGCAACATTGAGAGCGGCCTCTGAGAGGGTAACGGCGGGGGTGACGGGAGATATTGTTCGTGATTATCCGCATGGGCGTTCAATGATGTTGGGGATAGCTGACCTGGAGGATAAAATTCGGAGAAAGTCGGTCCTGAGAGATCCATGGGAAAAGCCTGTGCGAAGGGCGCTTGAAACACCGCAGAATTCTGCCACACGCCCGAGGTGTTTATGGAATTATTGGAACCGTCGAGCATGACCTCGCTAATATCGCCAGGGCTACCAGTACTAATCGCGGATGGCGAAGACCCGTCAATGGCATGCTCATTAAAGTTGTTGTTGAAAGACATTTGATTCTCAAACGTGTTCAGCCAAGCAAAGTTCCCGTCATTTTCCATCAGTGGTTGATTGAGAAAGCCGTCGTGGTAAGGTGATTGTTCGTCAAAATTGCCAATTTGAGGCGAGTTCGAGTACTGCAATTGGGCTGGGTTCACCGTAGAGCCTGACCCAAACCAAAGACTTTCCATGTCCATCTCGCCCCCAAATCCCCCAAAGGGTGGAGCTGTGCGCAAGCTCGCGCTAACGTCTATACCATGGTTCTTGGTCTCGAGCTTTGGCAGAACATGAAGGTTGCCATGATGGCCAGCTGCGGTTGCCATTCCTCGAGGGTGATAACTACTAGCACCAGGGAGGCCACCCATACCGGCATAGTTACTCATACCGGGGCCCATTTCATGGCGACCCGCAGAAGAATTCGCAGCCGCAAGCAATCCGAGGGTCGTGTTGTCTACGTGACTAATGGTATTCGCCCTTGGGCGCATGGAGCTAGTTCTGGAGGTGCCAGAAGCGTTATTCGCCATTGAGTTCTTACGGACTCTTGCAGATCCACCTGGAGCCGCACTACTCGTGCTTTCCCGTCTGGACCCCCGCTGGCGAGACGCTGGTAACGTAGTCATGTGAAGCTTCTGCTGATGCCTCAAGAGCAAATCCCGCCTGGCAAAGCACCGCGTACATTCAGGACATGCAAAAGGCTTTTCCTTCGTATGTGAGCGTTCGTGTCGTTTGAGGTGCTCGAGGCGTGCAAAGGATCGAGTGCATGTGGCACATATGTGCGGCCTTGGTTTATCTATCTTCGGTGGAGGAAAGGTTGGGGTCCCATTTTGAACACTGGTCAGTGACTTCGAATGTGGACGACCTAAGAGATAAATTAGCCTTGCAGCGACATTGGGTGGATCCAAGTGCAGATCCCGGATGATTCATGCTGAAGTCAATCATACCGTTCACATCTCCAATGGCAGCGCTGCCTCCATCAGCGCCGGTAGTTCCACTGGTCGAAGGCACTGTTTTGACTTGGTCACGGGCTCCCGTCATATCAGAGAGCATGCTCGTGACCACTCCCGAGCTCTTTCAGGATGTCTGATAGCACCAATCCCGCATCTATCGAATAGTCAAATAGAATATTTCCCAAGCCAAACGGGCAACCGAAGGTCTTAAAGTATTGAGGATGTCGGATTGATCTTCGAGGGCATGAAGTGGAGTTCACAGGTGTGGTCTGGGTCAATTGGGTGGTTGGAAGACCCGATGGCAACTAGGATTATGAGTTCATTAGCATGCGAATCATGGTCAAGGAATCGAGAGTGGAGGTCGAGTCTGGTAGCTCACCCTATCATTTGGAACCTGTGCGGATAAATGCTGTTGTGCAGATGCAGCCAGCCGTCATCCCACGATAGCGTAACGGCTAGAAAAGGCTGCTCCAGGCTACCCAACAGAAATTGGTGGTGTTTTCGAATACGTTTATGGTGCTGGTCGAGGCAGGAATTGGTGCTTCTTTCGAATACGTTTATGATGCTGGTCGAGGCACAGTTGGCAAGAACAGACGGCGACAACGTTGTAGTCCACCGTGCTCTTCTAACACCCTTCGCGAAGCGCCCGGCTCGCCGAAAGCTTGGTTTCAAGTATGTGCAGGGTCAAGGTCCTTGGCCCCGTCCGATGATACTGATTGTATATTGGCCAGTGCGAAGTGTTGTACTGTTGCAGCAGCGCGCTGTGTCTGGAGGGATGGTGGGGCGCTGTGTCGTTGAAGCGCCGATGCTGACAAGGATGAAGTACAGATTATAAGATCTGGGAGAAACAGGAAGGTCGTCCGAGGTTATGAGAAAGGTAGCATTATGAGGTACAATCTATATGCCACTCAACCAATTGAGTGTCGAGTCAAGTGTTGAAGGGATGAGAAGGGTGTTGCTGATACGGCAATTCGATATGACGGAGGGCCTTCTACCGCGTCCAGCTAATTGGCGGATGAAGACAAAAGCAAATCCTGGTAATAGTGCTTAGGCTTGATCGGCCGTCATGCGCATTGGCAAATTCTCACTGGCTGCAGGATTTGGTTGGTGGGTGGCCGGGCATTGAACGTGTATGGTTCCTAGGGTTAGGTCGGTTAGGTACAAAAGCATGAGGAATGATGAAAAGCGATCTGAAAAGTCGTGAGATGAGTTTCCTGCAGTCTGAAAGCGACAATAAAGACACAAATGGTATGCTGGGACCTTGCGAGCCGCCGTATCTTCACTTCTCTCAGCGGCGCTGGCCCGGCTTCAAGACCCTGTTCTTCAGAGGTGCAGACACTTCAAACACACTATTTTGACAGACTCAGGAGTCCTTCATCTAAGCATGGGTCAACCTTTGTCGCTCAAACACCGTCGTTTGCAGCAGGACTAGACCTCGAAAGCACCAGGATCAGCTCGACAGCTCGTGACCAGAATATTCCAGGATTCGACGGCCCCCTGGTGCTGGTGGCGGACTAGGCCTTCCATTAAGCCAACACAGCAAAAAGCAGCGGCAAGAGCTACCACATCCTCTCTGACCACGGGACATGCGCCGGCCCAAGTCTCGGGAAGAAAGAAAGAAAGTTCACGGGTCTCATGGCTGTGTTGGTTGAGCTTGAGGTTGAGCTCGTGCTTGTGCTTGGTGCTTGGTGCTTTTCGACGAGCAGCGGCCAGCAGCGGCCAGCAGTCTCTCATTACGCGCCTCGAATTAGGTACTGTGCCCTTTCCACGGGGGCGAAGGGGAATTGCCATCCTCGGAACGATTGGATCCTGCTGCGAGTTATTCTCCGACAGCAACCAGTGGCACACACTTTCGCTTCCGCTCTAAACGCAGACGGGTTGGTAGCTTGATGCTCTGGCTTGAATTGGCGTGGGCTGGGGAAAGGTGCGGACCAGGCACTGGGCAGTTTCAGGCCAAGGACAGCGCTGCTTGGTCCTCTTCAGCCAAGCCTAGCCCGATTGATCGGAATCCGGGGTCTAGTGGCCTTTCCACTCAGCGACGAGTCCATGTCTTGCATCCGTACCCGTCCTCGCCTGCCACTAAGCACTCAAGCAAGAGAGGAAATGCACAGTTCAAAGCCTCGCGTGCACGCACGTACCCACAACCTTTGCACCGTTTGCGCGCGGGTCCACTACGCAGAATTTCGCCCATACAGAAGCCGTGGTGGCTTGCGAAGCTGCCGATCATTCTTCGTCGCCGACTTCATTGAACGAAACATCCGGGAAGATCGCTCAAAGACAAAGTCAGACTCCAGGGGAACACCATTAAGACAGTTCAATATTCAACCCACAGTAAAGACATGTCCTCTAAATTAGGGGCTCCTGTGGACTGCTGCCATTCAATCTAACAGTGTGCATAAGCTGCCAATATCTCCAGCTTACGTGAGTCATTGGAAAGACACATGACCTTCGACATATTCCTGGCTCGTACAATTCGGACGCCCTAGCATTTTACCTCCCGCGCAGTACAACAGCTCACAATCCAAACTCAATCGCGATCAGTCAGAAAATACCGGCGATGGAACCCTTCTGTTTCTCTAAGCAGGAATCCAGCCACCCTTCTAGAACTAGATTCCCGTATATGAAAGCCGACAATCCAGCAGCCGCTGAATGCAATGTCGACCCAGCTTGTCGCATGGGTACTGGAATCAGAAGTCTGACGGTCGGGGTTACATAGAGTATGGCTGGATGGTAATATTATCACCAGGAAGGCCTATGGGCTTCAACATTTGCATGCAAACGCTGTCATGGCATTCTTCCAGTCTACTCATGGAGGAAGATCGACATAGATGGCCTTGCAGATGTCGTCAAGCTGGCAATTCCCCACAGCCCATGCGACGGTCAAGGCTTGGGAAGTCATTTGGAATGTCGTACATGCCAGCACACTGACACACAGAATGCGACGGCCCTACCACGGCCGCCGACCTTTGCTTTGAGCTGCTTGCTCGGGGCCGTCACAGCCGTGTAGAGCGGCTAGTATGTCAGCGAGCGAATGAGATGGCAAGAAGGCTGCTGCAGATTAATGCATAGCATGCATATTGGTATTTGACAGCCCACTTCTGGCGCATTTTCATCCCACATCGCGCCGGATTTAATGCAACGGCGATTGGAGGCTGCGACGGGTAGCAGATTCTCTTTTGTTCTAAGCGAAGGGAGGAAAGCTGATCTCGATTCTGCACAGGGTGGAGACGATGGTTTGGACATCCCGGCCAGCGGCCTATCTACTATAGTACTGCCCTCAAGCATCATACAATCGTCGTCTCCGCCTCACCATATCCCCCTACCCCGCACCGCCGCCACCATCTTCGCAACCATACCCCTACCCTGCGCTGTCAACGGCATCCTACGGCCTCGAAACGTCCTGGAGCTCTTCGAAGTCGAATGGCTAGCCTCCGCCCTGGATCAGACACCCGTCGACAACCTGATGTGTGCTCTACGACGTGAGAGACTTGATCGTGGACTTGATTGTCTATGCCGCCGCGTGGTTCGGGATTAGCAAGACGTTAAGCTGGATCCTGATTGATGGTAGAAGTGCGGCTTTTGATGATGGCACCCTCAGTCGAGCAAAGATCAGAAGTGGAAAATGGCTTCATTAGGGTCTTGCGCGGACTGTGACGGCCCTTGGCAGGATGTTACTCGGACCGGGCCTGAAGCATGGATGCACCTGACGCGTGGCTCATTGCGATTCACCCAGAGGCTTACCTAGGTGCGACCTATACTCCAGGACTAGTAGTATGACGTTATCGAAGCAACTTCATCACTGCCTGAAGTGACCATCTCACTTTGAGAAAAAGGGTAGGTTCGCATTACTATCTTGATCTCGATAGGTGTAAGCAGGCGCCCTATGCATCCATGCTGATACACATAGGCATATCCTAGCCAGATCTGTGCCATTCCTACGATGATCAATATAGCATGATCAGATGTCTCGAGTCCCCTTTGGAATCCGCTTCTCTTTGCTTAAGATGTATCACCATGTTCACTAGCCCCTTCCTTATCATCGTTCAATAGTCATAATCGCTCATACCAGTCCTACCTCGAGGATGCAGTGCTGAACTAGCTCGAGAACCAACTCTTGGAACTCTGCCAGCAGGCCGAACGGTACTAGCTCGAGAACCAAGTTCGGAAATAGTGTCAGTAGGGTGGGCAGAACCAGCTCGGGAACCAACTCTTAACACTCTGCCAGCAGGCCGAACCGTACTAGCTCGAGAACCGATTTCGGAAATAGTGTTAGTAAGGTGAGCGGTACCAGCTCGAGAACCAATTTCGAAAAGATGGTCAGCAGGGTGAGCAGAACCTGCTCGAGAACCAGCTCTGGAACCAACTCTTGACACTCTGCCAGCAGGCCGAACTGTACTAGCTCGAGAACCGATCTCGGAAATAGTGTCAGTAAGGTGAGCGGTACCAGCTCGAGAACCAATTTCGAAAAGATGGTCAGCAGGGTGAGCAGAAGCTGCTCGAGAACCAGCTCGTGAACCAACTCGGGAGATACGGTCATCAGGGTGAGCAGAACCAGCTCGAGAACCGACTCTTAAATTATTGTTAGTAGGCCGAGCGGTACTGGCTCTAGAACCAACTCGGGAGACACTGTCAGCAGGGTGAATGGAACTCGCTCGAGAACCGCTGCCTCGACGAGGCCGTTGGGCGCCAGATATGGGTGGACCTTGTGTGCGCTGTCGAGGGCGTCGTTGGGTGACAGTAGAAGAACTTTCCGAGGGCGCTGGAGAACGTTCCCGTCCTCCTACCCGGCTAGGAGTTCTAAAACCTGGACGAGGCGCTGCAACCCCAAATCCTCCAGGACCGAAGCCTCCTGGGAAGCCTCCAGCAGCTGGAGGTGGCCTTGGACCTCCGAATCCTCCAGGATGACCGAAGCCTCCTGGGAAGCCTCCAGCAGCTGGAGGTGGCCTTGGACCTCCAAACCCTCCAGGAGCGCCGAAGTCTCCTGGGAAGCCTCCAGCAGCTGGAGGTGGCCTTGGACCGCCAAATCTTCCATGACGGCAACCTGGTAGATGGCCTCCATTCCTTGGATCGCCAAATCCCCCATAACCGCAAGCTGGTATATGGCCTCCATTCATTGGTCCGCGTCCATATCCTGGATCATAGCCCGCTGACCCATCTCCAGGAGTCCGTCCATCAGGCATCCCTGGACCATATCTAGGCCCGAACAGCGGCTGGCCATCAGGACGAAGAGGACCGCCTCGTCCTACAACACATTTAATTAGAAAATTTGAACATGTGAAGTAACAACCATATGTCAAGCTGATGGGTCTTCCCAATCAAAGCCGGTACTATCGCAATAACCGAAACGGGCTGAATGACACCGAGCAAGCAAAAAATCCCACATACCACCAAGATTTATCCGGGCTTGAGGGACAAGAGGACGATTATACGGATCATGATTCCCACCACGACCCTCATGACCATCCGCAGGATTACCTCCATTATGCTGCCTCGGATACCGAGGATCTTGCGCTCCTCGGGCTTGTTGTCTCGAGATTTCCTTGTCTAGTGAGCCTAGACCTACTAGATTCATGATGGCATGCGTGCCCCATGGTGCCATATTGGCCCGCTTGCGTGTTCGTGCGAGAAGCCGTTCTGGGCCCTTAGACTGTGTAGAAAGGTGAAGAGTGTTGCGTATGCTGAGTCTCTAGCACTTGCTAGACGTGTGACACGGACCCTTTGCAGTGTGTGGAATATCTCTTCGGTACTCAAACTATGCAAACACACTCTGCATTCACGAAGTTGATAACGGTTTCCTAACAGTCGAGACAAAATACTTCGGTCCTCTTATTGTCAATCGAGACGGTCGCGGAGAAAGCTCGTCTGGAGCACATAGTCGTGCTATTAATCCATCCATCTTCCGAACCGGCAGTGCCGACGTGATACACCATTGCCCTATCCATATAGCTTTCTCATTCCAAGGCAAAAACCGGAAGAGAAAGATGGAAAAGCTAGCACCACACGCCTTGTAAAATGTGGAAAAGGCGTTGGTAATGTTATGATTGAACGGCAGTGGATTGTGAAACGCTAACGCTTATACTCCACGCCTTGCGAAAGGTCGGCAAGGCGTTGCTTGAATGGCAGTGGATTGTGGAACATGAACGCTGTTGACCGAGTAACCCTCACTTCTGACGTTGTTGTATGCTACCTTGAAACCATGGCTTTCTCAGGTATGGGTAGCTTGCGATAATCCGATGGGCATCGGAAAGTGGCACTGGTATGCTGATAATTTGTCTCTCTCCTGTGCATTAGATGCCACATGGGGCCAGCATCAAACACTTGGTCAATAGAGGGATTACTTTTTCAATAGCTTCGCCTGAATTACTACCCTTGAAACCAGATATCTTGTCAATATTCCCGAAAACAACTATCACAACTGCAAGTATCGATAACATACCCAGATGAGAGCGTTGAGTACGGTTTACTAGCCTCAGCCAGCCCATCTACTGCCTTTTCATAGTTAGTGTCATCCACAAGAATTTCTTTGGCCATGCTTCTCAAGTAGCCAAGGACGTATTCATTTCCACAATATCACTCATCCCCAAAACCAACCCCAACCTCCACCTCCCCACCACTCCACCAGCCTACCCATCATCCCAAAACCCCTCCCCACCCCCCTCAGGCACTCTTCCCAACTTCACCCCTCCCCTCCCCCTCCTACCATGCCCACCCCCACTCCCACTCCCACTCCCATGCCCACTCCCACCCCCCGAACTCCGCGTCCCGCTCGAACTCACAGACCCATG
>JAABUK010009116.1_pt1 | contig 13672 bp, 13 predicted proteins | sample 5559141 | NCBI WGS metagenome assembly JAABUK01 (sample SAMN10711869, study PRJNA513367) | rock metagenome | isolation source: Antarctica rocks | place: Antarctica: Victoria Land, Pudding Butte nord | collected 2016-01-03
AAGTATCTACTATATAAAGATTTGTCTTATAAATAATTAAGTTTGAATTAAAACTAATTTTTAAGTTTTAATAATAATTATATTATAAGGAAGTCTATTAAGGTTAATAATTATATATAGTTATAAGAAGTTATAATTCTACTAATTAAGCCTTATTTGAAATTAATTATATTACTTATATATAAATATCCTTTAAAGAGAATTAAGTAAAGATTATATAAATCTCTTTAAACTTAATAATTTAATTATAAGGATATAATAAGGCTAGATATAATTTAAGAGATATTTATAAGGATAGTAGAAGTATAGTACTACTATCTTCCTTATAATTAATTATATAAGAACTTCTAATAATAATATTATTATTAGTATTATATAAAATTCTCTAATTCTAGTAGTAACTTACTTTTACTAGTTAACTATAAAATTTATATACTTAAAGTATCTTATATAAAATAATATTTATATATAGACTTTAAAGTAGTTTCTTAAGCTAAAATTTAATAGTTTCTTAAAGAAATCTTACTAAGCTCTAATCTTTAAAGTAATTAAAATATATACTAATTTAGTTTTCTATACTAAAGTACTTCTTTTTATAATTAGTAAATTATATCTTAAATAATATAATATAATTTTATTAAGATATTACTAAGATATTATTAAAAATATCTAATTATACTATTATCTTATTAACTTATTAAGATCTTTTAATTATAATATATATAAGCTTATAAAGTATATATATTCTAAAATAATATTAATTAGCTTATTAATATAAAAAATATAGTTAGTTTTATTAGTTTTCCTATTAAGATCTATATATCTAAGTATAATAAGACTTATAATTACTAGGTAGTAAGTATAAAATATATAGGAATATAGATTTTAATAATTATTTTCTAGTTTATCATAATACTTTAATATAATTAAGTAAAATTTCTCTCTTTTTAAACTTAAATAAGTATATTATATTAACTTTCTATTACTAATAATCTTTCTAGTATCTACTAAAAAAGCTATTATATTTATTTTTTAAACTTTACTTCTAAGTCTACTATTTATATTATCTTTAATATAAGTTAATATTAAATTTTAATTATAATAGTCTTTACTATATATACCTAACTATCTATCTTAGTATACTATACTTATCTAGTTTAATAGGATATCTATTAGTATAGTAATACTAATATCTTATATCTTAAAAGCTTTGTACTAAGGTTATATATATAACTATCTTCTCTAGATTTATTAAAGGCGTATAGAATCTTAAAGTATTAAGTATTTTCTTTACTTTAGATACTTCTACTAGTATACTAGCTATTTTACTAGGGTATTATAAGTATTATATATAAGGTGGAGTTAGTTATAAGTACGGTTTACAATTGTAGTCATGTCTACGTTAAAGAGGCTAGCTAAGTAGCTACGTTTATAGCGGGCTTTGTGAAGGCTTTTATCAATCAAATATTTAGGATATACTTCTTCCAATTTGTTGCAAACACAACTCTCCGTCGATATTCAACCAAGTTACTTCATCGTATTTAGTTTCAAGGCAAGCTTTCACTACCTAATTTCCCGGGTGCAGGCTCTTGAAAACCTTCGCATCTGCATAGCTTAGGATAGGATACTTGATTAGGGGTTACCATGCAAAAACATCCATCCGGCGGTCTTAGCATTGCGGGAGAAAATCGGCATTAACCGTTAGTATATCCCGTCGGCATTTCAGCTTAATAGGGCCTAGCGCTTCCTTAGTATGCATATCGCTCCCGCGCTCTAGGCGACTTATAGCCTAGTAGCGGCCTTCATGTCCCTAAAGCTTAGGGCCCTTATCCGGGACCCTAGGGGGCCTAGAGCTTACTTATACGGCGCCGAAGGGCCCTAGCTAGCGGCCGTCTTGCCCGGGACCGACCCTAAGGTAACTGGGCTCCTGGGGGCTGCTGGTACATGACTCGGGGCGGCGACAGCGATAACGGTAGTAAGCGACAAGATCTAGATTAGAGGGTTACTAGGTATATACCTTTATCTAGACTACCTAGACGTCTACTAGGCGCTTTGGAGACATGCGGGTATTTACAGTACCAATCATATGGAGGTTTTTTGGTTTTCTCCCGCAATGCCAAGACCGCCGTATGAAACTTATCCAATGATATTTATATACTAAACTGTCGTTTTTGGCCTTACACAGTTTCGGAAGTACAGGCATACAGAATAGTCAGTCATTTACAGCTGCGGGCGCTTCGGAGTCGTCATCATCGTCCTTGAAAGGCCAAATCTGCCAACATCGCTCCTTTTCCTCCGCCTTTGCTTCTTTGAGCATTTGTATCCTCCATTCCTTGTTGAGAGCCGCAGCACGATTGTAATTCTCAGGATCCGAGCCACCTTCTCCATCGACGCCCAGCGTATTCCTTATCGTGGCGAGTACTTCGCCGGCTTCGTTCCACTCTGTGCTCTCTTGCATAGCATATTGCACTTCCTCATCCGTGAACGAAATGGGACAGGCACGTTCTCCGACAAGATCGCCCCATTTTGAGTGAACTCCGATCAGGGCAGCTCGAAGGTTAACTAAATCACCATCCCAAGGCATGCCAGCTTGCTTGATTAGATACTGCCGCATGTTAAGGTATGGTAGCCGGAGCGCCTCCATATGACGTTGACACTTCACGCCTGTAGCCGCTGTGTAATAGAGGTTTGCTTGGTCATGCTTCAAATTTCTCAAAGCTTCTTCCTGCTCTCCGGGATCCATCTCATCGAAGTTATCGCTGAGTTTCGGCTCCTCCAACGTCTGCGGACGCCCTGGGTCGCGGCCACAAAACACAGGAAATCCTGATTGGGAAAAGAACGGAAGTAGTGAAGCACCTTGCCAGTCAATGATACCAAGTATGTCCGTCGATTGGGGCCGTAAGAAGATGTTACTTCGGTGGAGATCAGGATGTCGGAGGGTTGGTGAGGCAAGGTCTTCTTGCCTGGGTACAATGTAGGGGGCCACGAGGACGTATTGTGAAAGTAAGGAGATGTGATCTTTTGGTTCGATTTTCTGCTCCGAGAAAGAGAAAAAGAATTGCCTATGCCGCGGTTTTCCAAACTTGACAGTCCAAGCCGCTTCTCGTTTGCCAACAGAGGTCAAATAATCCTCTGAGCGAATCCCTGTGACAATTCAATCAGTAAAGTTTTGCGTGACATACATACAGGGTAACAAACATGGTCCGCGGTCTAACGCCATTTGGCTCCGTTCCTCTGTCCAGAATGATCTGGTTGTAATAGGCCCGATACAAAACTGGTCAGAGAGAAGGTCCACGCCATTCTGCTCATTTCGTTTATTCTCGCGAAGCTCCTCTTCCAAGTCCTCTTTGTAGTATAAGTTTCCGTGTTCTGAAAAGGGAGTTGAAAAGAGCCGACTCTCGATATCTACAATTTGTTCGATGACTTCGGCGAGTTCCTTCGTGGAAAGCGAAACCCAGCGAGAAGCAAGACTTTCCCCTTGCATCTTCTCCATTATGATGTACTCTGCACCGACAGGGTTCTCGCTGCCAACCCGGGAGGCCCACGCAAATACCTTTGGTGCTGGTATGTCCAGCCGAGTACGGAGATAGTCCATAGTTGCAACCTCGCTCGCGGTCGTATAGTGAGCCGGTCCAGCGATAGGTGTAGGGATTCGCGCGATCACTTCGTATCCATCATCCATCGTAAGAAGAAATACCTTGTTAAACCCACCCTCGGCGAACTTCATTATCTCCACACATCTGTCTCTTCCTACCGCCCTCGCTGCGGTACCCATCAATTCGGGTACGTTGAAGCGAACATAGCGCTCGGCCATACGTTCTTTTTCATTGAAACTTGTCACGCATGTTAAAACGGCCATGGCCAATTCTATTATATGAGTTGCTTACATCCATCTCCGAGAAGTATGCCGAAAGAATGATTCGTAAATGTCACTGGAAGATTCTGGTGGTCTCATATTCGCATTTTTCCGAGCCTCCCTCGAATAATTTCGGTGCAAATGGGGAAATCATGCTAGGACTATTGATATGGGAAGATATGTCCGTTGGATGGTCCGTGAAAAGGTGAGAGTCAGAAACGACATGATCGAATGGAGATTTGGGGAGTGGAGACGCGCCGACGAATTGTTGGAAGTTGCTCAGGGTCTAAGCCCTAGAATATAGGGCGCCCAGCTCCCCATCAACAAGATTTCCCCCAGGAGGTATTGTGATGACACCCCCAATCGCCTACTCTTACACCCCCCAAGCGATGGCCCTAGTAGCCCAGGGGTGTACTGTGGGCGTCATGAGCCCCAGCCGGGGTCCCGAAGAGGCACCAAAGGCAAAGCCTAGCGCCTGCCAAGGGAGCCCTGTCGCGCTCCAGCGCCCCGATGTCCAGGGGTCTCATGCGCAAGTAGCTTGGGTACGTAGGGGTAGGTTGGCCCTTAGGACACTAGAAGCCCCGGGCTTACCCCGGGGGACCAGGCCAGGTGAGGGGCTACCCGACGACCCCAAGCCATACCGGGTTCGGAGGGGGGTGTAATCACAATACTACCCCTAATCTAAGGCAAGTCCCTTAGCAAGGCCAGTCGCTTCCTTGATTATAGGGCTATTACAAAACACTTAGGCCACTACGTTGCGAGACTCAGCTATATTACTCTGGGCATAGATGACCGTGGTTATTTTATCATCGGCGCAGAGACGATGCTATCTTAATCCTTGGTAGTATCGAGTCAAGGCCGTGTGATCCTTCAAGAGCGGTAGCAGATACAGTGCGGTGATCCAGACACACCAAATCTTCCATGCAAATTTATCCGCTTCGAGGCTTCGATAGACAAGGATACCAAGACTCAAACAACCCCCTATACATATAATAAAAACAAACCCGGGTGCGCCGAGACCCCAGAACGCGGGGCCGATGAATGAGCAAGCCAAAATGGCCGTTGCCGCAGACCACCGCGCAATATTCTCTCCATGGACTAGTGGGATGGTCCTCCTGCCTCGAGCAGCATCCCCTTCTACGTCCGCCAGATCCTAAACATGCACCGTCACAAAGACAACGAGCCCCATCAGCAGAAGCCACAAGTATCCCTCTCGAGTCACCCCTGCACCGCCAGCGGCAATGACGGTCGAGCCTATGCCAAAAAGAGTCAGGCCGCAGGCGTTTAGAAGGTTTCTGACGATATAACTCTCATCTGCGCCGCCGAGGTCGTTATACATCCAGGTCGCGACAGCCAGCGCGAGCGATTCCCTCCACGTCCCCAGTGCCCACGACACGACTAGGACCGAAGGCACGATGGCTACGAGCAGGAGTCGGCGGGCTCCAGGCATAGTCAGTCGTTGCGAAGGCAATGGGCGCCAGGGTTTGTTCAAAGCGTCCTCGCGTACAGCGCTGGGGAGGCGCTGGTTGGAGATCACCTCCATGAGCAGGTTCACCCAGAGCCAGAGGAGGATGCTGGGGAGCCGGCTGAAGACCTGGAGGACATCGGAGTGCGGCTGCGTGGTCAGAAGCCCGGAAAGTGCACCTGCGACACCGAAGGCTGCTTGGGGTAGTATTACGGTCTTGAGGTCGCTTCGTGTGAACAGCCACAGAGTCTTTAGGTGATAGAAGAGGGACTCGGTCTATTGTGAGCTGTCAACGACTATTCTAGCGTGCAGTGCTTTGGTGGCTCTACCTTGATAGATAGTTTTGAAGTGTCATCTGAAGCCAATGGATCCCCTTGTTCTGTCACTGTGGTTGACTTGGCTGGCATACCCTCTATGAGCATTTTTGTAGACTGTATTCTGATGCTCCAAGGAGAGTGGGTTCACAGTTTCCATCTGGTCAGTATTAGGTGCGGCCATTTGATCAAAGCAGTCTTGCGAGAAGTCCTGCGATGGCCACATCACAAGGGCAAGGCGAATCGGAGAATTTAATCAGCAATCTTCGGTAGTTGCCTTGAAGGCGTCGTCATCTCAAAAGTAGACATACAGCTGGTGCTGACTGTGCTGACTGTGCATGCTCTGCATAGTGAGGCTGCACACTCTCTACCTAGACTTCAACCTCCATACTTCATGATCTCAACTGCTGCTACTGGGGTCCGGATGTGTTAGGAATAGGCCGTTGATGGGAGCAATAAAATGATGGATTGATTGAACAATTAGCTAGACACGTTGCATCATACAGATTTTACATGACTGCCAAGGCACTAACCTGGCTGATTCAGCCCGGTTCCTGTTAGAATGGAGCCGGCTACGCATACCCCCTAGGATGTATCAGGCAAGATCTCGGCTGCAACATGCTGTGTCCTGGATCTGATGATTTTCAAGAAGACCTATGGGCGCGCATGCTTCATCATAGTACTCCTCATTAAAGCAAGCTGTTATCTGCAAGTCGGTCCTGCCATGTCCACACCAAAACCTGCACCTGCTCTGTCAACACTTCCAGCCCCTTCCCGGCGTAGACATAGCGTCCGTTAAGCCAGGGTATCAGATCTAAACTCGACAAACGAGTATATATCACTGGCCTCGACTGATTCCGCTATCATTCTTGCTTTCTTCACGTGCCGTCCCTCTCTCTTGTTCAATGAGGTCGGACGCTTTTTGTCTTTGTCTCCGTGGCGCCCTTTTCGTATGCTTGGAGGCGGAAACAGCGGAGACTCCATCACGTTCCCGATCGTGTTGTTGCGAGGCTTTCGGAGAAGATGTCTCAGGAGCTGTCCAGCCTTGGTGCAGTTGTGAGGGAAGTAGCTAGCTGTCCGTTTCGTATATTCTTGCAAGGATTCCTCTGTTGGAAATGTTTGAGCAACTCCATCGCCACGGCGACGCACATCGATCACATCTACCATGTTGAAGTGCCGACTCTGCAAACTCTATAGCAGCGGTTAATTGAGTTCTACAAGAGAACTTGGAAGGAGTCCTACCTGAACACAGTCATCGCGGGTCGTGAGTCTGCCCTGAGCTCCCACGATCATGCATAATGTTTGCCATGCTAGCAAGTCATTCGGATCGGTCCCAAATAACCGGTTGAATTCTTTCACCAACGCCAGTCGAAACCCTAACCATGCTCTCTCCGTCGGAGTCGCCCCGCTGCCAGCCGTACAATTTCCTCAGGTGTTGAAACTCCTCAGCTGAGGATCTCGAGGGGTTGTATTGAAGATTTGGGTAGGATCGAAAGAATCTTTCGATAGGGCTCGCTTGGGATATGGTCCGGAGATGGGTCCTCTCCTCGTTGAGGTGACGTGCCATATTAGCTAGGTTGACAGACAGTGATTACCGAAAAGTTACGGATCTGTTGTCTGGGTCACGCTTGTCCGTGGGTGGAATCCAGTGCTACGATCTCCAGGGTTTAGCGTACCCGAGGTTGAATATCAACACACCAGCTTTACTCTTGGCGTAAGGTAGAATTGCAGCCACTAGCCGCATCGAAGTCCAAATGTAGATCGACGGAACGAGCGAGGTCGCGGCGTCCTAGGACCTGGAACTCCTCGCAAATGCGGGTCATGTACCATAATTAGGAGGTCTTTTGCTTCTCGCATTGCCCACTTTGCGATGTCTCTGATCAGTGATGCTCTTGCATGACTATAACGTAAAAGCGATGACCTACCATAGGCCTAGTTTTCCACGCCCATTGACTCACAGGACGAAGGACAGACGGTCAGCGTGCTTCACATTGTAGTCCTGACAGAAAGCAAAATTTAGGTAGTCCCTGAGCCATGTGATAGCATAGAGGCTTCCGGTGGGCAATATGCTCGGGGCAGAATATCCACGCACGCGACAGCGCATTGACTATCCCACGACCTGCCATTCGACACTACTATATCCGACAACCTGGGTGAAGACCTCGTCTCTTCTCGCTACGTTACTCGCACTGTACGCAACGTTGTCGGCGTCGACAAAGCGTAGATCTTTGCCCGAACCGACTTGAACGATGGTGTTCACCTACGCAGAGACGACATAGTCAGCAAGCCTACGCCGCTTTCGTAGTCGTGGTTTCGGGGAGCTCAGGGTTAGTAACGCTTACCTTCTCTACCCGATTCATGTTTTCATATTCTACCATCCATTGATGCCGGGATCCTACGAAAGACTCAAAGCGAACGCCTTCGGAGTTGACGACCAGTCTGCCACTGTGATTCGCACTCGAACACGGGTAAGATCCATGCGCTGCCACTTTTGAGCGGCATTCCTTTGGGCAAGACTCCGATCCAGCTGTGGGGTGAGCATTAGTATTGTGCGTCTGGCTACGCCCTTCGGACTGAAGACGTGCAATGGCCCATTCGGCTATTGATGGGATCAGCGGCTTCTGTTGAAAACCCAATTCAAACATTTCAACAATGACTCACCATGACTCGGGATACCCCAAAAGAGCCATTTGATTGGCGAAGCCAACAGTCTATATCGTGGGTATCGGCTTGCAATGGGGAACAGAGCGAAGAATGTCAAGCCGGAAAAGAGCGAGACCATTTTGACAAGAAGCCAAACGGGAGTCGTATAGAACGCGATACAGCCAATACCTAACCAGACGAGTGTCCAGGCGGTACGCACGGGCTGTCGCCATTCATAGAAGCTATTGATCAGTCAGTCGTCCGCCGGTATAACGTTACGATTGCGAACAGAAACAGTGACTCACTTCAGCAAAACTTCGAGAAGATTCGCCATGTCTCCCAATTGCAGTAATAGCCATTCCCCCATGTCTTCGATCAAAGGGTCAATCCAGCTTTGTGCGCCCCTTTTCTCGATCTGTTCTGGTAGTGTATGGGCGGTAGACGAGGGATCTTCGGTACGCATGATGTCCTGACGAAGTTTTTCAACGGACGGCTTTTCAAGTCTACGACGGAGGACCTGTCCGATCAATGCCAGGCACTGTCTCAAGATCAGCCCAGATACCATACCAAGTCTTTGCTCAAGAACGACTTACACCCGCCGCGCAGAGAGCTCCCGTTGCCCACAGAGCCATGAAAGCTGCGAGATAAGCTAAAGTTTCCTTCTGGTTTTCCCACCTATAGATGCGTCGAACATGCATGATCAACTCCTGCCATGGTGTAGAAGCAACCAAGAGCCTCTCAATACTGGCACTCACGGTTTCCTGTGATGCGGGCGGAGGCTCAGAGAAGAAGCCAATGTATTGGCCGCCGTACTTCTCAGCTTGTTGAAGAACAAGCTAGGTTTTTCACGGGAGCGTCAGCGAAGTTGTCAAAGCGCAGCGGCAGTTCGATGGAGCTGACGTACTTGATGACTGTAGCTTTTCCAGCTGGAAGAATCGATCTGGCCGATGGAGTCGGCGTGTCTCCGTTCCCGTTGCTCTTTGCTTTCGAGTCGTTTCAAATTCAAGACATGGCGATCCATTGTCCACCGTACAAACAGATCTTGTCTAGCCTTCTTCAGTGTCTCCAGATCCTGGCAGGCCTGTAACTTTTCTCCCTCGGTATTGGCCGTGTCTACGGTTTCTTGGGCATGAATGAGCTCAACATCCTGTGCGTGTGTGACTTCGGGGCTCAGCAGATTGACTGCGACCTCTTTGTTAGTTTTCCGGTCTGTTTTTGCCTTAATGGTGTCCACAGGATGATGGACTAAATCCTTGAAGCCCTGAGGCCCTGGTTTTGGAGGTGGGCTGTCATCGAGGCGTGCCTCTCCAGAAGTGGCATCCGGTGAGGCTGCAAGGGTCACAGCACGGGATCCACCCAGATCGTTGAGCTGATCATTGTTGACGTGCAAGACGCTCTTTACTTTCCCGATGAGCCGCTTCCGTTTCGACATGTGCATATCGCTGTCATCAGGTGAATGGTCCAAGCCATCGCTTGTATGCGTCACAGGAGTTTCATCATTGTCATCAGGCGGACCAGACTCTATGGCAGCACGATCGAGAACAGATTCACCTTGATGGTTGGACAGCATGATGGAAGCACGAACTTGTGTTAGTGTCAATGAGATGAGTATGAGCTAATGGAGGATTTTGGTATTGTTCACGGAGATCTCATACGATGACAAGGGTCAGGACGGAATGAGGTGGATTGGGGATGATCTGGTTGGGTTTGTTGGTGACTAGCAGTGGAAGTATCGAGATACTAAGGTACCTAGAAAAGATGCCGAGCCAACGCCCCCAAGTGTAACGCGACGAACCCGGAACCATCACCCGTCCATTCTATGCTGCAGGGAGAAATCACGCGCTCATCCGCAGTGGCTTTGTCGCGTTCGGGGTGCGTCATCACCCTTGGAAATTGGGCGAATGACGTTGTCCTTTGAGCGCTTGGCATGATGTCATCATTAGTAATATGATGCTTAGTCATATCCTTCCTCGCTCTCACTTGCTCTTCGTTCAGAAGCCTACATTTGGCTTCAATATTCTTCACTTACAAGACTGCGCGTCAGATGTGGCAAAGGACCTTGATGTGAACCAAGAGCTTGAAGTGTAAGACGAGCTCTATATAACTCCCGAGCCCTTGAAAACACTAGACTTACAGCATCAATTCTTCCACCCAACGCTAGCAGTACTGGGCCTTTCGTTCACGCCTAGGGACAGTCGACTTCCGCTATCAGAAGGAGACCCTGTAGACCTCGCGCACATGAGCCATGAAAGCACCCTTCGGCACGTATCAACACGACCACAGTGCGGAAAAGGCGAGAAGTTGAACTCCGACCAATCTGACCTACGCAATCCAGCATGGCAGTCAACACTGCCAGAAGCTGTTATCTTGATCTTATAGGAGTTTGTCATCATCAATGAGCCGTCCGGTATCCGTACGGCCCTGTACAAACTACTACTTTACGAGTCTAAACCATTTCTTGACAAGCATTGGATGTGGGTCACCTCTCTGCTCCTCAGACAGGAACACTGGGCATGAGCAGAGCCGAAATGGCATCAGGATATTCGCTTCACCCGAAAATGGACCTATATCTAAGCGTCATAGCCGTGATGTCGCCTTATGAATCGGAGCCAAAGGTCGAACCCTTCAAACAGGAGGCCCACGTGATTTTGGCTACTGATATCTAGCATGGTACGCTGACGGGTACCATTCTACTCGGAAGGTAGAGTACGAGCATCGGCTTGTCTTGAGCTATCATCCGATACAGGCACCTTTTACCTTGGAGCCCCTGTCTTTAATATTGAAGAATCAGAAGTAGAATCTTGACACCATGTTGGCGGTTTGGGGCAACCAAGACCGTGAAAATTGGCTTCTTTCCAGCGTAGTACCACCCTACTAAATCCGGGTATTGCTTGATGTTAGCAAGAGGAGGTACATCTAAGAGGAGCCGCGGGCAGCAAACTAACGAGCATTGAGCGCTACGCCTCAGGACAGACCTTGAATATGCGCGCTGTCCGCACGGAATGTGTATAGAGCTCCGAAGTGATATAGGTGTCAATTGAAGTACAGTATCTACTGTGCTTATTCCGCCTATGATCGCTGTCGCTGTCAATAATTCTACTGACTTCTGCACGGAGAAGTGAGGCGCCAATGCCTTGGTTATGGAGTCTCGCCGAGTCGTCTCTCCCTATCATCGTTCAAAGGATGCCTAACTTACTAAGCACAACAACTGATAAAACTATAAGCTTCAGGGGAGTCCCCTACAAGTCTTGTGCTTTGTAGTAGCATCATGTGAGCACTGCGATTTTATCGTCACCCGGCATTCTCTGACCGAGCAATGGCGCAACGCCTGCTAAGATACCATCTCTCTCTCTCGATCAGCGGAATTGGAGGTCAACCGAGATGTCGACATTATCGCCGGTGGACGAGGTGTAGGGACTGAAATTGCTGAAGCCTTTCTGCTGAAGCTCTATGAACTGGTCTCATAGGCCGTAAAGAGACCATATTTGGAGACAGCTACCATCTTTTACGAAGAATGTTCATCTACGACGTTGATGTCTTACGCAGCTGAAATCACTAGTGGGGCTCATCCATGATAGGTAGTAATATGGTGTCTACTAGATACTAGAAACTACTGGCATCGGACACCGCACTGCTCTTCGGACCCGAATCTATAGTGCTTTGATATTCTAACGCTCAGCTGAGTGTGCTCGAGCTCTGTATACGACTCTCATGACCACTTGTCCTTCCTCTTTCCGCCCTATGTATTCGGTCCTCGACGCTAACCCCGTCGATGTTATCTCTCTAGGCTAACGTCAAAGACGCTTGTTGATGACTCGCGTTCTTCTGCCCCCAACATCAAGGGAAGTCCCCTTCGTGGGTACTGAAGTTGACATGAACACAGCCTCAACAACGAATCCCTTTACTGCTCAAGCTGTCACATACGCTTGTCTCAATTTCGCTCAGATGGGGAGCTTCAGCATTTGCGGTGAACAATGCAGCATTGTTCGTCCTTCCGGTCTCCACAGGCGTTCTGGAAACACATCTGCTGAGAAATATGACGAGCATAAGGAGTCTAAAAACGTTGGTCATATATCGTGGTGAGGCTGGCCCAAATCATGGCAAACACCAATACATTGACAGTCTGTTGGCTATGTGCAGTATCATTACGACCGCCTGCGCAATTTTTCGCTTTGGTTGTTGTGAAGGGAACACAGATTTTCAGGTGCGGAATGGTACGCACATATTGGCATGTTGACGAAGTCATGGGCAGAACGGAAACGCTCGGGCAATCCTTGCGGTGTTGGGCGCCTTGTCTCTGTCATCTATGCCAAAGCGAACCCGTAGGTATCTCCGCCTTCATGAGTACTCGCGATGCCTGGTGTCGACTTGGACGGAGCAGCGCTGAACTTCAAGAACGATTGGACAAGGCTTACGTCGAAGATGACGATCACGGCGACGGCATGGTTGTAACAGAGTTTTTCGTCATGGTCAGTTTTTCGCTATTTCGACTACTATACATACGTCGGTGCAAAATCACTCACACAGTATCATCATAAATGTCTTGTGCCCGTTATTTAAACATGCGGACAAGAGCAACCTGGCCTGGGCATCTCTGTGAACAGGGGCCCTGTACTAGTCACCTTGTGTGTTCCGTGTGCGGCTTTATCGTCGCCGAAGTGGAGGGCAAGGTCAACAGACAAGACGAATCTCCACGTTGTAAGCGCGCATATACCATCTAGGACTTAGCCACAATTCTCCATGCGACGGGACGGGTAAAATTCGTCGCCTACTAATGATCCAACGGCTGGCGCATCAATTCTCCGAAACATTACAGACACGCGATCATGTGTCCTCACGAGTGGGGTCCACTAATACAACATTTGCACTTCTCCAATTCGACATTGGTGATCGCACATCACTATGAATATCCGAATGTATCTGCCAAGCCTAGGAGTCACTTCGCTCACCATCATAGCCACGACCCGAGCGCTCTCCACACACCTCAAACCCCAAACACTCCAATTACCATCCCTAAACATCACCCTTCCCCAACTCAACACCACAAACCCTCGCCTCAGCACAGAAATCTGGCCCCCAGCCCCCCACAAAGTCTACTTCCGCGAACAAGATTCATACCTGCTCATCCAAAACATCGTCCCCAAAGAGATCCAGCACACCGATTTCGACGAAGAGGTCTGCGACAGCATCCAAGACATCGTCCGCCTCCGCTTCAGCAAAAAGGGCACCGCGAAGGACTTCGTGAACAATGTTCGTGAGACTGTTGGACATGCTTCTTTTACGCTGTGGCCGGGGAAGACGCCGGGGGTGACGAGGGGGGAGGTTGTGGCTGTGTTAGAGCAGTTGTGGTTTCTTACGAGTGAGTATGGGGCTGCGACGCTTTTGGGGAAATAT
>JAABUK010009117.1_pt1 | contig 13672 bp, 8 predicted proteins | sample 5559141 | NCBI WGS metagenome assembly JAABUK01 (sample SAMN10711869, study PRJNA513367) | rock metagenome | isolation source: Antarctica rocks | place: Antarctica: Victoria Land, Pudding Butte nord | collected 2016-01-03
TTGCGCCCATTGCCGAAGATTCTCGACTGCAGCCTCCCGTAGGAGTCTGGGCAGTGTCTCAGTCCCAGTGTGCCGGGCCACGCTCGCACGCCCGGTAGGCATCGCAGCCTTGGTGGGCCGTCACCCCGCCAACAAGCTAATACCACAACGGCCCGTCCCGAGGCGATAAATCTTTGGTGATCCCTTGATGCCAAGGAAGCACATCGCTGGGAATTACCCGGAGTTTCCCCCGGCTATGCCCACCCTCGGGGTTGGTTACCGTCGCCTTACTCACCCTTGCGCCACTGGCCTTGCGGCCCGTCCGACTTGCATGCCTAATCCACGCCGCCAACGTTCATTCTGAGCCAGGATCAAACCCTTCGAGATTGGGGATGGCCCGAAGGCCACCCAACCCTCAAGTTTGAGGATTCTAGCTAACTGACTGGTCGCCGCGGGCCCGTGCTCGAGGGGAGATGAACCCCCTGCCCCACGCCCCGCGACAGCATGAACCGCCCGACCCTCGCCGCCAGCCCGAAGGCCGCCCGCGAGGGAATCGGACCGCATCCACGCCGGCTCCCCTCAAAGGTTCGCTCAACTTTGCGTGTACGCAGACGATCGACCGGATTGTCAAAGAGGCATCGGGGGATCGATTCCACCCCTCGACGCGATCGGCACCGATCCATTACCCTAAAAAGGGAAAGATCGTGACCTCTTGTTTTCATCTATGTCCGGGGACGACGAAACGACCCGTGAAGGGTCGCCGGCAATCACCGGGCTGCGAGGAAATCAAGGTGCTGATCAATGAGTAAGCGTTTCGGCTTACCTCTTGTCTCAGCGGCGAAGGCGATTTTACCGACAAATTCGCTCGGGTCAACCTCGTTTCGATTTTTCCGGTCAGGCTTCGATTCGCAACTCTTCGTTCACTTAGGAGAAGGGTGCTATCGAGCCTGGCCGTCGTTGATGCCTTTCGGCTTCAGCGTCGACGAGGAGAATCGTACCAGACTCTGTCGCTTCGTCAACACACCACCCGTTTTTTCGCCTGATTTTGCACGGTCATCGACTCTCAAGCCGATGTCGGGTCATGCCTTAGGCTTCCCCATTTTTCCACCTCGGGGCTGTCAGGTGGTTGAGGTATAGCGGCATTTCAGGCGACCGCTCGCGGCTTGACTGCCACGATCGGTCGTCTCTAGGATGCCTATCTCTCCTGGGCTCAATACGAGCCGTCTTCGGTCCTTTCGGAGGTGACATCGTGGTTGGTCGTGGCGCCTTGGTCTGGTTCTGGGCTCTCGGCCTGGTCTTCGCTTGCGGTTGCGGCGGGTCCGATGCCCCCGGGACCTCGCCCACCCCCCCGGGGTCGAAGCCGGTGCATTTCGTGGCCTTCGACGTGAGTTCGCGGCTTCTCGAAGCGATCGAGGCGGGTCAATTGGAGGGGACGATCGCCCAGAACCCGATTCGTATGGGGGAATTGGGAGTTCGTAGCGTGGTCGACGCCCTGGAGAAGAAGCCGGTCGAGCGGAAGGTGACGACGGGCGAGACGCTGGTGACGCCGGAGAACCTCTCGGAGCCGGAGGTCGCGGCGGTCCTTCATCCTCCGAGGGTTGATGGTCGGGCGGACTCGACGAAGGGCGGGGCGAAGGCGAAGAAGTGGCGGGTGATGGTGATCCCGAAGGGGACGACGCACGAGTTCTGGCAGTCGGTCCACGCGGGGGCGTCCAAGGCGGCGGAGGCCCTGGGGAACGTTGAGATCATCTGGCAGGGGCCGCCTCGCGAGGATGACCGGACGGATCAGATCAAGCTCGTCCAGAATGCAGTGGCTTCGGGGGTCGACGGGATCGTGCTGGCCCCGCTCGATGCCAGGGCCCTGGTCGAGCCGGTCGAGCAGGCGATCGCCCGGGGGATCCCGGTGGTCATCATCGACTCGGCGCTGGAGTCGGACAAGATTTCGAGCTTCGTGGCGACGGACAACTTCCACGGCGGGGTCCTGGCGGCTCGTCGCCTGGGCTCGCTGCTGAAGGGCGAGGGCAAGATCATCCTGCTCAAGTATGCGGTCGGGTCGGCGAGCACCGTCGACCGGGAGCGCGGGTTCGTGGAGACGATGAAGGCGGAGTTCCCCAAGGTCGCCTTCGTCTCGGACGACCAGTACGCGGGGGCAACCTCGGACCTGGCGCAGCAGAAGGCGCAGAGCCTCTTGGTCCGGTTCCGCGGGCAGTTCGACGGGGTGTTTTGCTCGAACGAGTCGAGCGCGGTGGGGATGCTCCGGGCCCTGGAAGGGGCCGGCTTGCTGGCGAGGAAGCCTTGAGCGGCCCGTTGATGGCGATGCGGGACGTCGCCAAGCGGTTCGGGGCGAGCCGGGCGCTGGACGGGGTTTCGCTCGACCTGGAGGCGGGCGAGGTCTTGGCACTCCTCGGCGAGAATGGGGCGGGCAAGAGCACGTTGATGAAAGTCCTCAGCGGCGCCCATCGGGCCGACTCGGGATCGATGACGCTCGGGGGCGTTCCCTATGACCCGAAAGGGCCGAGGGATGCGCTCGCCCGGGGTGTGGCGATGATCTACCAGGAGCTGACGATCGCCCCGCACCTGACGGTCGAGGCGAACGTGATGCTCGGGCAGGAGCGGACGCGAGGCGGGATGGTCCGGCGGGCGGATCATCGTCGGCTGGTTGCCGAGGCCCTGGAGACGCTCGGCCACCCGGACCTGAGGCTCGACGCGAAGGCGGGAAGCCTCGGCGTCGGTCCGAGGCAGTTGATCGAGGTCGCGCGGGCGCTGGTGTCGAAGGCCCGGGTGATCGTCTTCGACGAGCCGACGAGTTCGCTCTCGGGCGAGGATTCGGCGAGGCTCTTCGAGGTAATCGACCGGCTCCGCGCGCGGGGGATCGGGATCATCTATATCAGCCATTTCCTGGAGGAAGTTCGGCGGGTCGCGCAGCGATACGTCGTGCTCCGCGATGGCCGATCGGTGGGTTCGGGAAGCCTGGCGGGGGCCTCGTTCTCGGGGATCGTGGCGGCGATGGTCGGGCGGGAGTTGACCGAACTGTTCCCGAAGATCGCCAGGGAACGCGGCGGGCCGGTCCTCGAACTCTCGGGGCTCTCGGGGCGGACGGTCCCGAGGGGGGTCGACCTGACCTTGCACCGGGGCGAGGTTTTGGGGATCGCCGGGCTGGTCGGGGCGGGTCGGACGGAGCTGCTCCGGGCGGTCTTCGGGCTCGACCCGGTGAAGTCGGGCCGGGTGGTCGTCGGTGGGGTCGGGGTGGCCCGGCCGTCGCCCTCGGGGATGATCGCGCGGGGCCTGGGGTTGCTCAGCGAGGACCGGAAGGCCGAGGGGCTGGCGTTGGGCCGGTCGATCGAGGACAACCTGACGTACTCGGCGCTCGGGCGCGACGCGCGCTGGGGGTGGCTGGATCTGAAGGGGCGACGGGCGAAGGCCCGGCGGTGGATGGAAGCCCTCCGCGTGAAGGCGGCGGGCCCCGGGCAGGCGACCGGGGCGCTCTCGGGCGGGAATCAGCAGAAGGTGGCGCTGGCGAGGCTCCTGCATCAGGACGCGGACGTGCTCCTGCTGGACGAGCCGACGAGGGGGATCGACGTGGGCTCCAAGGCGGAGATCTACCGCCTGATCGGCGAGCAGGCGGCCTCGGGGAAGGCGATCCTGATCGTCAGCTCGTACCTGCCGGAGTTGATGGGGATCTGCGATCGGATCGCGGTCATGGCTCGCGGACGGCTGAGCGAAGCGAGGCCGGTATCGGCCTGGACCGAGCATTCGATCATGGACCTGGCCATCGGTCGAGGTTCGGATTCGTGACCGCGAAAGGGGGCTCGGCGTGGGCCAGGATCTCGGCGAGAAGTCGGCGAGTTTGCGGTTGAAGGGGGCATTAGGGTGGGCCTGGACGGTCCTCGGGCCGTTCCTGGGGCTGGTGTTGATCGCCGGTTTGTTCGCCTGGCTGACGAGGGATTCGGGAACATTCACCTCGGCCTACAACTGGCGGACGATCGCTGCGCAGACGGTGATCGTGGGGACCGCCGCGCTGGGGATGACGTTCATCATGATCGCGGGTGGGATCGACCTCTCGGTCGGCTCGGCCGTGGCGCTGGTGACGGTCCTCGTGGCGATCCTGGTGCGCGACCATCACTGGCCGGTCCTGGCGGCGGTGGCGGCCGGGGTGGCGCTCGGCGGGTGCTGCGGGCTGCTCAATGGCGGTCTGATCTCGGGGCTGGGGGTGGTGCCTTTTATCATCACCCTCGGGAGCCTGAAGGTCTTCCGGGGGGCGGCGAAGTGGCTCTCCGACAGCACACCGGTCTACATCCCGGCCTCGGCGAAGGCAGGTTGGTTCCGCGAGGTGATGGCGGTCGAGCGGCCTGCGGCCGGCTGGGCTTCAGGGCTTTCGGGGCGGGCGGGCGAGGTCGTCCGGGAGCTGACGATGCTGGCGCCGGGGTTCTGGCTCCTGCTAATACTGGCGGCCTTGATGGCGTTGATGCTCCGGTCGAGCCTCCTGGGGCGGTATGCTTACGCGATCGGCTCGAACGAGGCGACGGCCCGGCTCTGCGGGATCCGGGTCGGGCTGGTGAAGCTTGCGGTCTATGGCTTGGCGGGCCTGTTGACGGGGCTGGCGGGTTGCCTCCAATTCCTCTTCCTCGACGGCACGGGCGACCCGACGACGGCCGACGGGCTCGAACTCCAGGTGATCGCCGCCGTGGTGATCGGCGGGGGGAGCCTCAGCGGCGGCGAGGGGACGATCCTGGGGACCCTGATCGGCTGCCTGATCATGTCGGTCCTGAACAACGGGTGCGTCCACGCCGGCATCCCTAACGCGAGCCAGGACGTCATCATCGGCTCGATCATCGTCGCGGCGGTGGCGCTCGACCGGTTCCGCAGGCGGGCGGCTTTTTAAGGCCATTCACGGGATCGGGGCCGAGGGGGGCAGGTCTTCGGGGAGGGCCTTGAGGTAGGGACCGACGAGGTCGCCGGGGCTGTTCGGGGCCGCGCCGGTCTCCCTCAGGCAAAGCTCGCTCGCCAGGGTGACGATCAGGTTGGCCAGGCCCATGCGATCCTTGTCGATCACGGTGCCGATGTGGCCGAAGTCCGAGATGATCGCCCTGGCATAAGTGGTCGATCGGAACCACGTGCCGAGTTGTTCGGGCGTGAGGGCCCGCGGGTTGCCGGGCGAGGCGGGTCCGACCGGGTAGAGGCCGAGCGCGGGGTTGGTCGGCAGGGTCCCGAGGGGCGCGGGCGTGCCGATCATGACGGGGGTCGGCCGACGGGACTTCGGCAGGTCGCAGGCGTTCAGCCAGTTGGCGATGAGGAGCTTGTGGACGCGGAGGCTCCGCTCGGGCTCGTTCCACATCCGACGCGAGGCCCGGCCCCAGGCCTGGTTGAAGCGGTTGGTGGCGGTGCCACCGGTAAGTTGAGAAGGGTCTTCGTAGGCGGGATCTTTCAGGGTGTGGGCGGCCAGGAGGTATTCGGCCTTGAGGTGATCCGAGAACGGCGGAGTCATCTTCTGGGCCTCGATGGCGGCGTCGAGGGCACGGCGGAGCATCTTCGGGTCGGTCGCGCGGTCCTTGGCGAGGGCCGTGATCCGATGGACGGCGAGGGAATTGATCGCGCAGCCGACGAGCCGCTCGATGACCGAGCCGCGCCTCCCGCAATGCTGGCCCGACCGGAGGATGGCGAGATACCAGCCCATCGCCCCGTCGCGGTCCCCGGCGGCTTCAAGTCGCGAGCCTTCCAGCATCGCCAGGCGGGCGAACTGGCGAAGCGACTGGACCGCCGGTAGGAGCGTGGCGATATTGATCGTCCGGGACGAGGTGTAAAGGGCGTCGGGCCGCTTGGTCCCTTGCCGCCAAAGGTTGAGGGCCTCGCGATTGGTTTCCAGCCAGCGTCGTTCGTCCGGGCTTGAGGTCGCCCAGACCCCGGTCCGGTCGGTCGGCTCCGGCGTGAGCTTCGTCCCCGCGAGCTTGTACAGGGTGAAGGCGTTGGCCTCGTCGGGGATCGGCCGGCAGAACTCCTCGACGTCGAAGGGCTCGGGGATGTCGGGCAGGCCCCGGAGGGTCGTCGTCCACCACGTCGCGAACGCCGTCGAGGCCGCCAGGGCGGCTGCGGACAGGACCAGCCAGTGGCTTCGGGGGCGAACCGAGCGGGCGTCGTTTTCATGCCTCAAGCGGCTTCTCCCTTCGACCGAGTTGAACTCCGATCGACGATAAACGGCAGGACGTCACCCCGTCAATGACAATCGTCAGAGTCGTCGCTCGGTCCTCCTCGCGCGGGCCATCAAGGCGACCCAGCTCAAGAGGGAGAGGGAAGTCAGGGCGATCCCTGGCAGGAGGCCGGGGGGATGGTAGGACAGGGCGATCTCGTGCCGGCCGGGACGGCGGATCGGGACGACCCGCTGGGCGTGGTTGCCCCGGAGGACGGCTTCGGGTTGGCCGTCGACCTCGGCGAGCCAGCCGGGCATCCAGGTCTCGGCGAGGACGAGCAGGCCGGGGGCGTCGGTCTCCACGCGGATCAGGATGCGGTCGGGGTCGGTCGAGGCCCATTCGGCCGGGGTGAAGGGCTGTCGTCCCGAGGCGTCCGGGCCGAGCGGGTCGCGGTCCATGAGCACGGCCGCGCGGGGATCGACTTCGAGGAGCCGGGGGAGGATCGTCGAGGGAGGCCCGACGGGCTCGGCTCGGGGGACGACGTAGGCCCGGGGGAGCGCGGTGGGGTTGAGGTGGACGGCGTAGGGCGAGCCCTTCCAGTCGCCCGAGGCGATGAGGGGCCAGGGGCTCGCGGGGTCAAGTCGGTCGGCGACGAGGTGCGAGACGGCCATCCGGTCGAGCACGGCGCGACGAGTAGTGAGGCGATGGGCTCCGGCGGCCTCGTCCATCGGGCCGCCGCGAGTCGCGAGGTCGTCATCGAAGAGGCGGTAGAGCGACTGGTAGAGGTCGGCCGCGTGCTGGACCTGGAACGAGTCGTTGACGTTCGTCTTGGAGACCCCGGCCCCCCCGGCGCGGAGGTCGTCGTAGAGGGCGTCGACCGCCCGGATTCGGGGTGCGTCGCCCCCGTGAGCCCGCGACGAGCGGAGAACCTCGCCGATCGGGTCGGGTCCGAGCCAGCGGGCGGCGGGCGAGGTGACCATCAACCGATTTCCGTACAAGCCCAACTCGACCAGCCCGAGCAGCCCCAACGCCGCGGCCACCGCCCGCCGATCGCCTCGACGCGCCCAACCGACGGACAGCAGGAGCGTCGAGCCGCCGAGCATCCCCAGGAATGTCGGATCACGCGCGAGTCGGCCCAACCCCGCGCGGAGCCGGTCGAGTTCCGTGATCCTCCCCTCCCCGGGCTCGGGACGGCCGCCGATCGCCGCGACCAGCACGAGCAGGGCGGCACAGATCGCGACGCGGCGGGCGAGCCTCGCCCAGGCCCGGTCGTCGCTCGCCCCCGACCGCAGGGCCTCGACCCCCAGGCCCGCCAGCATCGCCCCGGCCAGGCTCGCGAGGAACAAGGCCCGGCCCGGCACCCGGAACCGGTCCATCCCCGGGATCACGTCGTAGGCGAGCGCAAACAGTCCGAGCTTCGGCCCCGAGGCGAACAGCAAGCCCCCCAGGGCCAGCGCCAGCCAGCCCCGGACTTCCCGCCGACCGCCCGACCATGACCGGGCCACGACGACCAGGAGCAGAGGGATCAGGCCGATCGAGGTGAGGGATTCCCAGTAATTCTCGTGGCCGAAGTAGTCGGAAGGCCCCCCAAGGGCCCAGGGGTCGAGGGCCTGGAGGGCATTCGCCGGGTAGAGGTGGTAGCGCCCCGCCTGCCGCATCGGGAGTCGCGTCCCCCGCAATCCCCAGGCCTGGGCCAACGCGTCCGGGACCAGCTCGATTCCCGCCAGCCCGATGGCCAGGGCCAGGGCCAGCCCCCAGCTTCCCCAGAGCCTCGCCGCCTCTCGCCAACGCCCCGCCACGATAGCGACGACGCCATCGTAGGCCGCCCAGGCACCCAGGGCGATCGTCAAGTAATACCCCTCCTGGGGGTGGCCGATCAGGAAGGTGGCCGCCAGGGCGAAGGCCAGCGACGGGACCGCCGCGCGATCGCGCCGGCGAAGTCGGGCGGCGGCGTCGAACGCCCACGGAAACCAGCAGGCCGACCAGACGTGCGGATAATGGCCCTCGAACACCTGGGCGAGGACGTAAGGCGAGGCCAGGAAGCAACCCGAAGCCACCAGTCGTCCCCATCCGCCGATCCCAAGCGTCCAGCCGAGTCGGGAGACTCCCATCGCCCCGAAGGCCAGGTGCCCGACGGTGATCCAACCCAGGGCCGAAGGGGCGCCGGTCCACCAGGCCAGCCAGGTCGGCGGGTAGAACAGGCCCGCTTGCGGGTTGCCGACGAGCGGACGCCCGCCGAAGCCGCGATCGTCCCAGAGCGGGACATGACCCGTCGCGGCGAGCTTCCGCGCGATCGCCAGGTGGTGCGGCAGGAACAGCCGGGTCAGGTCGTTGCCGACGGCCAAGGTGCCGGACGGATTGGCGTGGTCCCGGCTCGGTCGATCGGCGTCGACGAGCAGGGCCGAGGGGTCGGCCACCAGCCCGGCGAAGCAGGCCAGGTTGAGGGCGAGCAGGGCGAGCGCGGCGCGTCGTGGGTTCATGGGTGGGACTCGCGGCGTCGGTCGCCTCGATCGACCGAGGGGGCTCAGGCCCCTCCGGACGCCGAGGCCCGGCCGAGCCTGGCGCCATCGGGTCGGGCCGAGGCGAGCTTGGGGCGTGGCGGGACCGGCTCGCCCCGGCCGGACTTGATCCCCTGGATCAGGGCGAGATAGCGGTCGAGGTGCGCGGTCTCCGACCATTCGCCGGTCCGCATCGCGTACCCCCGGTGGGCGAGGTCGTCGCGGAGTTCGTCGTCGTGGACGAGACGCCGCATCGCCAGCAGCAGTTCGCCATCGGTCTTGTAGGACAGCCCGCCGCCGCTGCTGACGACCCCGGTCTCCAGGATCGCCCCGCCGCCTTCGTGGACGATCACCGGAGTCTTCACCGCGAAGGCTTCGAGGACGACGTAGCCGAAAGTCTCGGGGAAGAGCGAAGGGACGACGACGGCCCTGGCCCCCTGGAACAACTCGGCCAGCCCTCGTCCGCCGAGCAGGCCGACGAACTTCACGTTCGGCACGTCGGCCGCCAGCTCGCGGAGCTTCGCCTCGTAAGGCCCGGTCCCCGCGATCAGGAGGTCGACCTCGGGCAGGAGCCTCATCAGTGGGATCAGCCGCTGGAACCCCTTCATCCGGACCAGCCGCCCGGCGGCGGCGAGATAGGGACGCGCCGTCGGCGTCGAATCGGCGTCCTCGATCCCCCCGGTCCAGTCGTCGGGCAGGAAGTAGGGCAGGTGGACCATCGGCGCGCCGATGCCCCGACTCCGATGCTCCTCCAGGGCGTGTCGCGAGGGGAAGATCAAGGCGTCAAGCTCGCCGAGCCCCCTGGGGATCGCTTCGGTCGCCCGCCAGGCTTGCGGGGGCCGGCCGCCGGCGATCATGCAGCGGGTGCACTCGGGCCCGTCGCAGGGCTTCCGGCCGTACTTCCAGAGCAGGTGCATCGGGCAGATCAGCCAGTGCTCATGCGCGGTCATGATCCGCACGGCTTTGCGGCCATAATGCAGGACGCCGGGACCGCCGATGAGCGAGATGTTGTGGAAGTGGACGACGTCGACATCGACCGCGTCGAGGGCCTCGCGCAAGACCTCGGCCTTGAAGAAGGGCTGTCCGGTCACCTGGGTCGCCAGGGGCGAGAGCAGGCCGAAGGGGCTTTCGAGCGGGTGAATGTGCAGGCCGGGCGGCGGGTCGTAGGGGCGGAGCGGGTGCTTCCCCTTGACCGAGTTGAAGGCGTCGACGCAGTGGAAGACGTGGACCTCATGCCCTCGCCGGCAGAGCGCCCGCGAGAGCCGGTCGACGTAAGCCGCGTCGCCTCCGAAGCTGTGGGCGCCGAAGAACGTGGTGACCATGCAGAACTTCAACGGCGACCTCCTGTCCCGTCCCGGCGGCGGATCGACGGCCCGAGTGGGGCCTCGGGCGAAGGACGCCCCGGCCCTTTCGGGCGGTCGGGCCACCTTCTACCCGATCGGCCCGACTCCCGCCAGTTGACTTGATCGGCGCGGCGACCCGATCAATCGCGGCCGAAGACGACCCGCAACTCCGAGAACCTCAACCCGCCGACCGCCGCTAGCGCGAGGGCGTAAGCGACGGCCCCTCCGAGGACCGCCGCCAGGACGTGCCAGCGGAGCAGGATCAGGCAGGCCGGGACCATCACCGCCGAGGCGATCAGCGGGCGGGCCAGGTGATGGTGCCAGGCCGGTTGCCGCTCCTCCCGGGCCAGGCAGCCGTAGCCCGCCAGGGCCAGGCTCAGGGCGATCGCCACGATCGCCACCGCCGCGCCGAGGAGCCCGAACTTCCAGACCATCAAGGCCACCAGGGGGCCCGACCCCAGCGCCCCGGCCGCGAGCAACCGGACCCCGGCCGACTCGCGGTTCTGGGCGATCAGCGCCGTGTGATAGAGGAACGCCAGCGTCAGCAGGGGGGCCCGCCAGATCCCGACCGCCAGCAACACGCTCGCCCCGGAATAAGACTCCGGGAGGAGGAACCGGACCAGCGGACCGGCCAGGATCGTGGCGCCGACCGCCAGCGGGATCAGGCCGAGCATCAGAACCCGGACCAAGGCGTCGAGCGCCCGCCGCCCCGCCTTGGGAGTCTCACGCCACGACCGGGCCAGCGTCGGGAAGACCACCTGCTGGAAGATCATCCCGAAGGTCAGGGCCGCTGTCACCATCCGGTGCGGGGCCCCGTAGAGCCCGACTTGCTCCCAGGTGCAGAGCAGACCCACGACCATCAGGTCGACCGAGCCGAGGACCGTCTGCGCGACCTGAATCATCAGGACGGGGCGGCACCGCCGGAGGAAGACCGCGAGGAAACGGCCGCTGAGGACCGGCCTCGGGAGGCCGAACTCCTGGGCGTAACGGCTCCAGACCAGCGCGATCCCGCAGGCTTCGCCCGCCGCGAGCCAGGCCGGGACCCAGGCGATCCGGCTCGGGTCGCCGACCCAGAACCAGACCCCGGCGGCATAAACCGCCGTGCGGATGTAGAGCGAGACGGCCACCAGGCCCATCCGCTCCATCCCACGATAGACGAAGTCGAGCCCCATCGCCGTCGTCAGGAGCATCAGTCCGTAGAGCGCCAGCAACTTCCGGTCGGCCGGCTCCGAAAGCGTCGTCGCCCCGACGATCACCAAGCCGAGGAAGAGGATAACCGCCAGCGCCACCTTGATGAAGAACAGGTGGTTGACCAGCGGCCGGACCAGCCTCGGGTGCCTGGCCAGCTCGCGGGCGGCGATCACCTCGCAGCCGTTGCGAACCAGCAGGACCAGCCAGAAGACGATGTTGAAGGCGAACTCGATCCGCCCGTAACCCGCCTTGCCCAGGCACTTCGCCAGCGAGAGCGTGACGAGGACCGAGGTCCCCCGGCAGGCGATCTCGGCGAGGCTCAGCGAGAGGAAGTTCGAGGCGATCCGGCCAGGGACCGGGACCTTCGGGGCGGCAGGGATCTCGACCCGGGCCACCCTGGGCGGGGGCCGGCGAAGGGCGATGGGCCGGGTCGTGAGGGGCGTGGTTGCCATGCTTCGGTCGGACTTCCCTGGGATCGGGCGGAGGCCGTCCTCGGTCGCCCCATCGTCCCGCCCGTTCGACCCGCCCCGAAGTCCCCCCCGCCTCTCGACGAAGCCGGGTTAAACACCGGAACGGGGCGAGCCTCCGATCGCCCGGGCGCCACCAGCCGACCTGCCCTTCGCGAAGGGCCCGGGCTGCGACGCTCTCCGAACGGTCCGATGACCAGACCACCCGCCGTCTCGCCCCGTTCCGAAGGGGCCAGGAGGCCGGCGCGGGCGGATCGTAGTGTCGCGTCGGAAACCTGTCAATGGGACTAAGATCGGCCGACGGGCGTGCCGGCTTGAGCGGTTCCGGCCCTCACGATCGGTCCGAGAGCTTCCGCAGGGTCGTCCCTTCCAGGATCGTCGGGTCGAGCCAGCGGGTTTTCGGCTGGACCCGCGGGGCGAAGCCGCGGACCGCATCGGGCCGGAACCGCAGGACGTTCTGCAATTTCGGCCCGATCCGACCGCCGCGGGCCGCCCGGAGCTTGGCCAGCACCGAGGCGTCATCGCCGAGCAGGTCGGCCTTGCGGAGGACCCCGGTGCGGAACGCCTCGCGGATCGCGTCGGCGAACTCGTTGTAGATGTAGGCCTCGGTCGGGCTCGCCCACCACTCCCGATTCATCACCGCGAACCGCTCGGCCGCCTCTCGGGCGATCGCCGAGTCGGTGAAGGCGATCGTCGTGCCCACGACCGTCAGGTGCTCCAGGAATTTGGCGACCTGCTCCGGCGTCGTCACCGAGCAGGCCAGGCTGTCGCGGAAGAAATAATCGAGCCGGTCGGCGCAAAGTTCCGGCAACGGCCGCTCCAGGAGCGGGAAGATCGAGTCGTCGAGGAACTCCTCGGGCCGGAATCCCATCTCGGCCAGGGTCGCGGCGAGGTCGGGCCGGTGGAGGAACTCCGGCTTCAAGCCCTCATGATGATCCTGCTCGTCCGAGGCGAAGACGAAGTCGACCGCGTGCGAGAAGGCCGTGTGGGAGATGTCGTGCAGGAGCCCGGCGACCTGTTCGCGCCGATCCGCCCCGAGCTTGCCCAGCAGCAGGTAGACGCCCAGGCTGTGCTCGAACCGCGTCACCGTCTTGAACGGGAAGGCCAGGGCCGAGGGCCCCGCCTGCTTAATGTTCTGGAGCCTGCGGAACGTCGGGCAGTCGACCAGGGCGATCACGCCGGGATCTTCGACCTTCACCTCGCCATAGACCCGGTCTTCCCAGCGCATCACATCGACACCCGAATCGGCCCATTCGATCCATCCCCCTCGACGCCCTTCCGATGATCGGGCCGGGCGGCCTCGATTGCAAGGGGAGACGCGGGAGACCGACGCAACCAGGCTCAACCGAGACAACAAGATCGGGGCGGTTCCCCTCGGGCCTCGCGCCCGCTAAGATCGAAGGCGGCCGGGCTTCCCGGCCAATCGTCATCTTCTCTCCGAATGCCAATCGCAGACGCCCTGAGGGCGGGGGTCCTTCTCGTGGATCGATCGTGGATGGTGCGGCCCCTGCGGCCCTTCGGCACGCTGGTGGCCCTGGTCGGCCTGATCTCGGCCGGTTGCGGCGGCACGATGGACGGGCCGGCGGGACCCTCGGCTGGCAAGGCCGGAGCGGGCGGCAAGGCCCCGGCCGGCGGGCGGATCGTGCTCGTTACCAACGGCAATTCCGACTGGTGGTCGGCCGTCGAGAAGGGGATGAAGGATGCCGGGACCAAGCTCTCCGCCGACGTCGAGATGAAGCGCAACCAGGAAGGGGCCGGGACCGAGGGGCAGATCCGCCTGCTGGAGGAGGCCCTCGGCGCCTCCGACGTCAAGGGCGTCGCCGTCTCGGCCTATGAGCCCGACGCGCCGGGGATCACCGACGCGATGAAGAAGCTCAAGGACGCCGGCAAGTTCGTCATCACGATCGACTCCGACGTCGCCCCCAGCGCCGCGGAGACCCGGAGCTTCTACATCGGGACCGACAACGCCAAGGCCGGCGAGGTCGCCGGTAAGGCCGCCCAGGCTCTCCGGCCGCAGGGCGGGAAGGTCGCCGTCTTCGTTGGCAGCGCCTCGGCCGCCAACGCCAAGG
>JAABUK010009118.1_pt1 | contig 13670 bp, 20 predicted proteins | sample 5559141 | NCBI WGS metagenome assembly JAABUK01 (sample SAMN10711869, study PRJNA513367) | rock metagenome | isolation source: Antarctica rocks | place: Antarctica: Victoria Land, Pudding Butte nord | collected 2016-01-03
CCGAGCTGGCCCAGCATCGTGAAATCACCCTGGCCACCAAGATGGACATCTACTTCTGCGACCCACACTCGCCCTGGCAGCGGGGAAGCAACGAAAACACGAACGGCCTGCTGCGCCAATACTTTCCAAAGGGCACCGACCTGTCCGTGCACTCACCAGCCCGGCTACTCGAAGTCGCCACCGAACTCAACGCCCGACCCCGCAAGACCCCCGGCGGCATCACCCCCGCTCAAGCCATGCACCGTCTACTGTTTGATCCCGAAACGCCCATCGTTGCGACGACCGCCTGAATTCGCCGATCGTCTTGCGGGACGCTCGGAAAGTGCCGATCCTCAAGCCGACGCCCTACCGCTGCGTCTCAGACCTGATCTTGGCCGACAGGACACAATGGGCCGATGCCTGAGCTGATCACGCCGGTTGTGCACGTTCACGAGTCATTCCTGGAAGCGATGGACGAGTTCGGCGACGAAGGTCGCGGCAACCCGGCAGACGACACGATGGTCGGGGCGGAGATGGGCGAGTTCAGCGCCTCATGGTCGACGCCGGAGGGTTTCGCCGCATTCGTCGCGGCGCCGCGCGCACAGGCAATCGGCGACCACCTACCGGCAGGCTTCGTTCCTTGCACGACGCTGTGGTGGGCCGAAGGCCACGAGTACCTGGGCCGTGTCGCGATCCGGCATCAACTCACGGATCGGCTGCTCGGGGTTGGCGGTCACATCGGTTATGACGTGCGCCCAACCGCCCGGCGCCGCGGCCACGCGACGGCGATGCTGCGGGCGTCCCTACCGGCTGCGCGAAGGCTCGGCATCTCGATCGCCCTGATCATCACGTGCGACGCGACGAACACCGCCTCCCGCAGGGTCATCGAATCCTGCGGCGGCAACCGCGAGGACGAACGCGACGGCAAGCTCCGCTTCTGGGTGCCGACCCAATGACGGAGCGACGCGCCGGTGCCCAGCACCAAGGACTGGCCACGCAAGACGTGATCTGGCTCGCGTCCGCGACCCGGCGCATCGACAACTCCCGGCATCAATCGGACACACAGCGGCTTGCCCTCATGTCTCGATCGCGGATCCCTGGCCGGGAACGCGCCTACGGGGCCGGAGCGGATGTCTGTTCCGCCGTGCCGCTTGTCCTAGGGAATGCTGGGCGGATGGCAGCGTCGTCGGTGAGTAGCGAGGCCTTGGCCATGGAGGCCCTTGAATGGCTGGTGTCCCAGGCGCGGCCGTACGGCGACGGCCTCGCTTGGACCGGCACCCCCACGGCGCCGGAGCCGAACCCGAACCCGAACCTCTACTCCGGTACAGCTGGGGTCGTCATGGCCCTGCTCGAGGCCTACCGCCACGATGGGGACGACCGGTGGGCGACAGCGGCATCCGCCGGAGCCCGGACCCTCGAACGGCTTGTCGATCACTATCTCCACGACCACTCTCTCTACTTCGGCGCGATGGGTGTCGCAGTGGCTCTGGGAGCGGTCGGTGACCAACTCGCTGATGCGGCTTTCCGCTCGGCCGCCTACCGGATCCTCGGCCGGGTGCGAAGTGACTTTGACGGCGAGCGATGGGGCGACGGGTTCGAGCTCCTTGCAGGCAACGCCGGCATCGCCCTCGGTGCCCTGAGGCTCGGGGAGGTCGACCTCGCTGAGCTCGCCGTGACGCCCTACCTGACGACCAGTAAACCGACCGAACACGGCCTCACATGGGAGAACCGTCGCGGCCAGCCGGCCCGGCGCCACCACATCCCGCATGGCACCCTCGGCGTCGTCTTCGCTCTTGCCGCGACGGCCCCGGCCACCGGACGCAGCGACCTGATGCAGTTTGCTCTCGCCGGTGTCGCCGACGTAGTAGCCCGGAACGAAGCGGGCCAGGAGGGGTTTCTCGTGCCTCACTCCGACCCACAGCAGCAGCACGAGCGCATCGAGCGTTATAGCTACGGCTGGTGCCACGGCCCAGCTGGTGACGCCCAGGCATTCCGCCTGCTCGGGCAACTCACCGGTGAGGCGTCGTGGGTCAGCCTCGAGGAGCGCTGTTGGCACACCGTGCTCACCTCGGGACTTCCACGCCGCAAAATGCCCGGCTTCTGGGACAACAACGGCCGCTGCTGCGGCACCGCCGGCGTGCTCGCCCTCGCATGCGATCGCGAGGTCGAACACGGTGACGGGCGGGACTTCGCCGACGTGCTCGTTGCAGACCTGACAGGCCGCGCGACCCGCGACGACCAAGGAGCCCGGTGGCGCAACCTCGAGCACCGCGACAGCCCTGCCGAGCTCGAGCCACGCCACGGCTGGGCGATGGGCAACGCCGGCATCGCCCGTGAACTGCTCCGCCACGCGCGGCTCACCGCGGGTGGGGACCCGAGATATGCCGTCGACTGGCCCGACCACCCTCCGGTGCTCGCTCGGTCGTGACCAGCAGCCTGCTGTCGATGGCCTTGTAGGGACGCAGACCTTCTTCGACAGATCGCAAGAACGACCACGACTGCTTCGTCACCGTGGTCCAAGGTGCTCGACTGGGAACGACCGTTGGACAACCGCTCATCCGCAAGATCCGGTCGTGCGTCCGGTGCTCGGCGAAGTACCAATAGGGGAACCGGCTACGGGACACGCAGGGTGGCTTGCGCAGCTGCGCACGACGTGGTCGTCGTCGTCTCGTGGCGGGATCCTGCCACGGGACGACCAAGGCGCCAGGGCTTTTCTCGGGCGCGCCATCGGCCGGGGATGTCTTCACCATGGACTTGCGCGAAGAAACGAGGGTGTGAACTGCTTCCAGTGTCAGGTCAGTCGACTTGGATTTCGTCGCCGTCGAGGGTGACGGTCCCGCGGCGTAATGGCCAGATCTTGGTCAGGGCTACGAACGACGCGCCGAGGCCGGGGATCTTGGCGAACACGCCCTGAGGTCCGCGCGTCATCCGGCCTGTCCGTACGTCGTACTTTGCTTGGTGCCAGGGGCAGACCAGGCAGCCGTCGGCGTCGATGCTGCCTCCGGCCAGGTCTGCGCGCAGGTGTCGGCAGCGGCGGCTGACGGCGAAGTAGTCACCGTTGTTGCCGACCGCATAACGGCCTGCACCGGTGACGGTGCCGGGCGCGGCATCGGCAGCGGGCATCCGGGTGGAGGTCATGGCCTGCTCCTGTTCGGCGTGTTGGATGTGTGCATCGTGGCACAGGTGTGGCACCGTCGGCGCCCAAGAGGGCACCCCGCGCGCTCCACGCCGCAAGCGGATCGGTGACCGGTCACCGATCGGTTAACGGTCCGTGCTCCAACCGACCGCATCGATTACGTCTGACGCGATGTCGGTGACCGTACGTCCGTCGGTAGCAACCCGGAGGACCCAGTCCTCGGCGGCCGACCGAAGGGCAGCGTCGCGGGCCCGGCTCGCCTCGAGGTGTTCTTCCAGGAAGCTGCCGATCTCCCGCGACCCGAGGCGACGGCGCACCGTGTCGTCTCGGGCCGTGAGCAGCACCCCGCGGATGGTCGCCCTGGCGCCGACCACCCGGCGAACCATCTCGCCGTTCACCACGCTCACGGTGTTGACGTAGAGCATCCGTCGCTGCCCGACACGGGAGTAGGTGGCCCACAACGCCCGCAGGTTCGTCTCCCCCAGCCGGCTGCCGTCCGGGTCGTCCCGGGGCCTGGGGTACGTCGCGCTCAGGTTGTCGCCATCGACCAGGCAGTGCTCGACGCCGACAGCCTGCAGGCGTCCGGATACCTCGAACCCGATCGAAGTCTTGCCCACCCCGGAACGGCCCCCGAGCAGCAGGACCTGGACGGGCGGCCGCTCGGCCGCGGCCCCGCTTGCTCTCGCCTCCACGGGCCTATACAAATACCCCAGCCTCTTCAACGGCGATGATGTCCAACGCTGAGTGAAGCGGCTTCCCAGCGTCACCATGGTGCGGCACCCCCACACTGGCAAAGCGTTCTTGTCCCGCAATCGATCCCCCTCCGGGCCTCCTCAAACCAGCATCATCATCGGCAGATCGCCCGCACCCGGCGGCCAACGGGCGTGGCGTGGACGTTCCGCGACATGCCGGGGCTCGACAGGTGCGGCACGAGCGCGCCAGGCTGCAGCAATGGACCGCTTGCGTTATCTGGAACTCCTGGAGGTCGAGGGAAAACTGCTGAGCCGAGGCGCAGCCGAGGATCTGAACGCCGACGTGCCGGCGTGTCCGGGTTGGACAGTCGGGGACGTCGTGCGACACACCGCCGAGGTTTACGAACACAAGATCGTCTGCATCCAGTTCGACGGCACGCGCCCGGATCCGTGGCCGCCGCGGTGGCCCACCGGCCGGGACCCGCTGGCATGGTTCATCGAGGCGCACCGCCACCTGCTGGACATGCTGACAAGCACCGACCCCGCCGCGTCGTCCTGGACGTGGTGGCCACCGGACCAGACGGCCGGCTTCTGGGTACGGCGGATGGCTCAAGAAACCTCGGTGCATCGAACGGACGTGCAAAGCGCGTTCGGCGCTGTCAGCTCGATCGACGCCGAGCTTGCCGTCGACGGGATCGACGAGGTCCTGGTGATGATGCTCGCCGGTGATTGGATCGACGACCCGCAGCCCGGGTCATCCGGCACGGCGGTTGTGGCAGTCGACGACCAGGACTGGCAGGTCGTGATGGCCCCCGATCAGGTCACTGTCGGCGATGTGACCGGCGGCGCGGAGGTTCGAATTACCGGCGAGCCCTCGAACATGCTGCTCTGGCTGTGGGGACGGGTGTCGGAATCGGTGGTACAGGTGGCCGGCGATCCAGCCGTCGCTCGGCGACTGCGCGACCGCCTCTCACTGGCGACCCAGTAAGGGATCGTCTTGCGGGTTCGCATGCTCGTACCGAAGGAGGGCGTTGCGGCTACGTCCGCATGTGCTGATGCGGGCCTCGTAGTGATACAGCTCGGAGTCGGCGTCGACCTGGTGGAAGCCCGCGTGTTCGAGGGTGCGCTGTGACGCAACGTTGTCAAGATCTGTGTCAGCGCGGATCGTCGTCACGCCGAGATCGGCGGCAATCTGCACGAGGCTTCCCAGTGCTTCCGCCGCGTAGCCGTGTCCTCGCGCGGACGGCGCCAGTCCGTAGCCGATCTCCACGACTTCGCTATCGGGGGGTCCTTTGAAGCCAACGCCACCGACAGCCAGACCGTCCGAGTGAAGCCTGATCTGGTAGTAGCCGAACGGGCGCTGCTCGCCGTTTTGCTCGGTAGCGCGCAGAAAGCCGCCGATGGCAGCCAGGTCTCCTTCGAACGGGTAGTCGGCTGCCCAAGCGTCGCCTGGTTGGGGTACACGATCGCGGATGCGCTGTGCCTCCATCTCATCGACCGCACGCAAGCTCAACCGTGCCGTGCGGTAATCCATGTCGAGCACTCAACCCACATGCTCATCTGAGCGCAACCGGGTTACGACCCAATCTGTCTGCCGCGATCCACGCGGCCAGGGCCAAGCGGACAGGTACGGGTCCGGTGCCGGCTCGGACATCCACCCAAGTTAATCATCATCGAACAGTGGTGACTCGCCGCAAGCCGAACCAGCTACGGCACAGACGGAGACTGCGCCGACCCGACATGAGATCTTCGTCGTCCCGCAGCGGGATCGACGACCGGCCCGCACTCCGCTTCGAGCGCAACCTCGCTCACCCGGTAGGGCGCGTGTGGCGTGCGGTCAGCGAACCTGCAGAGCTCGAGCGCTGGTTTCCCGCCGCCGCGGACTGGACGCCGACAACCGGCGAGACCTTCGAGGCCCACGGCATGACGGGCGAAGTCACGGAAGTCGACGCACCCCATCGCCTGGCTTGGACCTTCAACGGCGAGCGGTACAGCTTCGACCTGACCGAGCACGGCGATGGCTGTCGGTTGGTCTTCATCCACGTGTTTGACGATCGTGCGCTCGCGGCCCAGACCGCGACCGGCTGGGACGCCTACCTGTCGCGTCTCGAGCCTCACCTTGGGGGCGGATCTCGCTCCGAGGAGGAAGCGCACAAGTCGTAGGCGGATACTCACGAACGCTATGCCGAGCGCTTCGCGCAGCTGCTGGTGAGTCGCCGCGACGCCGCGACGCCGCGACGGCGTCAGACTTGCCGACACGAGCAGGCGGATCACGAGCGCGCGTGGGTCCGTCGATGGGTGGCCGCTGCGCCCTGCTGCCTGGCAGTATCGAGCGATGCCACGGCCCGAGTTGATCTTTGAGCCGTTTGAGCCGGCCGGTTTGGCCGGCTGGCTCGTCGGCATGCGTGCCAACTACGTCACTGAGCGGATCGCCGCCGGCGACTCCCGGGACGAGGCCGAGATGAATGCCGACTCCTCCATGGAGCGTCTGCTGCCTGGCGGGTCACCAGCACCCGGCCAACTCATCGGACGGGTCCTGTGCGCCGATCAACCCGTCGGATACCTGTGGATCGGGCCGGCCGGCACCGACCAGCAACGGTGGTGGGTCTGGGACATCGTCATCGACGACGACCAGCGCGGCCGAGGTCTTGGCCGACAGGCGATGCTCCTGGCCGAAGAGCTCGCCCGAGAACAAGGCGCGACGACAATCGGACTGAACGTCTTCGCGAACAACGTCGTGGCACGCAGCCTCTACACCTCCCTCAAGTACGAAGAGACCTCCGTCCAGATGCGCAAGCCCCTGTAGTCGGACTCTTCGCAAGGACCGGCGCGCGCGTTGGAGGCCGCTGAAGGATCCGCAACCAGCACGGCAAGTCGTTGAATTGACGTGTACGCCTACTAGGCACACACTAGATCTATGACTGCCGTCAAGAACTCCCGGATCGCCGTACGCCTGTCCTCGGACCAGGACGCGCTCATCCGGCATGCCGCCGAGGTGGAGGGCACTAACATCACCGAGTTCACCGTCGCCGCGACGATGAGCCATGCCGTCGACGTGCTGGCAGATCGGCGCGTGTTCGCGATCGATGACGCCGCGTGGAGCGAGTTCCTCGCCGTACTGGACCGCCCGGTCAGCCACAAGCCACGACTGGAGAATCTGCTTGCCGAGCCGTCGGTCTTCACCGAGGGGTGAGCGGGTACAGCCTGCCCCGTCCGATCGCCGAGGAGGACGACACCAGCGGTTTCGACAGCGGCGAGCACAATCTCGACGAATACCTGCGCAAGCGGGCACTGGCTAACCACGTCCAGGGAGCCTCCCGCTGCTTCGTCACCTGCCGCGACGCCCGGGTTGTCGGTTACTACGCCCTCGCCTCAGCCAGCGTTCAGCATCAGGACGTCGCCGGGAAGGTGCGGCGCAATATGCCCGATCCAGTGCCGGTGATCCTGCTATCCCGGCTCGCAGTGGACCGCAAGGAGCAGAGCTCCGGGCTGGGCAAGAACCTGCTACGCGACGCCATCCTGCGCTCGGTCGAGGCATCCGAAATCATCGGCGTGCGGGCGCTGTTGGTGCACGCGCTCAACGACAGCGCCCGCGCCTTCTACGCCCACTTCGGCTTCGAACCGTCACCAACAGACCAGCTACACCTGCTACTGCTGATAAAGGACGCCCGCTCCGCAGTCGGTCGTTGACCCTCCCGCGCTGGGCGTCACACCGGACCCGAGCAGGGCAACACCGGGCTGTAGCCCCACGACGTCTAGCAGGAGGATCCGCTCTCGGTGCTTCGCAGGATCACTCAACTGTGCCTGCAGGCACCACCCACTGGCAACGCTGACCGGTGACTGACGCGATGAGGTCGAAGTCGCCGTCATAGTGAAGGACGGCAACGTCGAGCTCCTCGGCTGCTGCGGCAACAAGGAGGTCAGGGATCTTCCGTCCGCGTTGGCTGCGTTCGGCGAGCAGACGCTGCACCTGAAGCGCCCGGCGTACATGTGCGACGGTCGTGTCGATTGGGTCGAACGCGTCAAGCGCTGAGATGAGCTGGTCCCACTCCTCGGCGTTGCGGGCTGAGTAACCCACTTCGAGGTCACAGATGCTAGGACGCGCAAGTTCACCGGTCGCGGCCAGCGGCTCGACGACCTCGCGGACCTGCGCCCGGGCGAGCCGCTTAACGACGCTCGTGTCGAGGAGGTAGCTCAGCGCCACGCTTCGGCACGATCATCAAGGTGGGCATCGGCCAGCCGGTCCAACGCCGCGGCTACCCGATGTTCTCGACGCGACGTGGCCCGTCGGAGCGCCTCGTTCACGGTTTCCTTGATTGTGGTGGTACCAAGTTCCGCGCGAGCCGCGCCGAGGGTCTCCTCGTCGAGATCAATCAAATGCTTCGTCACGCACCGAGTATATACCGACGGCATGTCGTATATCCGCTGTTCAGTGAGGGATCCGTCACCGGACGCGACCGCGCCCAGCTGCCGGGGCAGGCCCCCCTAGGCTGACGGCGGCTCAGCGCAGTCGGCGCGCGCGCAGCACCAGGTCCTCAGTCGGGTGAGCGCCGGCTCCGCCGTCGGGCGCGATGCGTGGCCGCCGCTCGTCCAGTTCCACCTCCCAATCGTTGTCGAGCAGCGCGGCGACCATCGGGGGCCAGACATAGTCGGCCGGGTCGAAGCCGCTCTCGTGCACTTGCTGGCTGTCCATCCCGGCGTGGTGCACAAGCAACAGCACGCCGCCGGGCGCGACGGCTGCGAGCAGCGTCCGCTCCGCCGCCGCATCAGGGGTCCGCAGCAGCGCCGAGTACAGTGCGCAGACCAGGTCGAACGACGCCGGCCGAAGCGCCGCCTCGACCAGTCCGGCATGCACCCAGCGGACGGCGACACCCGCGTTTCGCGCGTGCTGGGCCGCCCGCTCCAGCGCCACGCCCGAGACCTCGAGGCGGCGCTCAAGACCGGCGCTGTCCTCAGCCGCGAGATCGCTGCCCAAGCGGTCGATCGCAACGCCACCGTCACCTTCACAGCGGGGCCGGTGATTGAGTACGTCGAGTGGGACGCCGACACTCGGACAGCAGCCGGCCTCTGATCAGCCGCCCGCTGGGAGGTCTCGCTGTGCCTGCTGGCTGGTGAGGTGTTGGGTGCCGATCACGGACAGCATTTCGAGCTTGGTGTGATCTTCGCTGCCGGGGGCTGCGGTGAAGACCAGCAGGGCTTGGCCATGGTCTTGGGTGAACAGGATCTGGCATTGCAGCTCGATGGATCCGAGATCGGGGTGCACGATCGTCTTGGTGTCATCGCTGCGCCCGGTCACGTCGTGGAGGTTCCAGATGCGCTCGAACTCGGCACTTTCCTGGCGGAGCTGGTTGACGACGGCGGCGGCGCGGCTGTCCGGGCCACCCCTGGTCGCGGAGACCCGCAGGTTGGCCACTTGGACGCTGGTCTGTAGATCGTGGTCGTTCTGGGGGTAGATCCGCCGCTCGGAAGGGTCGGTGAACCACCGGTAAGCAGCGCTGCGGGCCAGGCCCTCAAACCGGGTCTGGTCACCGAGCAGAGCAATAGCAAGCCGGTTCTGCACAAGGGTTTCGGCGATGTCGGAGACGACTTGGGCGGGAGTGTCGTCGAGGCGGTCCAGAACCCGCATCAGACCGGGGCTGACATGGTCGGATCGGATGACGCGGGTGGGGGCGGTGTGTCCGGCGAGGCGGAACAGGTGGTCGCGTTCGTCCAGCGTCAGGCGTAGGGCCCGCGCGATCGCGGCGACCATCTGCTCCGACGGTTGTGGCGCTCGCTGCTGTTCTAGGCGCGCATAGTAGTCAGTCGACATGGCCGCCAGGACCGCGACCTCCTCGCGCCGTAGACCGACGGTACGACGCCGCAGACCGGGGGCCATCCCGACATCGCCCGGTTGCAGCGCCTCACGACGTCGCCGCAGGAAGTCAGCCAAACCGGGTCGGTCCAATCGGTCCACACCGTGATCCTTCCCGGTTGCCGGCAGCGTATCCAGGGACCGCCGGTCCATGGATCAACGCTCCTCGGCACTCCTCGCCGCCCGGGTACATCGTGGACCGCAGCGGGCGCAGTGCCCCACCACGACAGGAGACGCCATGCACATGACTGGCAACACCATCCTCATCACCGGCGGAACGTCGGGCATCGGTTTGGGACTAGCCCGGCGGTTCCACGCCGAAGGCAACACCGTGATCATCGCGGGCCGCCGCGAGCAGCTGCTGTCCAGCATCACCGCCGAGCATCCGGGCATGGACTCGGTCGCCTTAGACGCTGCCGATCCTGCCTCGATCCGCCGCTGCTTCGCCAAGGTCACCGAAAAACACCCTGACCTCAACGTGATCATCAACAACGCCGGGATCATGCTCAGCGAGGACCTCACCGATCCGGGCCACCTCGATGTCGCCGAAGAGACGGTGACGACGAACCTGCTCGGCCCGATCCGGTTGCTGGCCGAGGTCGTGCCGTTCCTGGCCGCTCAGCCCGCCGCCGTGATCATGAACGTGTCCTCCGGGTTGGCGTTCGTTCCGCTGCCGGGCACCCCGACCTACTGCGCCACCAAGGCAGCGATCCACTCCTACACCGAAAGCCTGCGGGTGCAGCTGGCCGGCACCGGCGTTCAGGTCCTGGAGCTCATCCCACCCGGTGTGCAGACCGACCTGATGGGTCAGGCCGCCCGCGGCCAGGGGATGCCGCTAGACGCTTTCCTGACCGAGGTGATGGACATTCTGCGGGCCGATCCCGACGCCACAGAGATTTGCGTCAACGATGTTCTGTTCCTGCGCAACGCCGAAGCCGAGGGCCGGTACGACGACGTGCTCGCGATGCTCAGCGGCGCGCACTGATGCCCGGCCCACGCTGGACCGCGGCCGACCTGCCGAACCTGTCCGGACGCAGCGCCGTGGTCACCGGAGCCTCCGGCGGCCTCGGACAGATCATCGCCGGCGAGCTGGCCCGCGCCGGCGCCACGGTCACCCTCGCCGTCCGCGACCTCGCCAAGGGCCGCGCCGCCGCGGACAGCATGAGCGGGCGCACCGACGTCCGGGCACTGGACCTGGCGAACCTGGCCTCGGTCCGGGCCTTCGCCGCCGACTGGGCCGGGGACCTGGACAGCCTGATCAACAATGCCGGCATCATGCAGGTCCCCCAGGGGCTCACCCAGGACGGCTTCGAGTTGCAGATGGGCACCAATCACCTGGGACCGTTCGCGTTGACCCTCGCGCTACTGCCCACGTCCGCGGCCGGGTCGTGACCGTGTCCTCACAGTTGCAAAGCGCCGGGCACATTCACCTCGACGACCTCAACGGTGAGCACCGCCGCTACAACGCGCTGCAGGCCTACCGCGACGCCAAACTGGCCAACACCCTTTTCACCCTGGAGTTGTCCCGCCGACTCGCCGACGCGGGCAGCCCAGTGCGCGCCCTCACCTCAGACCCCGGCTTCGCCCGCACCGGCCTGGCCGCGCACGTCGGCGGTATCACCGGCGCCCTGCAGAGAATCGCCGTCCGCCTGTTCAACGATGCCGCCCGCGGCGCCGCGCCCAGCCTGTACGCAGCGACCGCGGACATCCCCTCGGGCTCCTACGTCGCACCCGATGGGCTGCGGCACCTGCGCGGTTACCCCCGGGTGATCGACCCACCCAAAGCCGCCCGCGACACCGACGTCGCCCGACAGCTATGGGACCGCTCGGCCCGCCTCACCGGAACCAGCGCAGCCGACCTCACGGTCAGCATCTATCGTCACGGCGGAAGCAGCGTCACGGCGGAAGCGCGCGGCACCGGCTGAAGCGCGCGGCACCGGGCTGAACCTCGCCGCGCACAACGCATCGGGCGAACGCGACGTACCGACCCATCGCGCGCGACTACCTCGACCTAGTCATCGGCAACGTCCCGTTCGGCCCGATTGCCCATAAGAGGATCCTTGACCGGCACTTCGCGCACTACCCGCGACAGATCCTGACGTTCCGCAAGTGAAGGGGCCACCACTTCGAGCCCTCGGCGGGACCCCGATCCGATCAGGAATCGAGAAGTGCCACGGTCCGGCCGGCCCTAGCCTTGCAACCGAAGGCCGGCATGACGCCGAGCTGCGCACGTCAAGAAGGGAAGCCTGAGAATGCCCGCGAAAAATGCCAAGGCCGAGTCCGATGGCTTCAGCGCCGAGGAGCGTGCCGCGATGAAGGAGCGCGCCGCCGAGCTGCGCGCCGAGGGCAAGAAGGGCGCCAAGCAGGCCGATGGCCTGCAGGCGGTCCTCGACAGGATCGCGCAGATGGCATCGCAGGACCGTGCGCTCGCCGAGCGCGTGCATGTGACTGTGACGCGACCGCCCCCGAGTTGTTGCCGAAGACCTGGTACGGCATGCCCGCCTAGGTGAACGCGGACGGCAAGGTCGTCGTCTTCTTCCAGGACGCGGGCAAGTTCAACTATCGCTACTCGACCCTGGGTTTCCAGGACGCGGCGAACCTCGACGACAACATGTGGCCGGTGTCGTGCGCGCTCAGGAAGTGGAGCCCCGTGGTGGACGAGAAGGTCGCCGAACTGGTGAAGGCCGCGGTCTCCTGACGCCTGCCGCGACCGCCGCGGCGCGCGTGTGCTCCCCGGGTACTGCGGATCGTCTCGACTACTGAAAGCGCCGATCAGCGACGCCCGATAGCCGATCGTCTTGCGGAGCGGCATAACGGAGCTACAGCTCGTACTCGAGTTCGTAGCGGTGGGCGCCATCCTCGTCGATGTTGAGGTGCAGGATGCCGGTGAGCCCGTCCAGCTGGCCGCTGCCGGAGCCCGGCACCACCTCGTAGTGCAACGTCTGCGACCCGCCGTGCAGCGACCCGAACTGCTGCAACGCGAAGCTGCCCTGCCGCCCTCCGAGGCTGCCGTCCACTGTCTCAATCGCGACGTAACCGGCCGCGCCGGCCTGCAGATCTCCCCCCGACAGCATGACGCCCGCACCGGTGCCCTGCAGGTCACCGTGAAAGGTCTTGGACAGCTCGAAGCGGCTGATCGCTCCGTCGAGCTCCGCCGGGCCGGGTTGCATAGTGACGTCGAAGATGCCGCTCGCGGTGTTAACCATGCCGCTCATTTTGCACGTACGGCGCGCCGTGCCGCTCGACGATGGTCAGCTGGGACGGCGATCGCGCGGTGACCTACGGCCGTGGCGCTGTTGCTACTGGTTGACGCAGGATTGTGCGCAGCTTTGCTGGCGCGGTGCGGCGGGGGTCGCTGAGATAGATCTCGTGGTGTAGACCCGTCGGCTTGAGCGAGTGCTGGGGCAGGTACTCGTCGTGCAGTCGGGCAAGTATTGGGCCCTCGTCGTCGTAGCTGCCGACGTGTAGCGTCTGTGCGCATCTGCCCTCGTCCAACGTGTACGGGCGCAGTTGGCTGGCCGCGACAGCACCCTTCTCGTCGGCGATCCGCACGACCTCGCTCAGAACGTCTGCGCCTACCCAGTCTGGTTGGCGGATCATCATGCGCCAGGACCAACTCGCCTTGTCTCGAGTATGGAAAGTGGCCATGTCGTCGGCCCACCATTGACCTTCAAGGGGGAGCACGACGTAGTCGCGGTGGAGTTCGCGCTTTTTCAGGAACTTCGCTGCGTACGACGCGCTGAACAGCGCCTCGATCGCGTGTCGGTAGTCCTCCGACACGTTCGGGTCGCCGCTGCCGTCGATCGCGAGGAAGGTCATCGGTGGGACCACGATCTCGACGAACACTCCGAGTTTTGGTGCGTAGAGATCTTTGCGCTCGGCCTTCAAGTGGACTTTCGCACATTTCGTGACGCTGGTGTGACGCCTCTGGTGTGATCGGTTCCCTCCTGACGCTTGGCCTCAGCCCCGCCCCGTCTGGGGCGTGTCCTGCACCACCTCCCCACCTTTCGCG
>JAABUK010009119.1_pt1 | contig 13669 bp, 14 predicted proteins | sample 5559141 | NCBI WGS metagenome assembly JAABUK01 (sample SAMN10711869, study PRJNA513367) | rock metagenome | isolation source: Antarctica rocks | place: Antarctica: Victoria Land, Pudding Butte nord | collected 2016-01-03
TTGGGCCAGTGCAGATCAGTGCCAAGGGGAACAGGTACATCATTACCTGCGTGGACTACCTGACCAAAAATGTGGAAGCAAGGGCAGTGCCTAACAAGGCTTCAGACACAGTGGCTGACTTCTTCTGGGAAGACATCATCTGTCGCCATGGCAATGTAGCCACAGTCATCTCAGATCGTGGAGGTGAGCTTTCAGGCAGCTTTGAGGAGTTACTTGACCAGTGCTTCATAGACCACCGTCTTTCCAGCTTTCATGACCCTCAGTCCAATGGCTTGACTGAGCGGTTCATTGAACCGCTCACTATTGCTCTGCGCAAGATAGTGACAGACCACCCTGAGGACTGGGATATGCACCTGCCTGCCATTCTGATGGGCTACATGTACAGGGGCAGCGTTCAAGCTTCAATACACTTCAGTCCTTTCTACCTGCTGCATGGCCATGAGATGCCACTGCCAGTGCGTGCCTTGGACCCTATGCCTCCAGCTGCTGATGGAAAGCTAGGCAGGACTGATCAGGCCTTGTCGCAAGCCATGGAGCCAATTCATGCTGCCCGCATCACAGCAAACAAATACCATTAGTCAAGCACAGGAGAGGAATAAGAGAAGATATGCATGCAGGACCAACCGTTCTGTTGCACCTGCTCCTGCCAGCAAAGCAACAGCAGAGGAAAAAGGCAAGTCCCATGTGCCTCCTGTGCTTATACGCCCTGATGGGACTATTCAGTCCCTTGCACCAGAGCCATACAGCTCCACTGCAGAGAAAGCTGTTACTGAGCTCATGCCTAGCTTCACCCCTGCTTTGGAGAGCGCACCTAGGTTCATTGGACAGCCAACTACACCACCTGCTGCTGCTGTGAATCCCACAGCTGCACCCACTTCAGCATACCTGCCTGCAGAGGCCTCACAGGCTGGACCATCTGCTCCCCGTGCTGACCGGCATGCAGTGCAACCTGGTGACTTTGTGATGGTGAAGAAGCATGAGAAGGTGTGCAAGTCAGGCGACAAGCATGGCAAACTGGCTGACAAAGTTCATGGGCCACACATTCTACATTATTTCACTGACAGCAGCCAGCAAGTGGCAGTGCTACAGGATGCAGCAGACAATTTGTACAAGCATCTCACTGCGGACCCATGCATCTATGGTACTCGCTGAATGACCAAATGGTGACACTTGTCAGCAACATCTTCACCACTGCTGGCTCATATGTTGTATACATGTATATACATGAAAATGGAAAACATTTGGAGTGTGGGGCTGAGAGGCTTGGCAGTTTGCAAGCAGTTGTGCAAGCAGATGTGAAGGGGGAGTACACAGTATGGATGTGCAGTAACACTGTTTGTATAGTGAGAGTATGCTTGCAGTGACTTTGGCATTGTGGTGAAAGCACAGTTGTCAATGCAGCCTGCCTCCATGGCTAGTGGAGTTTAAATTTGATGTCATGAAGCAAGTCTGGTTGGAAATGCTAGATCTTCAGATTTCAAACAAAACTACAAATTGTCCAATCGGTTGTGTGTTGTGTTGCAGGCAGTTGTCAACATTGATAGCTAATCACAGTTGTTGCCAAAGTTCAGCACTATCCAAAATAAACTGCTAAGAAAGGTCTACATGTTGCAGCCAGGCACGATCCTTTGCCCTGACAATTAGGGTCTTCAGAAAATACGTGAAGGCATCATCCCAAACATCAATTTGGTTGACATTATCCCACTTAATGAGCCCTGTGTGAGGTGTCAAGGAGTATTGAAACAGATGTGCATACTTAGCAATGGACTCAAGCTTGTCCCTCCTTGTAGCTTCTGGGATATTGGGCAAAATGCTGGAAAAGAGCTCTGCTACATCATCCTGGGACACTAACAAGGAGAACTCACTTGGATCTACCGCGTCTGCAAATGGAAAGTGCGCGACACTTTCCTCACTGAAAAAGACAGGTATGCTCCTGGCCAACAAGCAGTCAAATGTAGATCTACGTGTTGGTGTATGTCCTGCAGGTTGCATGCAGAACCAAGCGAGACTAGTGTTGTAATAAAGGTCGATTGCACCTCTGTTCATGGCTCCTTCAATGTTGTCCGGGAATGTGTGCTGACACTGACTTGATTCAAGGCATGCTTCCAACAACGCTTCTCGCAGTGCCAGATCTGGACCATAATGATTACCGGTTGCAAATGCCTCAAATGCCAAAATGCTTTTGTCTGTTCTTGCTCCATGTATGAATCTGTTGCGTCGCATGCCATCATGGTGATGATAACGTGCAGGGTAAGGAACTTCAATAACATGGTCTAGAGGATGATCACGCCCTTCAATGGTCAATGGTCAATATTGTAACGCCTGAGTCCATTAGTTGCTGCACGTCAATCCCGTTCCAATGTGCAACTCGAGACAGAGATACAAAATGTGGCTTGTAATCAAGCAAAGGTAAGAAAATCTTCATGTGTGCCATGAAGATTGAAACTGTCTCTTTGACATCATCATTGCACACTGCCCATAAAAGCTTGAGAGGCACATACACTAGATCTGCATCAGCACAATCAGGTACCAACAACATTGAGCGTGCAATCTCTTGGGAAAACCAGAACTCCAAACTGTATTGGTATGTGGTCCATAGATCCTGCTCTGGTGTCAACACATGTCCAAAAGGCAGTGACCCTGTGGTATCTTCGGAATTGCCACACCCGCAAAGCATTGAATGCAAGAATCATTTGAACAACTATGCATGCATGCATGTTGCGAGTGCAGCACAGTGCACATTGCAATTGCAATTGCAATTGACTAGATGCACACCTGTTCGCACCAAATCTAATTCATAGAATTGTGACATCATTGTTAGTAACAACATGGGAGAACCCAACGTACTCACCCTTCTGCAGGATGCTCTTTGCCTGTTGCAGTGCTCATGTTTGCGTTAAAAGCACTAGGAAGCGGTGCTAAGCATAGATGAGGATGTTTGTGCAATGCCGTGCAACTAACGCTTATCAACACAAGCAACCATGAGCAGAGAACAATGTTGAACCAAATTTGGTACGTCATCAAGCCATCATGATGACCAGCTCCAGCCATATAGCAAGCACGTATCGATGCCAACCTGCAATTCTATGCTCGTCACAAAAGCGAGTGGCGAGGGAGCAACAAGTTGTCTGCGTATTGCAAGTACTTGTCAAGAGTCGGCGGTGGTAGTCAAATGACTCACTGCCTACCTGAAGAGCGTTATTCGTCGTGCTAGCGGTGTGCTCAACTCGCACCTTCGGTGGTGGCAACGGATGTACAGCGCACTATCTTCCAGAGACATTCAACGGCGCAGCTCCTGCCGGTCAGGCCGTATGTCGAGGCACCCAGCACACTGTGCCGCCGTATCGTGCTGTGCAGCTGCGCCTGCCGACACTAAGATTGTCTACGGACACTTAAAAGTTGTACACTGACGATGTTTCTTAGAACAGCGCGATGCACAGCTGTATGCCCTTGCAAGCGCCAATAGGCGCTGGTGTGCCTCGACTTGACGGGAAAACGCGTTGTCAACGCCATTTCACATTCACCTGTTGGACGTGCCGTTGCTTCACGTTACTATCGTCTGCATATCTGCCACGTAACAACCGGACAGGTCAATGATCACATTGCTCAGCTGCACACTAGAGCCTGCATATCCTGCTGCTGCTGCTGATTGCCGAGCAAATTTACAATTTAAATACCTCATGTAGAGTTGTAAGGTGTTATGGTCAAATCAGCCACGCATGTTGATGTCAGTTACTGTGGCTTTTTGAAAATCAGACACGGTAATGCACATCAGCATGCATGGCTGCAACACATGCTGCCAGTAATCATAGCATGCCAATGCCGGCTGAGGTGCAGCAACTCAACATGCAAGAAATGCATGCCATATACTTTGCCCTATTCTCACACCAGTTTTGCACGCAAGCAGCAGAGCAGCATTTGAGAACACTAACGGCACCAGGCCTTTTTCCTCCATGCATATGACGCAGCATGTCAGCAGCAGCTTCACAACGTGCCAGCCTTCAAGCCCCGGCAGCCTTCTGAGACAAGACGAGGATGCAGACACAAGAACTGTCATCCGATTTTGCCACAGTCCACATTTTGCCGTACGAAGGCACAGAAATGTGATGTGTGAAATGCAGCAAGACCAGTTGGCTGTAACAGCCAAATGACATATGTACGCTGTAAGACACATGCATGTTGTAAGACCATGCAACAGCGAGATGTCAGCCATATGTGAGTTGTGTGCAAGCACAATATATGGTCCTTGAGGCAGGTGAGTACCTTGACAATAAGGCCACTTGTGACAATGACCGATTCCAATTCCGCCCTGAGCTGCTTGTCACTAACATTGCCTTCTTGCACAATTCAACAGACAGATAATCTCCTTGGCCTGCCTTAAGGCAAGCTTGCAAGACAGAAACAGCCCAAGCCACATACAGGGCCCCGGAAATTTACCTCTACCTTTGTGACACAGCCCGGCCAGCGGCCCGAGATGGCTTTCTGCCAAGTCAAGTGGAACTGCAACACAGTTCAGGTTGGAATTAGGCAGATGGTGACAGAGCCACGCAGAAGGAGAATCAACCAGGTCCATTCCAAGCAACAGCAAAGCCAGCAGTGCAGAAGTGGAGATCAGAGTATAAGTAGACATGGATACACCCGGTGAGCCCATAAAGCGGCATTGTGGGACCAGCCGGGGGACCGGCAGGGAGCTCTCCCTGGCCATGGAGGGGGGGGGGAGGGGGCAGGAAAAGATCCAGGGCAATGCTGACATGTGGCATACCATTTCCTGAGGGTCCATGGTAGAAGACAAGGAAGACAAGAACATGCTCAAAGGCTTGGTCATGCTGCCATCAGCTCATGCACAAACCCCAAACATTCCTGATGAGCAGTAATTGCTGCTACAAGGGTGTTGCAGTCAGGTCAGAGCACATGCTCTCCAGCAGCTGCCGCAGTTCAGTTTCTTCCAAGGGCATTGCTCCCCTTTTCTGGTAGCCTAGCTCTGCTGTTTGCTTGTGGTAGCCATTGATCATGTCTCTGATCTGTATGTTGTGCATGGGATTGCCCAGCTGTGCTGCAGGGTCATGGTTCCCAACCCTGCCTTGCAGATCGAACTCTTTAGCAAGGTGAGATCCGGCCCCACCCAGGCTGGTGAGGGCAACAATAAGTCTTCCCTTAGGGGGTGGAAGAGCCAGCATGGTTTGGTAGCCAGTGCTGTGTGAAGAACCCAAGAATGTCTTCTGAGATGGCTGTGGCCATGGATCTGTGCATGCTTTGCAACCAACATGAATGGCAGCTTCATAGAAGGTTGGATCTGTACCATAGTACATAGTCTTTAGGGCACCCCGCATCAGCAGCCGATCAGCACACAAACAAGTCAATACCAACCTTGCAACACATGCCACACTTACTCAGCCCCTACACAATACGTTAGTACTGGCTTGCATTGGAGACTTGGATGACTCGCTGAGAAAAGCTTTGCACAATAAGTACAAAGTCGGGAAGTCAACTTTGAAGCGCTTTAAAGCAAAGGGCACTGTACTTGCAGTTATGGGACAAGGTGCAGCCATCCCAGGTCCAGCAACACAAGGATCAATCCCGTAACCATGCATGCGCAACATGAACACTTTCAAATATAGGACAGGCCACATTTGGAATAAGACATGGCCTCTCACATGCATATGCATGTTCCATATGTGCATGGGCGTCGACGTCCAACAGCCCTAGACACACGTTGATAAGTGTGTGGAAGTGCTGACTCTCAGGGCATTGAATCAATGTTGCGTCTTGTGGAGTCGCATGCAGTGCACCCAGATATGAGCAAATAGTATATATAGCTAGATGATAAAGCCATGAGAAAGCTTTCACTAAAAGACATGGTATGGTTATAATCTTGCTACATTGCCTGTAATCACAGGACATTCTGGGTGACAATATCATACCACAGCTGACGCTCTAGCAAAGACTGGTATAGAGCAAGGACTTGCAAGCAAAGTTATGTCCAAGTTGTATAAACAATCTGTTTTGACATTTCACAAGATTCTGACATTTAGGAGAGTGCTACAGATCTCCTCTAGAGGAAGAAGACAGACAAAAGCAGACAGAACTTGCCAGATCCACTTTAGGTTTAGGGTTGTTCCTTTCCCTTTGGGCTATGACCCATGGTCATAGCTCCGGGCTGCCGCCTTAGGAGGCTCCCGTTACGATCGCTGGAAAGCGTGAACTTTTAAACCTTCTTTTTGTGACAATACATTGTGCTGTCCTTTGAAGCAGTGCTGATCATCTGTTTGGTCGTTGTGGGGGCTGCAATGCTACTGTGACTGCAAAATAATTAGACCAGCAGCCCTGAGCATCACACAACATGGCTCAAGCTTGTAATCACTGGTGCATTGGACTCAAGAGTCTTTGTTATTGCAGCGTGTCAGCACGGTGACTTGCACATTTTCTGTGCAAAGTGCACTTTTCAGCATAATGACTGCTGATGTGCCTGCTTGGCAGGCTATGCTGTGATGCCAGAGTAAGCCAGAGGGGAGCCTGATCTACAACCACCACAAACAAGCAACATTGCTTTGCTGGAGGACAAAACAGAGCATAAGTACAACCCAGGTGGTGTGCAGCAGCCTGAAGCCTGCACTCTAACTCTTTGCACAAGGCCACCATGGATATGATCATGATGAATATGAACCCCATGCATAGGTAGCCTCAAATAGCCACTGCCAAGTGACACTGCTGGCTGTGCCATTGCTGTAATTACAATATAATATTAATGCACTGCTGTGCTGTCATCTGGTTTGCAGGCAAGATGCATTAATGGGTAGAGGCAGCAACTGCAAAGCTGTGGAAGTAAGTGGAAGCACAGAAGAAGTTGCATGCAATTGAGCAGCCAACAGTCAGAATTCTTCGAAGCTAAACGCCAAGTGCCGCTGTAGGTTGCCTGTCATTTCCTGGTTTGAAATGTTATAACACTTGCAGCTGATGTCTTGAGAAGTGTTGCATGCGCACATGTGCAACAAGGCTGCCATTTGCATACTACTTTGGTCACAACATGAATGTTTCTTTGTGAGTTAAGCATGAGCATGTACACTAGACACTGTGGTACAGTCAATCTCACGTGCAAGCATGACCATGCAGTACATCTTTGATATTTAGATCTGATTGCAGGGAACATTTGAATGGACAACAGGCCAGTTGTTTCCAAACCAAACAGCCCAGATAGATATTGAGCATGTGACACAAGCCTGGTATTCTGCGATGCAAATGCAGTGGTGCTTGCGCTATGAAATGACCCTTGAGGCTGACTACAATACTACAGAGATCCTTAAGATACCGGTAGTGCTTTTGTGAAGACCTTGTGAGCCAGCGCACATCATATGTGACCTGCCGTTTGCCCCAGAGGCCTCTAAGGCCTAGGTGCGGTTGAAAGCACAAAAGTGCGATGAACAATTGGTTCGCTGCCAAAAGGATTCATGACCGCCAGTCATGGTGAGCAAAGGTATGTGCAACGTCACGCAGACTGACATACTCTCAAACAAAGTCTCTTGTCATGATGTAGGTAGCCTCACAAGGCTATTCAGAAATCAAGATCGATGATATCATAGCAACACGGCTGTTGCAAGATGGGCTCACAATATGCATCCAGTTAAATCCAGTACAGTGTCATGTCAATGTGTTCTTCTACCTCATGCATGCACATATGTGTAAACTCACCGCACCATGGTTGTGCATGCATTTTGGGCCGTGTTGGCTAGAAATAATGATTGGGAATACAATGTTGATGAGAAATGGATTACTGCAGAAAACCAAAGATGTGATGGTCTGCCTGCAGGCTGTTGCACTTGCTTATTTGTATGACAGGGCTGGTATGATGAAAGCCAACACAAGTTGCATGGCAAGCTTGTCAGGACTGTGTAGACCTGACCTGCAGGGAACAACTGTGTCTAGTGACTGAATGAGTGGGATGGCAGCCAAGGTGACAGTGATCAATCAAGGTATCAAGCAATGCTTATGCGCATCATGTACCTTCAACCTAGCCTCAACCCTGTTTCATGCTTTCAAAAGTACTTGCATTGACAATATGTTGTGCTGACTACTCATCATGCAATCGACTTGTGGCATATCTGCACCTGACTGCATCTGCCATATGGGTGCATCCATGGATGGAATAGGTTGCAAAGCCTAGAACCTTGCTGACTGCACACACTATGTGTGAAGCCTCATGTTGCTAGCTTGCAGGCCAGACAGTTGACTGATGACAGAGTCCTCAATCCGAGATGCGTAGTCCAGACAAGATTGGTCCCCTGGCACACAGAAACACCATGATGTGAAACACCATGATCTGCTGATGTTCCACTGCTGCTTGATGAGCCAGCTGAGCTGGCTGATCCAGAGCTGGGCAGCAAGTCAGTGGGTGTCGCCTTGATTGACATTCCTCCAGCACTTCCTCCAGATGAAGTTGCTGCAACAGCTGCTGATGCACTCCCAGCTGCAGTAGACAGTCTCAGGCATCACTTTCTGGCACAGTGCCAATGTGAACGCCTGAAAGACCACAGAACAAGGCAATTGACCGCACCAGCAAAGCGGCGCCGCAATAGTACAAGCAACATAGCAGTCAGCAAGAACCCACCATGTTGTGTGAAGCTCAAGAAACGTGTGCAGCTGAGCATGCTGCTAGCAGCGTTGCATGCTCCACTGGGCGCCGAATCTGATGCCGCGCTTGCAACTGCGCTTGAGCCTCCACCAATAGCCGCCGCCTGCAGCAGCTTTCTGCTGCATGTGACGTCACACGATGCACCAGTCGAGTTTAAGGGGAGCTCGAGCTCGCGGCAAAGCCAGCACAGAACTATTCTGCTATTATAGCCCGGCGCCACGTTCACGGGCAGACAATGAGCAAGACGCTAGCATTGTCATGGTCGTGGCGGCACAACATGGAGGACACGCAGGCAAGACATCGGGCAACATCGATAAAGTGGTATATGTGCGGCCAGGGGTGGACAGCCGCCATCGTACCTGAAATGCACAAAGCAGCCAACAGCAAGACTATGCATGCCATACTAATCGCGTGTGATCGCGGCATGGGCAGTCGGCCTCTGTTCGAAGCTTGCGAGCGCGACCTTGCAGATAGTATAGCAACTGTAGTGACTGTCAATGCGGATATCCCGACCCCACAATTGTCGGTTACAGGCGGCGACAATCCCTCTGATCAGTCCCGTTTGGCAGCATCACCTGTGCCCATGGCCTTCGCATCTTACAATTTTCCAAGTATCTCGGATGTCGTGTCACCTTTTGTCTGCGCGGCACGGCACCCAGTCTTGGAAGGGCAAGACTGGGAGGATTGATTTCCGACTGGGAGGAAGGGAGGATTGATGTCAGACGGCATGGATCAGCGCGTGTCAAGTCAGCTGCAATATCTCTAGCCTCGCGATTGCAGAAGAACGTTCGACCAAGCTTGCGGCTGCATTGCTAAGTGTTGTGTAGAGACCGGTGTGCAAGCTGCATGATGCGACGTTCAAGGCCAGCTGGCTGGGCTCAAGGGCTGATTGTGGGCACCTTGGTGTTGACTTTATCCGCAGTTTTGCCCGCATTGCTGTGGAAAAACGCTAGCAAACTTTGTCTCGAGGAAAATATGCGTGTCACACAGAATGGCATCAATGCCCGCGCGGGCTCGGGACCCCAACTCTTGGCTTTCGTAGGTATCCACACTGGCAACCGCCCGGAAAGGAGGCAGGCCCTGCGTTTTACATGGTTCCCGTCCACAGAACAGGAGTTGGACAAGTGAGGAGCATACTTCTTGTCACCGCCTGCAGTATGTGCACTTATCAAGCTCTGGTCTATTCTTGCAGTTTTGAGACAAAGACTCGTGTTAGACTTCGATTCGTGGCAGGATATTTCGAGGACTCCGCTGCTCAATATGTGCTGAACGAAGACCGCCGGGCTCACGACGACTTCTATGTAGCGAATGTCAGGGAGAGCTATGACAACATGATGTTGAAGGTGCACACTCTTGACCTCTAGAGTGATCTGCTTTTACGTATGATGCATCATATGAGAGCTCTTTTGCCTAAGCCAGGGTTGATTCGTCCAAGCTACAAGAAGCACACATTGTACAGCATACCAAAACAATGTTCCAAATAACTCATGCTAGACAGAGGTGAAACAGTTTCCATCATCACTACTTGTGTATATCCACATGCATATGGTACCATTGCTGACTGAGATATGCTGAATCTGAGGTCATTACATTCCCCATGCACAATTATGCCAATGACCAAAGATTGCCACAAGACATCACATCTCATATATACGTATGTCTTAACTTCTTGCAGGTATACACCTTTCTCCAAGAAATACATACCACATTCAATCCTATGTATATTATCAAAGCAGATGACGATGTGTATGTCAGGCAAGCCCTTTGTATGTTGCTTTCTGTGCTCACTAGTTGATTGGATTTGACATCTACAATGTGTCATCTTGACTCACCAATGAACTGGCATGTAGGTGGCACTGAAAACACATGCGTTTGTGCAACCTCAAGCATGCATTGCAAATGCAAAGGCCCAACACCTTCCAACAGCAACAAACTCATCATGTCATGCCTCCTTGCCTTGTGACTCTCATATGCTTCCATTTGGTTGCAAGCACCTTGTGCAACATTTTCCAGCGAAAACATGTTTGCAATTCCAGGCTAGCAATGAACATGAGTCACTCTCGACCTATGTGTGTACATGTGCATGCACGTTGTGTCAAGGTGCATTTCATAATGCCTGTACGAGGCAATTGCAAGTGTATCAATGTGTGCATCATGTCATTGCACATGCAGGCCAGAAAGATTTGCACAAGCTATTCCTCAGTGGCAGTCCAAAGGCAGTGATTACATTGGTCTCATGATGGCTGGCACCAACATACATGACAATTACGAGAGCAATTGGTTTGACCCCTTAGGGCCGCTGTTCAGCAACAAGTACCACATGTATGCCCACGGTAACATGTATGCCCTGTCATCAAGAGCAGCCGCAATGATCACTAATGTGCCGTTGGCTGAGCGGGGTGTTCTACATCGGAGACATGTGTCCTGATAACTTTATAGGTAAGACACTTGTAGGAGCAACAAAAGCAAGGCATTGAGCTGTGGTGTCGTTCTGCTGATGCAAATAGTGATGACGTGCACGTGCACAGTTTCTATCAATAGGCGATTTGATGTAAGAGCTTGTTACAGCACAAATGGGATGCTTAGCAATTTGTGCACAAAGTGATATTGTAACAGCTCACGCAACTCTAACTGTGGATCATTATGACATGTTAGCTAGCGCTTGCCCTTCTCTAGAGGTCTGCCTTCACCTTTGAACTGGCGTAAGATGGTTGCAACAATGTCTGAATGTCAAAATTGGCTTATTGCTTTTGCAGTGCTGACGGATGGCTGCAATGGCCTTTGCAACCCTCTTGAGACCATTCCACAGATTCACCAAGACTCAGCATGTACCAAAGCACATGTGGCAGCTCTGCCCATGCTGGATACACAATTCGATTTGGCATCTGTGCATTGTATCAAGCTTGATGCAATAGGCAATGTGGACAAGTCAGCATGCTTTGTGTAGTCTGCACGCAGGTTGACGTTGCTGATCTCATGAAGTGAAAGTACAATGAAGATGCGTGAGGTATACTTGACCGATTTGAGACCTGAATCAGCCATCATCACATTAAGCGAACTTGTGTTATTACAAATAACATATTGCTTTATACATTGGGGCATATGACACTGATATCGAAGATGTCGTCTTCGCCCTGATAAGGAGCCAACTGATGTATCGTAAACCCTTGTGGTGGTGCATGCCCCTTCGTACGCATGTTTGTTGGTCAAGAAATGCATCGAGTCGTGAGTGGTTGATCAATGCATACTCTATATGCCTTCCGAGCTCGAGATGCATTCCAATGCATTAATGTGTTTCGTTGTATTTCATTGATATATTTCAATGCATCGCGCAGCCTAATACAACCTTTGCTTGACTGCATCATGTATTTGACACAATATCTTTAGGATCCAGGCACCAAGCTGTGCAAGTCAGGATATCCTTGTAAAAGTGTAGCTGAGATCCAATCTAGCAAGGATTCTATGTATCCCTGCAGTCCTTTACAAAGGGTCCCCGACAATGTCTGGGAAAATGGCATAGCCATACGTACGTGCCATACGCGTGTCAACGTCATCTCGAGCCAAACCACAGCCAAGTTGGCAGTGCCAACCTCTCACAGAGTGAGTCACGTATATATTTATATTTGCCTATTGTACATGTCTAGTGTAGTAGGAATCTACTAGTGGTGGCACCTAGCCGCTGAAGCATGTCCCAGTCGTCAGTACGTTACTGTACATGTCGTTTTTGTAACATGTCGTTTTTGGCTTGTCCAAGTTGTTGACGACGTGCTTGCGCAATTGCAAGGACGTTTGAGCGCGGCTCAATGTGTTGATTGCAATTGTTCAACTTGTATAGCTGCAGTCAAGCAGCACACCTCAGCGGCGGTTCGTGATCACGAGGGCATCACCCTGCCTGAGATATCCACGACGACTCAACTGCTACTCTTCACCCAGTGGCAAGATGCGAGCGTGACACCGAACTCTATCCGCGCAGAGTTGCAGGGGCACATGTGACAATTGGTATGTTAAAATGCAAGTGCGAGGCGCGCGTTGCGGCAGCGGGGTTGAGTGCTCTAAAGCTTGCCTGCCTTCTGGCCTGGCTTCCTATGGGTAGCTTTGCAACATCTTCCAAAGTTTCGGACCATTCATACACTGATCCGAACTTGATACATATTGTGGTACCCACCGAATGTAATGAGTATCAAAGTTGGCAGGTGAGTGACCAAGTCCTTTGAAGTCTCAAAGCGGCTGGCTGATGCATTGGCACATGCTCATGATTATAGTTTTGGCGCACTACGTCACAGCTTGCTACGTATATACTTCTGTCTGACCAGATCTTGGGGCTGTATTGGTCTTGGCGCCAGGTTGGAAATCCTGGCATGTTCACTAGGATAGCCTGCTGCAACATGGAGACTCTACAGGTTTGTGTCCTGTCTTGCACGTCGACGCATTTAACTGCAGCAGTACAGGTTCGTGTGATGTGATGAAACCGTGCATACACACCTTGCTTGCAGTCAACATCAATGGCATGCATGCCACTGATGTTGACTGATATGCGCATATCAATGTGTGTGGGAATGCAAGCTCTAAAGACTCTTTGTCAGTGGGCCCCATCAGCACTTGAATGACCAAGGTTTCAAATATCAACTCTTGCTCTTGACTCTACTTTAAAAGCATCTTTGGGTATATCTTCGCATTCTAATCATGAAGTCTGCATGAGCTCACTCGAAGGCCATCTTGTATTGGTATAATTGATTTTTACACCGGCAGACATTTGAAATGGTGCCACTCTGCCAGGGTACAACAGATGCAGAGCATTTTCAATGCATGCATGCGCATGAGCAAATGAAGAAAGGGACATCAAGCAAGGCCCAAAAGCAAAATTGTACGCAGGGGCAGCACACCATGAACCCGTTTCAAGTGTACTACGCCAAAATCAACGTTGATCCAGAGGGCATAGGAGATGACTACTCACCTTACAACAAGCCCTATGGTGTCATGTCTTGGCTCCAAGACACAGACCCTGTGGGAGACTACTTTCTAATTGTAGATGCAGATATGACA
>JAABUK010009120.1_pt1 | contig 13669 bp, 3 predicted proteins | sample 5559141 | NCBI WGS metagenome assembly JAABUK01 (sample SAMN10711869, study PRJNA513367) | rock metagenome | isolation source: Antarctica rocks | place: Antarctica: Victoria Land, Pudding Butte nord | collected 2016-01-03
ATTTTCATCATTCTTATTATCATAATAACTGTTAAAAAGAAATCATAAGCTTATATTATTCTATTCTCTACTTATCAAGATTATATTAATATCTTCTTTAAGAAGAGATGTATCTTATTATCATCTTATTAAGATTCGAAGTGAGACTTCCGAATTAATATTAAACTAAATAAGATTTTATTAAATAAGCCCGCATATTTCTATAATAATATCGAATTATAGACTCAGAAGAAATATATTAAGAAATATCTATACCGCCGATAAATCTTTTTTAGTAAGTCTCTTATCGCGGCCCCGATTCTTTTCATAATTAAGAAGAATTCAATTAAGCTTCGCCTCTATATTAACTATCGAACTCTTAACATCATTATTATTAAGAATCATTATTCAACATCTTTATTTAACACTCTATTAAATCAGATTCAAGACGCACGATTCTTTATTAAGATTAATCTGACTGAGATCTTCTATTAAATTCGGATTACTCTAGAATATAAACATCTTATTATCTTTAAGATCTGATACGGGCTCTTTCAGTATAATATTATACTCTTCGGGGTAGCTAACAGACTAATCTGATTTCAGATCTATATAGATCACGCTCTTACGGGCCTGATTAATAATAGTTACGTGATCTTCTTTAACAATATTCTTATTTATAGAAATACTGAGGAGCAGCTAATAAAGAGAATCTGTAAGATCTTAGATTATCTCTAAAAGGCTGAGCTCTTTACTAATCTTGATAAGTATGAATTTTATGTTTAAAGAGTCTTCTTTCTAGGCTTTATTATTAATAATAATATAGTTAAGATGAAGTTAAAGAGGATCGCGGTTATCTATAATTAATTAGAGTTCTATAAGTTCTGAGAGATTTAAGAATTTCTTAATTTCGCGAACTTTTATTATCATTTTATTTAAGAATACTTTAAAATCACTAAAGATCTGATAGATCTATTAAAGAAGTTTTTTAGAAGCTTTATCTTTATATTATAGGCTCGGGAATTCTTTAATGAGCTGAAAGATGTATTCTATAAGTATTCTATTCTCTATTAATTTAATCTGAGTAAATAGATCTTTGTTAAATTTAACGCCTGCGTATATATAATTAGAGCGGTACTCTCTTAAATAGATTAGTATAGAAGATAACATTTAATTGCCTACTATTTAAAGAAGCTAATCTCCGAAGAGTTTCATTATAACATATTAGATTAAGAACTACTAATTATAATATATATTATAAAGTACTGGAGATACTTTTTAGAAGACATTTAATAATAGATTATCGTGCTTTCTAATCATAATAATCTTCGTTAGTTTAACTTCATTATAAAATTAAGCCGTTAATAGATAGAATTATAATTAAAGCTCAGTAAATTTAACTATATAATTAAGTATCGTCCGGATATAACTAATTCTACCGATAAGCTCTCTAAACGCGCTAATTATATACAGAAAGAATCATTATTTATAATATTCTTCTTAAATCTTATCTTAATCGAAACTAATAATTCTAAGATTTCTTAACTAAATCTCTCAGCAACTACTATTTTTAAATTAATTCACACCTGTTATATTACTGTTCTTACTGAAGATTCTGATATTTACGGAGACGCTCTATCAGAGGATCTTCTAAAGAGGTGAACTCTAAATAATAGAATTTTTTTTATAAATAATAAGATCTATATCTCTTAAAGTCTACGCATTTAGATTCTCGAGCAGTATTATAATAATCTTCTCGCCGGCTATTTCGAATAGAAGCGCATAATTAAACTGATTTAATAATAGTACTTCTGACCCGGACTCTTTATACTAGTTAAGTAATATGTTCAGGAATATTACTTATATTAATAAAATAAATCTAGCTTCTATAAGATCTATAATCTTCTCAAATCTTATTCTTAGCCTGAAGAATCTTAGATTTAAATAGGCTTGAACTTTATCATCAAGCTTTCTATAATTAAGACTAAGAATGATATTATTCTGATTATGATTAATATCTATATTAAGCGTGCTTATTTTGAGATGATTCGTAAGAAGAATATAACTATTAAGAAAACCGCTATTATTATTCGCTAGTGTTTGATTTATTATCACGATATCTTTAAGATTTGAATTACTAATTAAGGCGTATAGTTCGTGAATAAGTTTACTAAGCATCTATATAAATAACTCAATATTAAGCACTTTCTTATAATCGCCTATCATCTCTTTATTAATGATTAGACTGAACGGATTAATATATCTCTTAAGATCTATCTGCGAGTTTATATTAATTATATTTAAGATAACTAAGATGATTAGTTAGATATTATAGAGACAGTCTATAATAATAGTGCTTATGTTATTATAGATATGACTTCTTTTTTTATTGAGAACGACTATTATTTTAATTTTATTATTTTCTTAAAGATTTTCGGAACGAAACTAACTAATGCTATTACTATTACTCACGCTAATAAGATCTAGAATATTTATTAGATCATGATAAATCAGTTTCGTTAAACCCGAGCATGAATGGAGCGTTACTATAACTAATACCGATAGTCTAAGATATTTGAGGTTGGAGATATAATTTAGTTAAAGACTGATAATATCCGCATTTAATAAACTAATAAGAAGCTGAATTACTGAAAGATTAGTTCTTATGAGATTACTAAATGTATTAATTCACTCGCCTATTAGCTGGAACTATCTAAAAGCTTGAGAATTTATAATATCTTTTATGTTAAGCTGTTAGAGAAGGCTATCGAACTTATTATTAAAGAATAGTCTTAATATATTTAAGTTTAGATTACTTCGATTTTAGATGAAGAATAAATTATTAAAGTTATTATTAATAGTTACTATAATCTCGAGCGTGATTTTAAGTATCAAGTCTATTAGGAGGGAGATTATAAGAATAGCTAAGAGCTGTTCTATAATCTTCGATATCTCGAGAGATTACACGCCTTTTATATTAATAACTTAAATAAGATAAGATCTAAAGTTAGATTCCTGCGTTATATCTTTGCGGTTAAGAAAGAGCGAAGATTGATCTCTAAGGAATCAAGTACTAATAGCTTAGAAAGTAGTGCTGAGTTAATAGAGATTGATTCTAAATACGAGCTCTTTCTAATATGAGTTTCTTATATACTCTACAGTCTAGATTTAATAATAATTTCGTAAGAATATATTAGACGTTAAATTTGCGTTGTTAAATATTATATAGGTGATCATTTTTTATTTCGAAAATCTTTCGAATTAAAAGATTGTGAGAGGAGGCATATTATTATGCGCGCCCAGCTTAGAGAGCACGTGATCTTAATCGAGTTAGACTCTCGATCTCGGTTAACTCAAGCACGTAATCTTAATCGAGTTAGACTCTTAATCTTGATTAACTCAAACACGTGATTATAATTAAGTCAGATCTTTAATCTTAATTAACTTAGACACGTGATCTGTAACTCTATTATATGGGAAGATATTAATCTTATTATCTTTATTATTTTATATAATAAGAAGAGAGATAGATATTCCCGTGAGCTTTATTATATAACTGTTTACTAGTTAATAAGTTTAAGAATTGTGGAAGAGTATAAGATTCTTTTACTAACCCATTCTAGATAGTTGCTTTACGCTCAGTTCCATCTTATTACTAACACTTTACTGCTCTGTCTTTCCTATATCTTTTCCATCTCTCTAACTTCTAACTCTAACACTCGCGTCTTATATAATCTAATTCAGCTGTTAACGATTTATAATAACGAAAAATGGATCAGCTACTTTTATTACTATTTTACTGATATGAATTTCGTGTATACACACGCAAAAAAATCGCAGAGCGTTAAAATAGTTACTAATTTTCTTAATATAATAAAGATTTAATTTAGAAGAGAAATTCGTTATTTTCAGACTGATGAAGAGATCTTCTTAGATTATAAATATGATGAATTAGTTATAGAAAGAGGAATTATTATAGAATGTTTAGCGTTAGCTACTTAGACTTAGAATGACTCTACCGAGCGTTCTGAAGAGGTGATTATATAGAAAGCTTACTATATATAAATAGTAAGCTCTCTATCAGACAATTTATAACCTGAAATTTTCAAAGCAGCAAGCTATCTTAATAATTATATATCTAAACACTTTTTAAGCTGGAAAACGCCTATTAAGATTCTTATAAATGTAAAATCCGATCTATCTCATCTTCATATCTATAGCTATTAAGTCTATTCTCTGAATAAGCATATTTCTCGTACTTAGAAGCTTAAGTTAAGAGCTTATATCAGGCATCTCATTAGTTATAATTTATTAAATATCTATAGGATTTGAATATCCAGCCAGAAGAAGATGATTAGAATAAGAGATATTAAATTTAATAATTCTCTATTCTACAGCTCAGAAGATGTTGATTTAGATCATTTTCTATGTGAGAAGATTAAGCAGACCATCGAAATTCTCGATATATAGTTATTAAGCTCTCCCCTATTTAATTCAGCTATTAATAATATTACTAACACTCAAAATAAGCAAATTAGCGCCTCTAAAAATACTGAATTTTTCACGTTCTTAAATAAAGTATTAACATCCTCTTCTGAATTAAATTTAACATTAAATTCAACATCAAATCAGCTACTTATATCTGATTTTACGTCTGAATCTTCTACTATTTCTAATCAGCCCGAGCAGATTTATAAACATCTATTAAACATCTATAAAGAGTCTGCGCCCAATAATAAGTAGAATTCTTATTTAATAATTAAATTCAATTCTTAAAATATACTTCTAAAAGATGTAAAACGCACTCGAAAATCTATATATCGCGTAGTTTACGTAGTAACTCTTAAATAGAGCTCTAAGCTTATCTTCTTTTACTCTATCTTCATCTTCTTAATATAAGATTAAATTAATAGAAGAGAAGATCTATATTAAGATATACTATCTGCTAAGTTAAAAGCGTGGAGATAGCTTATTAAATATTAATTTGCGAGAGAATTTCAATAAGCAGCTTAAATTAAGATATAAGAACTTAAAAAAAGAGATATATATAAATAAATAAATAAAAATACTGATTTAAGAGTTAGATCCTTACTCTTAATATAGATATTTAAGTATAAATTCAATATAAACAGCTATCTTAATAAATTTAAGACTTGAATTTGCGTATAAAAAGATTTATAATTAATTAAGTAAGATACTTATGTAATTATATTAGCTGCGCGCACTTTTTAAGCTCTAATAACTTTAACAGCCGCTTTTAATCTAGAAATTCATTAATATAATGCTGTTAATATCTTTATTAATAGTGAGCTAAATGAGCAGATATATTGCTATTCTTCTAAGAGCTTTTAACATCTAAATTCAGTATAACTTCTTTTCCGCGCTTTTTATAATCTTAAGTAATCTTCGCTCTTATAATATAATCATCTTAACGCAGCTCTTAAAGAGCTAGATCTATATTCAGTATTAGATATTAACTATCTATATACTAATAATCGCCTTCTAGTATTTTTCTATATTAATAATATTATTATTCTTTATAGTAAGAAGAATTTCAATTATTTTCAGGTCTTTAAGATAGCTCTTTTACGCAAATTTAAAATAAGATTTCTGGGCGAGCTAAAATGATTTCTAGATATTTAAATTAAGTGAAATTAAGATACTTAAAAAATATAATTATATTAAGATTTATATATAGCTAAAATCATCTCAAAATTCAGTCTTCTTAATATTTCATAATCTCTAAAAAGTTCTATCTTCTTTATTAACATTTTTCTTTAAAATAGTAACGCGCAGGTTATCTTACAGTAAATTCTCGTCTATTAATAACGCGTGAGCTCTCTAAATTTCGCAGCTGTTATTTCTTAATCTGATATAATGTTTTCTATCTCTAAATTATCTTAATTTCTTACTAATCCGTCTGCAGCTTATTTAGTTATCTTAAATCGCGTTATTTTCTATTTTTATATCTCTCGAAATCTAGTAATTAAATACTTAGGACATAATAATAGCGAGCTCTTTGAATACTTAAGTAATATCATCTTCGCAGATAACTTAGCTACTTATCACAGCTTCGATAAATATCTCTTTAAGCTATATTAGGAGTGTTACGGAACCTTTCGAAATAGAAAGATTAGCTGGGTCACGTGATCTGAGACTTGGCATTAGATCAGTGCTCACTTAGGCTCACGAGTGAGTAGTTGTGAGCAATCAGTTTAGTGCTCATCTAGACTTACGAGTGAGCAGTTGTGAGTAATGATTTCTCTTAAGTATATAAATAATACTATATTTTATAGTTCTATAATACTGTTCTTCTTTCGTAATCAACTTATATTATTAATTGCACTCTGTCTTTAATTCTTCTATATAAGAATAGTAATTTCTATTCATAATTCTCTGATATCTGAATCTTATTATAGTTAGACTTAGCAGTTTCTAATATTTTAACTATTTATTATTAAATATCAATTACTTTATTATAATAGATCTCATTAACGTGAATATATTATACTTTAAATGTGAATAACTTTAGAGAGATATTGCTGATATAAATTATATCTCTCTTAAGATTAACACTTTTAATATATTTTATAAAGATAGAAAAAAGCTTAAAGCTTTCTTAATTTAAGTTGATATATATATTTAGTTTAATACTTAGAAGCTGAGAATTATTGAAGTTAAATTGATATTTATAATTACTTATCTTAGAAATGAAGTCTTCGATTGATTTAAATCTTATCTAATAAATTACTTAAAGAAGTTTGTGAAAAATAAAAAGACTAAAATTAAAAGAATCTTCTTCAGTTATAATTACTTTAAGAAGTGTATCTAATAAATATATGAGAAAGTGAATAAAGAACGAATAGTTAAACGAGAGATTTAGAAATTTTAATAAATAGACTTAATAATAGAGTATGCATTTAAGTTTCAGCAGATTATATTATGAATTAAGTGGGATAATGCAGTGCTCATAATAAAATATTATTTAGAACTGAAAGATTTGATTAAGAACGAGCTGACTTAAATTAAGAGATTAGATAAACTAGAAAGTCTAGTTAGCATATTTATTAAAATAGATAATCGTTTATATGAAAGATAGATGGAAAAAGAATAAGAATAACTTTAAATATTTAATCCCGAAAAGTATTATAAGAGAGAACATTAATCTAAATAAGTTTAATATCTCTGAGAAATGAATTTAAATATTACAAATCAAAGAAAATTTAGAAAAAGAATTAATTAGAGTAAACTCTCTTCAGCTTAATAAGAAGAGCGGATGAAAAAGAATTTGTGCCTCTATTATAGGAAATCTAAATACTAAGTTAATAATTATCTTAATAAATAATAGTTGCACGTGACTTTAAAAGAACCGGCGGAACAGGGGATGAATAAACTCAATAATACGTGAGATATTAACTGCGCTGATATTAAGATATTATTATTAAAAACAGTTATTAAATCACTTAAGTAAATTCGCGATTAGAAACTTATAAAATTATCTCACGCCTGTTTATCTTAGACTATCTATTATAATAATTAATGCGTTATTTATAGATTAGATAAGAATAATTTTAAATAATATCTCAAGAAATTTAGATAGAAGAAGGCGAAACAATTATTGAGCGTTATCTTTAAAGTATCTCAGAAATGAATATTAAGCAATCTCAAATATAACGAGGATTATATAGAAATGATCACTAAATTCTGAGAATTCGCGTTATATATAAATATAGATTGTGAGTTGGAATCGCAATATTAATATAAGATATATGCATTCGAGAAGATATTTTAAAGAATTAAGTTGAAATTACGATTATAAATATATTGTATAGAGAACTGTTCGAATTAAAATTAGAAACAAATTCATTATTATTAAAGTAGTAATCTTCGAGAAGCGATTAATTTATATAAGATTAATACTTCTGCTTATCTCAAAAAGATTTAAAGTGTAAGTATAACGCAAATTTAAGAATTTAAGAAATTAGAGATAATAAGAGTGATTTATAATAAAGAGTATCGCATCTCTTATAAGTTATACGCACACTTTCTATATAATAAATTAGAATATTACTTTATAAAAGAAGAATATACTTATTTTAGAAACTATTAATCTAAAGAATTAAAAAACGGAAAGACTCTTTATATTAAAGATCTAATAAAGAATCTCTTTTTAGATCTTAAAAATTAGCCGCTATTAATATTAATTATACACGATATATAATCTTGCAGAAATATATTAAATAGTAAAAAGCTAAGATTATAATAGACTCTAAAGTTACCGGAAATTACGCCTTTCTAATATACGTGACTCGTTTTCGTCTGTTTACTCGAAAAAAGAATAAATTCTATTATTTAGTATTAATAGACGAAAGCTTTATTAAGCAAAATTAAGAATAAGTTAAGATGAAGACTTATCCGCTCAATCTATTTATATAATAACATATCGAAAAGATAATATTAAATATCGTGGAAATTAAATATGATATGATTCTGAGCATTTTATAACTGAAAGCTTATAACTTAATAATTAGCTGGAAATAGCGGATTATTAGCTTTTCTAACTGCGTCTATAAAATAATCATGATTACGATATTATTTATAAAGATAGTATAAATGAAATTTAATAATAAGTGTTTAATAGAAATAATAGAGAAATCTCTAAAATACTTATCTAAATATAATGAATTTAAATATTTGTTTATTAAGAATAAAAGCGCATCTGCATTATCTGAATATCAATTCTGAAATCATAAGATTCTATTAGAATTTGGCAAGAAATTTATGTACAGATCTATTTATTCTCTTTCTGAGAAAGAACTTAAGATTTTACAAGAATATCTTAATAAAAATTAGAAAAAAGAATTTATCTGACTCTTAACTTTATTTATAGAATATTCAATCTTATTCATCTTAAAATTAAATGAAGAAATGCGTTTATATATTAACTATCGATAACTAAATAATATAACGATAAAAAATTGTTACGTATTATCTCTTATCTCTAAGTTACACGATCGCATTTATAAAGCTAAGTGATTCATAACGCTCGACTTACGAAGAGCGTATAATCTGATGAGAATAAAAAAGAAAGAGAAATGGAAAATAGTATTTCGAACTTATTATAATTATTACAAATATCTAATTATACTCTTTAAATTAATAAACGCTCCGATCTTCTTTTAATCTCTAATAAATAATATTCTTAGAAAATATCTAGATTAATTCTATATTATCTATCTTAATAACATTCTTATATACTCTGAAATTAAAGAATAATATATTAAATATGTTCGGAAGATGCTTCGCGTCTTTTAGACAAAAAATCTATTAGTGAAGATCAAGAAATACGAGTTTTATAAGTAAAGTATTAAGTTTCTTAAGTTTATTCTAATAGTTATAAGAATTTAAATGAACGAATCTAAGATTACAGTTATACTTAAATGATCGTAATCTATATTAGTGAAGAAATTATAATTATTTCTTAAATTCGCCAACTTCTATCGAAGATTTATTATAAATTACTTAAAAATAATCATCTTATTAATATAAATAATTAGAAAGGAAGTGTTCTTTATCTAAGAAATAGAAGTAGAGTCTTTGTTTTAAAAGCTGAAATAGAAATTTATAATAGCTCTTATTCTCGCAATATTTAATCTTAAGAGATAGATTATATTTAAGATAGATATATCAGATTATATTATTAATATATATATAAGTTAATCCAATAATAAAGAACGATTGAGACTTATCGTCTTCTATTTTAAAAAGATGATTTCAGCGGAATTCAATTACGAGATTTACAATAAGAAACTTTTAATCATAATTATCGCGTTTAACAAATGACGAGTATACTTAAAGAGATTTAAATACTCTATGAAAGTTTATATAGATTATAAAAATCTATTATACTTTATCATTATTAAGATGTTAAATAGATATTAAATACGATAATCTAAGCTGTTATCAATATATAACTTTAAGATATTTTATTGAAAAGGAAATAATAACGCTAAAGCTAATATTTTAAGCTGTTGAGCAGATTATATTTGAGATATTAAATTCGCTTTACAATCAGTTCTATATAAGAACTCAGACAGGTTTATAATATATAATCACGCTAAAATCGCTTTAATATTTTGAATCTCTGATTAAGATTAGAAACGCCGAATTATCAGATTATATTTAAATGATTATTTATTTCAAGAGATTTAAAAGAATCTCAAAAAATATTCAGTCTTTTAATAATAGAATAGCGGGCTAATCTTGTATAAGAGATTGATATATATTACGAATTAAGTAAAAGAAACGATTCTCCGATAATATTATAAGAAGATCTCTTATAAGCATTAAAGAATAGAAAAAACTTTAAAACGCATTTTCAGATTCTATTATTTTTCTGAGATAAACAAAACAGTTCGATAATAAATTATCAACTATAATATCTATTAAAAAACAAAGCACTTCCGATATAAATTATACGGGAAGATATAGTTATTAAAGATATTAAAAGAAGCTTGAAAATTTATTATTAAATTTCATTATTAAGTTACTCTTATTCAAAGATTTAATAATAAATGTCAGCTATAATAATATTTTAATTATTATTAATAGACTAACAAAGTATGCATACTTTATCAACTATTTAAAAGTATTTAATGCGGAGAATCTAATCTACACGTTTTTGCGAACAATATTTGTTAATCATGATATATCAGCGGAAATCCTCTTTAATTAAGACAAACTATTCACTTTTAAGTTTTGAAAATTATTAATAAATCAGCTTAAGATTAAGCATAAGTTATTAATCGTCTATTACTTATAAATAGATGAATAAATTAAAAGAATTAATTAGATATTAAAACAATATTTATAATATTACATGAACTATTGCCAGAATAATTGAATAGTACTTCTATTATTAGCGCAGTTCGCGTATAATAGTGTATTAATAATAATTAAAATATTATTATTTTACGCGAATTATGAATATAAACTCGTTTTGTATAAATAATTAAGAGAAGTGAAACAACTTACGCAAAAATTAGTTATTAGCGTATAATTATTAATTAGTTTATATTAAGAATTGACAAAAGATCTTAAGTTTATCAGTTAAAAATTCGGGATTTATTATAACTCTAAAAGAATTAACGAATTAAATCTTAAAGAGAGAGACTTAATATATTTATTTTATCGAAATATTAAAATCAAAAGACTTAATATAAAATTAGATTATATAAAACTCGACTTTTATTTAATTTAAAGAGTTTTAAATAAGTTAATTTATAGATTTAAACTCTCAAATATTATAAGAATTTATTTTATATTTAATATTTCCCTTCTAAAATCTATATTAAGAAATATTAAATAGACTTTAATCTATCTAAATAATCAGAATCAGAAGTATAAAGTAGAACAAGTACTAAATAATTAAGAGATTAAAGATAAAATTTATTATCTAATAAAATGATTAGAATATAATATATCAGAAAATATATAAAAATCGGAAACAAATCTCAATTCCGCGATTCTTAAGAATTATCACCGCCGGAACTTCCGGCGTGAAGAGAATTAAAGAAAATAGTTAGCTACGTCTCATTAAAAGTAACGCTTAATTCTGCATTAACTGATAACTCTCTCTCTTCTGAATATCTCTCTTTCTAATTAAGCTTGTTTAGAGACTTAGTCTCTTAAGATATTATAATCTCCCGCGTCTTTTTTAGAGATTTAATTCATCTTTAAAGACTTACAGTCTTTGTAATCTTCTTTAGAGATCTTTTATAAGAAGCGCGAAGAGTTAATTATAATTTCTTCTTCTCTTAATTTAACTTGTTAAAATTATCATCAGAAAAGTTTTCGTTATAATAACGGCCGCGATAAATATACTCAGAGTATTTAGAGAATTACGCAGAAAAGATACACAGAATATCTGCGAGAGTATAATTAAAGCAGAATATCTTAGTAAGAGAACTCAGCTTTAGCACTCTCTTCATTAAAGTTTAATAACGATAAAAGGAAGACTTACTCACTTAATAAATAAGCATAATAAGAAGAAAGAATAATAAAGAACTTCTCTCATAAAAGCTCTTAACTCTAACTCTTAGTCTTCGAGATAAAGATTAGTTAAGAGAGGGATAGTGTTATAGAATCTTTCGAAACAGAAAGATTAGCCGGATTATATAATCTAAGACTTAATACTAGATCAGTGCTCACTCAGACTTACAAGTAAGTAGTCGTGAGTAATCAGCTCAGTACTCACTTAAACTCACAAGTGAGTAGTCGTAAGTAACGATTTCTCTTAAGTATATAAATAACGCTACATCTCATAGTTTTATAATACTGTTCTTCTTTCATAATCAACTTATATTATTAATTGCACTCTGTCTTTAATTCTTCTATATAAGAATAGTGATTTCTATTCACAATCTTCTGATATCTAGATCTTACTATAGTTAGACTTGACAGTTTCTAATAAGAGGATCATTAATTAGAGAGCTGTTAAATAGAAAATAGTTATTATATTAAGTATAGAAGCTGAGTTTCTATTACTATCTCTAATCTCTTAAGAATTATTGTAGTAAGAACGCTTTTTTCAAGTTATATAATTTAATACTGAGTAATAGATTACTATTAACTGCGATAATTAACAGATCATCCGAATTATTAAAAAAGAGACTTTTAAGCTGAATATTAAGCTGCGCCATATTAATATATATCAGCATTAGCTCTAATAGAAGATTTAAGCTGATTAAATAACTGTTAAATAGATTTTAACAGCTAAAATACTCACGAACAATCTTATTAAGACTCTACTTACTTAAAAACACGCTATATTTATCTAATAGCTAAATCTAGTTGATATATTAGACAGGCTGACCTGCATTAAAAAGAAGAATTAGAAGAATAATGAATAATCCGCAAATAATCTATTTCTCTATATCATTACTTATATTATCACTAATGTTATTGATGATAATAGTATAAAAGCCTGCTCTATCTCTTATTCCTTCTTCTTTTTCTTTAATAAGGGGAACTCGGTAGGACCGATAAGAAGTGTGATAACGCCGATATTAATTTTCAGTATAAAAGTGAATATCAGGAAGCATTTCTACGCGTTTCTAGATTATTCAAGATCTGATCCACTCATTTAACGCTATTTCGCGTTATTTTGGCCCATATCCAGCTTTAATTTCGCCCGAAATAGAAGCTGAGGGGGTGTGTCAAACAGCCTAGATCTCAGAGCGTTTATTGAATAGGTTTCGGCTAGCCTGCGCCCTATCCAACTATTCTGTCTAACAAGGCTATTTCGAGCGTTTTCTTGAGTATATAACACTCATTTTACGCGCAATTCTACATAGATTTAGACAGTCAATTCCATCAATTCAACAGACATTCTACTAGCTTTCAAGGCGGATTTGTCTGACAGATTCTGCTGTGGATCGTGCTGAAACGGGCTGTACTTAAAATCTTTAATTTAAATTAATCTTTATTATTATTTCAATATTGAAATAGAGAATTACTACTTAATTTATAAAATAATAAAAGTTATTAATTATAAGAAGATTAATAATTAAAGCGAAATAAAGTATGAGCAGCTTATTAAAGCAAAAAGTTCAGTTTGAGAGATCAAGCTATTAATTTATTGATAGCAAGATATATTCTGAAGTTGCTAAAATACAGAAATAATGAGGCC
>JAABUK010009121.1_pt1 | contig 13668 bp, 21 predicted proteins | sample 5559141 | NCBI WGS metagenome assembly JAABUK01 (sample SAMN10711869, study PRJNA513367) | rock metagenome | isolation source: Antarctica rocks | place: Antarctica: Victoria Land, Pudding Butte nord | collected 2016-01-03
TCGTTAGGTTATTCGACATGCGTCCAGATACGGCGGTTGAGGATATGGCTGATCGTAGCGGTACACACACCATAAGCGGCGACCAGCGCCGTGCGCGGTTCACCGGACGCGGCGCGAGCGCGGATAGCGCGCACGGCGGCTTCGGTGAGCTTCGCCTTGTAGTGGGCGCTGCCGTGGGATTTGTTCTTCCTGAAATCGGCACGACCCTTCTGGATCATGTCGGCGACGTTATCAGCCTGCGTGCCGAGAAAAAGGTGGGCGGGATTGATACAGCGCGGCGTGTCGCACGTATGGCAGACCTTGATGCCTGCGGGGATAGGGCCATACGTCAGCAGGTAGGCGTAGCGGTGGGCGAGGTGGTGGCGACGGTGCCGGGTAGTCGTGCCGTAGCGCCCGTCAACCAGCGGACCCGTCCACAGCCAACAGTCGCCACACCGTTCGGTACGTTCCCAGAAACGGGCATCAAAGACAGCATCGGGTACACTGTACATACCGGCACCTCCACAATAGGTGTTGGTCATGCCCCGGGCGGTGTATCAGGCCGCGCTGGGGCTTCGCTATGCCCTAATTATACCATTTCCCCGATCCCGACGCCCTAAACGTGCGGGGGTGGCAACGCTATATCGAGGTACGCACAGACCTCGCAAGGAGATGGCCGATCATGACCGAGTACGTCCAGCCACAGCCGACCGCGCAGCCACAGCCGGAGGCCGTGCCCGCGCCCGACACCGTGGGGCCGACCCAGGCCGATCGCGGCGGCGGCGGCTTCGAGACCGCGCCCGCCGTGCATGGCGGCGAGCAGGTGCAGGCCGCGATGGACGAGACCCAGGCGCGGGGCTATCAGGGCGCGCGCACCGATCCGACGCCGCTCGAAAACTACACCCTGGCCGGCGTGACGAGCGGCAAGCCGACCCCGGAGACCTCGACCGAGGCGCACGCCAAGGCGCAGGAAGCGCTCCGCTACGTCCGACCGGGCCAGGCGTAGCCCGGTGCCGCTCGTGGTGCCGCCCCCGATCCCGGCCCCGACCCCCGACCAGTTGGCCGACTATCGCGCCGATCTCGGCGACACGGCGAGCCCCCCGGCGTTCGGCGACGCCGAGTTGCAGCGCCTGTGGCAGCGCGCGGGCGGCGTTCCCGATCGCGCGTTGCTGCTGGCCGTGCGGCAACTCCTCGCCAGTGCGGTGCGGTTCGATGACTATTCGTTCGGCATGAATGCGGCGAGCGAGAAGAAGTCCCAGGTGTTCGACCATCTGGTGCTCTGGGAGAAGCAGCTGTCGTTACGTGTGGGGGGCGGGGTCGCCGCCGTGCCGTTCCGGACGCGCACGAGCGGCGACCCGCTCGACCCGACGCTCGTGAGCACCATCCTACCCACGGTCTGAGGAGGCACAGATGGCGATCGATCCCACGGCGGTCCAGGCGATTTGTGACGGTTATGGCTATCAGTGGTCGCAGTACAAGGCGCTGGCGACCGGCACGAACGGGGCCAACATCGCCGCAGCGGCGACCGGGCAGGCGTCGCGCGTGCATGCGCTCGCGGACATCCCCGCGACGATCGCGCTCCTGGCGAGCGCGGAGGGCGGCGCGGTGGCCCGTGCCACGCCCGGCCAGGACGCGACGATCTTCGCCGCCGAGTTGCGCGCGCTGAACGCCCATCTCGGCGGGATCAACGCCTACCTGGTAGGCCACCCGACGCTCAAGGCGACGACCAACTTCGCCGAGGTCTGCGCGCTCAACGGGATCGCGATCGCGGCGGGGCAGATCGACGCCGCGCGCCCGGACGCGGCCTGATGCCCGCCTCGGCGTGGTTCGCCACACAGTCCGACCATCTGACGGAGGCGCGGGCCAACTTCCAGGCCCGCGCGATGGTCGATCGTTGCCGGATCGAGGCGTGGTCCCACGTCAAGAACCCGCGCGGCACGGTCGTCAAGCGCTTCGAGCGCACCCGCGCGGACAAAGTGCCCTGCCGCCTCGCGGCGGTCGCGGTGCAGGTGGCCGGGGTCGATAACGGCGGGATCTACGGGCGGTCGGGGCAACTGATCGACACGCTGGCCGATCAGTGGACGCTCGAAGTCCCGTTCGGTACCCCGCTCGCCCAGGACGACCAGGTGGTCCTAGCGGATGGGCAGCGGTATCAGGTGCAGGACGTGCGGGAACAGGGCAGCGAACTGCTCGCCGTGACCGCGCGGCTCGTGCGCGTCGGTCTCGATCAGGCGCAGGCCGGGCAGGGGGACGCCTGATGGCAGAGTCACGAATACTGCTCTCCCTGCGCGACGGCCCAGAGTTCGCCGCGTTACTCGGTGCGGCGGCGGTGGTCCTGTGTGCCATCGGGGAGCGTGGTGAACTCAAAAGCTACGATCGGGAGATCGCCGATCTGTGGAGCGCGATGAACGCTTTTGCGCCGGACATCCATGACGCACTGACACCGCTCCTGCGCGCCGAGGGGGGCCGATGAACATCGCCGTCTCCGTCAACCTCGACATGCGCCGCTTGAACACGCTGCTCGCCGACGCCTCGCGCGCCGCCCACGACGAGGCGCGCGGCCAGGCGGACGCGCTCAGGGACGATCTGCAACGCCGCGCGCCGCGCAAGACCGGGGCGTTCGCGGCGGGCATCAGGACGGTCGAGCGCGGGGAGTTCGACTACGCGGTGGAGCTGCCCGGTATGCCCGGTCGCTACATCATCGACGGCACGCGCGCGCACACGATCACGGCCAAGGCGGGCGGGGTGCTGCGCTGGGGCACGCCGGGCGGCGGGGTGGCCTACGCGCGCGTGGTCCACCATCCGGGCACCAAACCGAACGACTTCGCGCAGCGGGCCACGCAGGACGCCGTGGGGCGTTTCCAGGGCGGGCTGCGCGCCATGCTGAGGGGGCTGCTCAGGTGAAAGCGCTGGATGATGCGGTGGCGGCGGAACTGGCGATCATCGCCCCCGAGGGGGTGCCGGTCTACTACGGCAGCGCCGACCGCAACGACCCGCCGCCCTACTATGTCCACCACGCGATCGCCTCGCAGAAGGGGCGGATCGGTACGGCGGGCTTCGGCGGGCCGCGCGGGCTGGACGCGCGGCAGTACCAGCACGCGATCCTCGCGGTGAGCCGCGACCCGGACGAGGCCGAGGCGCTCCGGGAGGCGGCATACGGCCATTTCCAGGGGCGGAGGTTGGCCCCGGCGGGCTGGGAACCGACCACGCCGTGCGACTGGGCGGGCGAGGTCCACGATCCGGGCGAGATGCTGCCGGGCGGCGAACTGGTGTTTTTCGCGGGCGACCACTTCACGATCGACATCTACCGACAACGCGGCTAGGCGACTCGAAACAGGAGGGCTACGGACATGGTGGCGGTACCGCTGACGGGTGTTGATGGGGTCGTCGCGATCGCGGGCACCCCGGTCGAGAATCTGCGCGAATGGAGCTGGGAGCCGACGAGCACGGTGGTCAAGGTCGGCGGCTTCGGCACCAAGTGGGAGGTCAAGAAGCCGAGCGTGATCGATGCCAAGGGCTCCTGCAAGGGCGTCCACGTCACGGGGGGTGCGGGGCAAAAGGCCGTGCAGGATGCGTTCAGCGCGCAGACCCTGGTGGCGCTGACGCTGGGCGCGACGAGCACCGAGCATGTGGTCCAGCCCGCCTACATCACCTCGCTGAAGAGCATGGCGAAGTACGACGGGACGACCGATTTCGAGTTCGGCTGGGAAGCGGCGGGCGAGCCGACCACCTACTTCGGCCACTAGGACACGGGCAGACGGGCGGCGGGGATCGGCCCGCCGCCCCTGGATGAGCGAATGGGGATCGTGTGAGTAGCGCAGAGCAGCAGATCGCGCCGGACGCCGCCGCGCCGCAGTCGTACCCGCGCGCCACGCTCGATGCGCTGCGCGCCCTGGCACAGGTGGAGCGCCCGACGTTCACGCACGACGCGCCAGAGATCGATGCCTCGTTCACCTATCGCGCGCTGACCGCCGCCGAATTGGAGGCGGTGATGACGCTGGTGAGCGGGAGTGACGCCAATTTCCGGGAATACCTCGTCAATCGGGCGAGCATCGAACCGAAGGTGGACCACGAGTTGTGGATGCTGCTCGGTGAACTGCCCGCCCTGGTGCGCGGCAAGCTCGTTGCTGCGGTCATGCGCTCCTGTGGCTTGATCGACGGAGACGCCGAGGCAAAAAAAGATTCGTCGCCGATCCGGCCCTTGTCGCCTGGCACCGCATAGCGCGCGACATCGGGGCGACCGTCGCGGAGGCCAAGGCGGCGATCACTTGGCCGGCGTTCCTCGATTGGTGCGAGTTCTACCGACTGGAAGCCGAGGCCAATAACGCGCCGTAGGAGGGTCCGTGGCCGATACCATCGCCAGTTTGGAGATCGCGCTCGGCCTCGTCGGGCTATCCGCCGTGACGGGCGGGCTGCGCGAGGTGTCCGGTGCGCTCGGGCTCGCCGCAGATGGCGCGTCCACGCTCAACCGTGCGCAAATGGCGGGCGGCTTGCTGGCGTCGGGCGCGGCGCTGACCGGGCTGGCGGCGGGGATCGGCGCGGTGGCGGCGGCGGGCATCGGCTTCCAGGACATGCTGATCACCACCCAGAACAACACCACGATGACGACCGCCGACGTGGCCGCGCTGTCGGCGGGGGTGCTGCAACTGGCGCGCGATGCGGGCGTCGGGACCGACGTGCTGGCGAACGGCTTCATGCGCGCGATGAATATCTCGGGCGACACCGCCGCGAGCATGGCGATCCTGCGCGTGGCGACGGAGAGCGCCGTTTCGACCGGGGGCAACGCGGCGGCGACGACCAACGTCCTCGCCAACGCGATGCACGAATACGGCCTCGATGTGGTGCGCGCGGCGGACGGGACGCTCGACCTCGCGGCGGTGCAGGAGAACGCGGCGCGCACGATGGGACAGCTCCATTACGCCGCAGCCTTGGGCAACGCCACTTTGGAGGAATTCGCCAGCTCCTCTGGCCGCGCGATCGGGACCGCCGCGAATCTGGGCATCCCGCTCGCCGATGTCGCCGCCGCCCTCTCGTCGCTGACCAAGCACGGCTACGACGCCGCACAATCGCAGACCCAGGTCGTCGCCCTGATGACCCACCTGATCAATCCGACGGTCGCGGCGCGGAAAGAACTCGCGGCACTCTCGGCGCAGTCGGGCATCAACCTGACCGCCGACTTCTCGGCGGAAGGGCTCCGCACGAAGGGGATCGTCGGCGTCGTCGACGACGTGCGTACCGCTTTCCGTAAGCTCGGGTACGACGAATCCCAGGCCACGGCGGAAGCCATGAAGCTGGTCGCCGCCCAACGCGGCGGCCTGGGCCTCGCCTCCCTCATCGGCACGGGCTACGCCGATTACAAGACCGACATCGCCGATTTGAACGATCAGACGAAGATCATGACCGTCACCGATGAGGCGTTCGCGCGCACCCAAGGGACGGTGGCGAATCAGCTTGCCCGCCTCCAGCAGACCATGCCCACCACCGTGGATGTGGTCGGACAGGCGATGCTCCCGCAACTCGGGCGCTTGCTCGGGTTCATCACCCCGTTGGTGGATGGGGTGGCGGCCTGGGTGCGCGCCCATGCCGCCGTGATCGCCCCGATCCTCGGCACCGTGGCGGCGGTCGCGGCCCTCGTCGGGGCGGCGGCGACCTTGGGTGGCACGCTGATGTTCCTGCGATTCGGACTGCAAGGGTTCGGCACATTGCTGGCTCCGGTCGGGGCGGGGTTGCTCGCGGCGGTCCCCTGGTTCCTCGCGGCGGCGGCGGCGGGGGCGCTGCTCGGCCTCGTCTGGCGCACGAACTTCCTGGGTATCCGCACGCTCGTCACCGATGTGGCCGGGGTGGTGCGGACGGGACTCGGGGCGCTGAGTACGGCCTTCCATACGGGCGACTTCAACGCCGCATTCGGCACGATCATCACGGCTATCGACACGGTATTCGGGCGCGATGTGGCCGGGGCGCTGACGCTCGGACTGAGTAACGGCCTGCGCGTGGCGCAACTCTTCCGCGATACCGTGCTGACCGTGCGCGAGGTGCTGGGCGGGACGTGGGTTTCCGGCAGCGCGATCGATCCGTTCGTGAACAGCATCGGGCGGGCGATCGAGATCGTCCAGGCGGTCGCGCAGACGGCGCGCGAGGCGGCGAGCGGGGATTGGTTCGGGGGCCAGACCGAGGACATCCCCTTGCCGATCCGCGCGCTCGGGCGGGGCCTCCAACTGGCGCGCGACAGCATCATCACCATCCGGCAGGCATTGGCGGGCGAGTGGGTGCCCGCTGCGGGCATCCAGCCGTTCGTGCTGGCCGTGGGTGCGGCGGTCCTGTGGGGGCAACGCCTCGTCGGCTGGGCGCGGGCGGAATTGCCGGTCCTGCGCGACTATGCACGCGCCGCGTTCGGCACGCTGAGCGACATCGTCGAGGCGCGCGTGTTACCGGTGCTGAGTCGCCTGCGCGATTTCTATGACGGGACACTCCTGCCCGCCTTCACGCGCCTCGCGGATTTCGTGCGCGCCAACCTCGCCCCGGCGCTCGGCTTCCTCGCGGACCATTGGGCGGCGCTCTCGGCGGGCGGGAGTGTCGTGGCGATCGTCGCGGGGCTAGTTAGGACTCGGCGGGCCGCTGCTGGTCGTCTACGGGGTCGTCAAGCTGCTCGCCACCGCCTGGGTGAGCGATTGGGGCGGTATCCGCGCGATCGTCGGCGGCGTGGCGGGCGCGGTCGGCGGGTTCATCAACGGGACGATCATCCCGGCGGTCGAGCGGCTGCGCGGTATCGTCACGGGACTCGGGAGCTTCGGTGGCTTCGGCACCTTCCTCGACCTGCTGACCGGTAAGCACACCCCGCAGGCCGACGCGCTCGGGAGTATGCTCCTGCGCGGCGTCCTCGGTTTCACGGACGGGCTGCGCGAGGCCACGGCGGGCGCGGTCCACTGGCTCGGCGAGTTGTACGGGCGGGGGGATGCGGCCCTGCTGGGGCTGGCGACCCGCTTCATCAACTGGTTGACACCGCACGTCCCCGAAATCCTGACCGGGGTCGCGCGGGCGGTCGGGGCGATCGTCGGTTTCCTCGGCACGACCGCCCTTTCCCTGATCCGGGGCGTGCTGGACGGCGATTTCGCGGGCGCGTTCTGGAAGTGGGTCGGCCCGGCGATCCCGCCGCTGCTGGCCGCGCTCGGCGGCCTCTCCGATGCCGTGGGGACGTGGGTGCATGGCACGATGCTGCCCTACCTCGAAACGAACCTCCCGATATGGGGCGGCGCGTTCGGCGCCTGGGCCGGAGCGCTCTGGAAGGAGCATATCGAGCCCGGTATGGGCCAGTTATGGGCGAGTTTCTCGACGTGGATCGGGGCCACCGCCCCGGTGATCGCCGAGCGGGCGAAGGTGTGGGGCGCGGCCCTCTGGGCGGGGCTGACCGCGTCACCGAAGTCGGAGCACCTCAAGCAGGTGCAAAGCACGCTCGCGGCGATGAACGGGGTCGGCGACTTCAATCCCGATGCCACCGGGAACGGCATGGCCGACTTCCTGAACGGCCTCAGTACCAGTATCGCGATCTGGGGCGCGACGACCGGGCACAAGGCGATGCAGGACGCGCTACGGGCGGCGCTCACGGCGGGGCCGAGTGTCGCCGATGTGGGCGATAGGGTGATCGACGGGACGAAGAAAACCCTCGACCCGCAGGGTGGCCCGCTGGTGGATTGGCTCAATAGCACCGCGCCGAAGATCGAGGATTGGTGGACCACGACGGGTGGCCCCGCGATGGCGAAGGGGCTGCGTGCCGCGCTGACCGCCGGGCCGAGTGTCGCACAGGCCGGGCAAACGGTCCTCGATTGGCTGGATGCGCTGGCGGATTGGGTCGGCCCGAAGCTGGTGGCCTCGTCCCACTGGATCAACATGGGCGATCTGATCGGCAAGGCCATCTTCAGCGGCCTGCCCCAATGGGCGCAGAACGGGCTGAACGCCATCGGCGGGAGCGGGACACCACCCCCGCCCGGCGGGCAAGTCAGCCCCGGCTTCGGCGGCACGGACGGCGGGAGCGGCGGCGGCGGGTCACACAACGGCCTGTTGTCCATGCCACTCGGCGGCGGTGGCGGCGGCGGGCTGACGATCAATCTCACCATGACCGGCCCGACGACCGAGGAGCTGGCACGCAGCATGGCGCAGCAGTTGTACGACGCGCTGGCCCCGCTCCTCGGCGAGTCGGGCGGCGGCGGCGGCGGGAGCCTGACGACGGGCGGGGCGGTGTACTGATGACCGAGGAATGCTGCCCCCGTTGCCACGAGCCCTTGCCCGCCGCCGCCTGCTACGAGGCGTTGCCGCTGGTGCCGGGGCACCTCCCCGCCTATCGGCTCCGGCACCAGCGCGCGAGCGGGCAGACCTGCATCGTCTACGCGGGCGCGCCGGTGCGTGAAGAGGTTGGCAGCACGCTGACAGCGTTGCGTTATTTGGATTCCCATGCGTCGAGCCAGATCGCGTAGTCCACGATGCGCGGATCGTTGAAGGCGAACTCGAATGGTGCGGTACCGCCTACCGCGATGGCGGTTGGTCGGGTGAAGGTGCTTCCTACGGCCATGAGTTTACCGGTGGCTGAAAAGCCCGCGTAGATGATCTGCGTCAGATCCATGCCCACCGCGCCCGCGTTTTGCACCTGACCCGCCACACGCAGATTGCCATCCTTTGCTACGGCGGCGTTCTGTTCGCCGATAGCAGGCTTGGCATTGCCGCGCAGACTGAAGCCTGTCGTGCCACTGACTTGCACGGTGAATTTGACACCGGTGAACGCGGGTGTATCGGTACTGTTGTAGATGATCTCGAATGGGCCTTGCTCACCGGGCGCGATAATACCTGCTTGGGTAGCAGCTTCGTGCGCGCCTACCGTTTTGCCGGTTGCGTCGATCAGGGCGGCGCTCACGCGGTAGGAAGCGGGCTTGCTACCGGTGTTTTGCACCATCCCAAGCACTCGTCCGTACCCATACGACGGCGCAACGAGTTCATAGCCCAGCACGTCGATCTTGTACTGCGCGACCGGGGCCGTGGTTGGTGGGACTGTTGGCGCTTTCGTCGGGGCGGTGGTGGCGGTCGGTAGTTTCATGGGGGGCATCGTCGGGGCCGGTGCGGTCGCGGTCATGGTCGGTGGGACCGCAGTAGGCGGGACCGGCGACGGCGTAGTGGTCGCGCGAGGCGTTGCGGTGGGCGCATTGGCCGTGGCGACGATCGCGGCGTTCTGTGCCAGCTCCGCCGCCCTGGTCTGCGTCGGCGCGACATTCGTTGTGGCGGGAGCGCCGCACCCTACCAGCGCGGCGACCCCGAAAACCGCGACCCAGCGATAACGCATACCACCTCCTATTACGCTCGGTGTAGAATTACAGTATGCGCCTCATGCCGACAGTGAACGATAGCGCGATCGGGCTAATCGCGGGCGGTACTTTCAGCGTGGGCCGGGACCGGGCCGCAGAAGAGGGAGGGGCGGGCTATATGCCCGCCCCTCTGTTTATCGCATCGTGATCTAGCGCGGTAATCCCTGCGTAAACATAGAAAGACACGGGAATGTACCCGTAAACAGGGTTTATCTCGGTCTTCTGCTTTATCCGGTCAAGGCCGGATTATGCTAAGATGTGCGTGTAGTAGATCTACAGCATCTGCTACACGCCTACGGTCTTCGGTTCGCGTGTTCCAATGGCTTGGGAGAGTGCGCGCGAGCAGGGCTAGTAAGCGAGGGGTACGGACAGTCAAGGAGTGAGGATGCGATGAACAGTCGGACAGGGTTTCTATTTGCAGACCCGTCGTTCGCTGAGGGGGTCGCCCGCTTAGGGGATTTCAGCGGTACATTGAACCGCTATAACACTTCTAGCAGCCCGGAGAAGGCTGATCGTCGGGCGATGCGCGCGGACATCGAGGCCGTGCGCGCCGATGGGCAGGCGGTGAATCGGCGACTGCGCCAGGGACGCGCCCACAAGCGGCACGGTCGCTAATGGCGCGTCAGCGCCGAATCAAACAACGACACAACGGCGCGGGGAGTAATCTTCCCGCGCCGATTCCTCCTGCGGCGAAACCGTCTCGCCAAGACTTGGAAGATGTAACACAGGTTGAACGGGTTGAGTCGCTGCGAAGGAAGCGCACGTCGCAACCCTCGACCGGCATGATGCGCTATGAAGAGAGCTATTCTTTCGCCGGGCCATTGCCCCATCCGCATGACCTAGCCCAATATAAAGAGATACAGCCCGACTACCCCGAACGACTTATGCGACTCCATGAGCGCACGACCGATATGATCGAGGCACAAGCGACACACCGCCAAAAGATCGAAACCAAGGCTATCGACGGGGCCGCTACGCGTTCGTGGGTGGGTCTTATACTCGGCGGCGCGATCATCATCCTTGCCCTCTTATGCGGCACCTACCTGATCGCTCACGGCGATCAGGGGTGGGGGTTTGCGGCGATCATCGGCGCACTGGCAACGTTCGCCGGTGCCTATGTTTATGGGGTACGCCAGCAGAGCGGTCAACTATCCCGCCGTGCGCGTGAAGTGCCAGAGGATGCCGACGCGCCGCAACGGCGGCGTCATGCTGATCGGTAGCAAACGCCCCCGCCTTATACGAAGGCGGGGGCGTTTGTATTCGCCAACTCTCGTTACGCCGCGTGCAGATACCGCCAGTCGCTCAGGCCGCATCCTCCATGATCGCGGTGATACTCGCCCCGCCCATGCGGAGCGCCGCGCCGATGCTCGCAACCTGCGGGTTGGTGAGGCGCACCCGATCGATCAGGGTGATGATCGCCCGGATGTCGCCCGCTCGCGCGTAGCGCCCGAGCCAATCATCCCGCCACGCCTCATATTCGTCCCAGGTGAACGCCAGGAACAAGGTCTGCTGGTACTCCTGCATCCCCTTCAGGCGCACGCCCTGGCGCGGGCTGAGCGGGATCGGGTGCGCCATGAAGGGCAGTTGCACGTCGAGCCGTTTGGCTTTCAGCAACAGCGCCAGTTCGGCGTAGGCGCGGTCGGCCAGCGCGCCGCGCCGCACCCGCGCGTACCAGTCGGTCAGGTCGGGATCGGCGGCGACCTCGCGCTCGATCTCGTCCACGGCGCGCACCGCCAGATCGGTCAGGTTCGCCCGCGCGGGCGCGTTGTCGGCCAGCGCGCGGAGTAAGGCGATCAGGTCCACCCGGTCGGCGTGGACGATCAGCGTCTTGCGCGAGCCCATCAGCCCACCCCCTGCCCGCCGCGAATCACGGTCTGGCGACGCTCGATGTTGGCGATCAGGCGGCGCAGCCGATGGAGGTCGGTGAAGAGGTGATCGAGTTCGGGATAGCGTTCCAACGCGGCGCAGACCTCATCCTCCTTGAAGGATAGGAGCAGGTGCCGCACGTCGCGCCCCAACTTACTGAGCAGCAGGTGTTTCGCCACGCCGCCGTCGTTGATCGCCGCATCCGCGCCGAGGATCGTGTCGGTGAGTTCGGCGTGTTCGTCGGGGGGGGGTGGCGCTGGCGGCAGCGGCTGGGACGTAGGCGCGATATATCCGGCGTCAACGAGCGTGCCATGCAACCATTCAGGCGGCTCGGGCCGCGCGTACAGCCCGGCGTCGGGGTCGGCGTCGGGATCGTCCCAGGGATCGGGCGCTGCGGGGAGTAATCCGGGGGCGTCCGCAGCCCGTATTACTGTCGGTGTCTCTTGCCCCAGAGACGCCACCCCGGATGCTGGCCGCACGCCCCCGCGTGCGGCCATTTCCGTGCCCGACTCGGGCGGTAACGCCGCGCGCCGCTCGGTGGCGTCCACCGCCTCGCGCAACTGCTGCTCGGCAACAAACGGGGTAATCGTCTTGGCGTCGAGTTTCTCTACCAGCGCCCGCGCCACCAGGGACGCCGCCTCGCGGTCGCCGCCGCGTTCCTCGGCGATGTGCCAGATGTACCGCTCGCGCTGGAATGTGCGATTGCGGCGCGCGTTGAGACGCTCGGTCGTGGCGTCCACCTCGTCAGCCGATAGGGTTGCGCCGTGCGGCGCAACCCTATCGGTGCTGCCCATGCCGCGCCCGAAACGCTGCCCGCCCTCGCTCATGCGGGCGATCCCCTGCGCGGCCATGACGCCCGCCCATTCGTCGGCCTCGCGCATCCGCTGGCTGTACGACTTCTCGCGCTGGCGGTTCGCCTCGATCAAGAGGCGGGTCGCGTCGAGCGGGTCGGCGATCGCGCGCACCACGACCGGCACGCGGTCCAGGCCGAGCGCCCGCGCCGCGTGCCAGCGCCGATGGCCGGAGATGATATTGTCGTCTTGGTCCACGGTGAGCGGAGAGATAATCCCCTCCTCACGGATACTCTCGATGAAGGCCGGATCGGCGTCTATCTCGCCGTAGATCGTGGCGTTCAGCGGGTGCGAGCGAAGTTGATCGATTAGTCGTGTCTCTGTTGTCACGATTACCCCTGTTACACTACCGCTGCCTTACGGGATGGCCTAGGAACCGGCCCGTAAGGCAACTACCCCTGTTAGCGGCGGCGTGGTCGTTTCACGCCGCCGCTTTTCCCACATCCGACCCTTCCTCGCGATCCTCGGCGATAAAGCGTTCCAAGATGTGAACGATCTGTGCGTTGAGCGACCGATGTTCCCGCTCGGCAACTTCCTGTACCGCCTCATGTAATTCTTTAGGGAGCCGCAGTAGCAAACGAAACATGCCCGAAGCCGACATGACCACCTCCTTCCTCTCCACAGTATATGATATCAGAATGATTTTGTAAATATATCTTCTGGCTATTGACGCGATACTATCTATGTGATATCATTCGTATATCACCAATGGGGTGAAGAAACGGAAATGGCTCTGGGGAGTAAAGCCTGCCAGCCTTCCCCAGAGCCATCGAATGAACCGGGACCGAAGTCCCAGAACGGAGCAAGCATACCATGTCTACCCTGACCGCCCCCCTCCATTCCCCCGCCGAACTGGCCCTGCTGGGCTGCGACGACCACAGCGGGATCGTCGCCCTGATCGCCCCCTCCCAGCACGACGCGACCCGCGTCAACACCGTGGCCCTGGACACCACAAACGACACGACCCACTGCGACTGCAAAGCGAGCGAGTGCAACCGCCGCTGCTGGCACGCCGATTACGCGCTGGCCGCGTGGCTGGCCGCCCCCGCGATGTGCGCCGTCCGCTGGCTGACCGACGCCCAACTCCTGCGCTACGGCAACAAGCACCGCCTGTGCGTGGACACCTACCGGGCGCGCACCGGGCGGGCGCTCCCCGCCGATGTGGTCGCGCTCACGGCGGCGCGGTGTGAATGGCGTAGACGCCGTTCCGCCGCCCGCACCGATCTCCTCACGCCGAACCTGCCCCTCGCGGCGTAGTTCTCCCCAATCCCTGCCAACTTGTCAACAAACCATCCCCACCTTATCCACAAGGAGGCTACGCCGTGGCATTGAATGTCAATGACCTCATGCGCGCCCTGGTGGCCGACCTCGCCGAGGGCGACGTGCCCGATCCCTTGTACCAGCCCTGCACCCTGGCGATCGTCTGGGCCGATCTCGCCATGCTGGCCGGGGAGCCGCTGCCCGCCGACGTGGCCGCCGTGCTCGCCACCCCGGTGCCGGTCCGGCGCGGCTCCTACCGGGACCACGCGGCGCAATTCCCCGAACTGTATGTCATCCCGCGCGGCGACCTGACCATCACCGACATCCTGGCGCGCTGCCCGCACCCGACGCGCCGCTAGGCGCGT
>JAABUK010009122.1_pt1 | contig 13664 bp, 13 predicted proteins | sample 5559141 | NCBI WGS metagenome assembly JAABUK01 (sample SAMN10711869, study PRJNA513367) | rock metagenome | isolation source: Antarctica rocks | place: Antarctica: Victoria Land, Pudding Butte nord | collected 2016-01-03
TGCCTCCACCGCACCGCTGACCACCTCGGTCTCTTGCTGGATGCTGTTCACTGGCTTGTCTCCTGTCACGCCCTACAGCGTTGCACCCGGCCTTGCGGATGTCTCACTCAAGCCTGGCAGGTAGGGGGTGGGCGTGGCGAGGCGGCCGTAGTACTCCTGGAGCCGGGCGGACAACAAAACCGGCGGTGAGGGAAGGGCCGCTGCTTCGTCGATGCGTACTTGTTGTCAAGGAGGAGGCCCGGTGAGTGCTGTGCTGGCTAGTCCCGCCGCGGAGGAATCCGAACTGGATTGGCGTCCGTGCCCTGCAACATGCGCTGTACCGGGCGGCCAAGGCCGATCCCGGGCGAAGATTCCACTCGCTGTGGGACAAGATCCTTCGCAGGGATGTCCTTGAGCGGGCGTGGGAGAACGTGCGCCGCAACGGCGGCGCAGCGGGTATCGACGCCGATCACCATCACCGATGTCCAGGAGTACGGGGTCTCCCGGCTTCTGGACGAGGTGACTGCGGCGTTGAAGGGGGGTCGTTGGCGTCCGCTACCGGCTCGCCGGGTGTTCATTCGGAAAGCCCGGTTCGTCGGAGCAAAGGCCGCTCTCGATTCCTTCTGTCGCGGACCGGGTTGTGCAGGCTGCGGTGAAGATCGTGCTCGAGCCGGTCTTTGAGGCCGACATGTTGGCGTGTTCTTTCGGGTTCCGCCCGAGACGCCACGCATGACGCTCTGCAGGTACTTGTTGATGAGTCCTGGCGCGGCAGACGGTGGGTGGTCGAGACGGACATCGCTAATTGTTTTGAGGCGATTCCGCATGAAGGATTGATGCGCGCGGTGCGGGAACGCGTCAGTGACCAGTCCGTGCTCAAGCTGCTGTGCGTGATGCTGCGCGCGGGGGTGATGAGCGACGGGCAGGTCCGGCGGTCGGTCATCGGCACTCCGCAGGGCGGCGTCATTTCGCCGTTGATGGCGAACGTCTATTTGCATCGGATCGATCGGGCATGGGACGCATCCCGACATGGGGTGCTGGTCCGCTTCGCCGATGACGTGGTGGTGATGTGCGCGACCCGGGAGCAGGCCGAGGCTGCCTTGACGCAGCTGCGAGTCCTGTTGGCCGACTTGGGGTTGGAGCCCAAGGCGGCGAAGACCCGAATTGTGAACTTGGCGGTGGGAGGTCCGGGATTTGATTTCCTCGGGTTTCATCACCGGCTGGTCCGCAGCGATGGGCGACGCCCGGGCAAACGCGTCGCATTCCTGGCCCGTTGGCCCACGGACAAGGCCATGCAGCACGCCCGCGACCGGATCCGGGAACTCACCGACCGGTCGCGGTTGCTGCTGCCGGTCGAAGCGATCGTCGGAAGCGTCAACCGGTTCGTTCGCGGCTGGGCCGCGTACTTCCGGTATGGCAACTCCGCGCGGCGCCTCGCCGCGATCACCGGTTACATGCGGATGCGTCTGGCGCTGGTCATCAGCAAACGACACCAGCGCAGCCGCGGCTATGGTCGTTCGGTGGTTTTCTTCCGATCACCGCACCACCTCGGCCTGATCGGCCTTGACGGACTCGTCGCCTCTCCCCGGCCCTTTCGGGCCTGGCGGGTGACACCGAATGCCGGCGGTGAACGACGTCGGTGAGCCGTGTGCGGAGAACCGCATGCACGGTTCGACGGGCGGGAGCTGGAAACGGAGCGGCATGGCCAGGGTCACCGAAGTGGGACAACCCGACGGGAAACTGCGGGCACCAAGGCTTCGGGACCTACCGCCACACAAGCCACCGCGCCAGCTCCCGACCCTACACAGCTCTTGCCGCAGTCTTGTATGCCACTGCACTGCATCTGCACCGGTCGTAGGAGGATTCAGATCGTTGGATGTTCAAAATGCCTGTGAGGGGAGGAATTGGAAATGAGCCAAAGGTGGGCTGGGCATCCGGCCAGCCGTGCCACGCGCCGCCTGACCCTCAAAGCTTCGATCGCAGGCTGTGCAGCAATGCTTGCGGCGTGCACACCTGCCCCTACTGGGGGACCAGGCCAGTCCACAACCGTTTTGAGGAGCGCCGCCACTGCGCCGGCCACCGCCGCATCCGTGACGCCGTCGCCAGTTTTTGCTCGCACCGCCCCGAATGCCTCGTCCGGGTCAAAGCCCACCACGGTCATCGACAAGACGATCACGCGGACAGTTACAGCGCCAAGCCAGCGACCCACTGTCGTCGGGCCCCCGGCCAGCACCGCCCAACCAGCCGCGACAGCTCATCCTTGCCCCTACCTGCGTGACTCGATCGTCTTCTACATCACCGGACAACATTTCGGGCCAACCCAGGTCATCGCGACCAAGCCGTATCCAGTCTGCGTGTTCTACCGATCCGACGGCGGGTGGCTAGCCACCGTCCGCATCATCAAGGCCTCGACTCCAGCAGCAGCAGTCGCAGCCGTCAATCAGCACGTCCCCATCGCCGGCTCAGAACCAACGAACAAGCCGGCCGGCTGGATCGGCGGCTCGTTCACCAAAGGAAAAAAAGTCGCGGACGCCTCCGACAGCCTGTCCGTCTACGCCGTGTCCAAAGGCAACTTCGCCATCGTGGCGCAGGAGAACGACGCCATCTCCATCAAGGCCCGAAGTATCGCAATCTGCGCGCTGATCGGTTCCAAGCTTGACTCCGAACCGTCATCCGATTTCTGTTCAGGCCAACCCGAAAGCTAGTTACGGACGTCGTCTTCGGTTCACCGATCATTGACCGGTCAACGATCCCCAATCGACGCGATCGTGATCTTGGTTGTCGGCTGCCTCGGAGCGCGGATCCGGTCGCCGCAGGACGTTCGTTCGTAGGACAGCGTAAGGCGCGTCCGGACGGTTCGACGCGCATCAGCCACGTGCGTCGCCGGTGACCCGCCAGATACCGTGCGATCCACAGCCGGGCGGCTCGGGTCGTCCGTCGCGTTGTCACCGGACTGGCTTGCGTGCACTTGTCGTCAGCTTCCGGGTACCTGTGTCTTGTGATCTCCCCCGACGGTGGATCCTCGTCGACGGGCTACCTTCAGCACGCGTGACTGAGGATCTGATTGTTCCCGTTACAAGCCCTCCGGCGACGAAGGACTACCTCGATCAAAACATCGCGAGCGGTGTGACCGGGCTTCCGGTCGCGCCGTGAATGGGTAGGGGTCCCATGGCGAGGGCGAAGGTGTGCCGATGGTGACGCGCGCACGCGGTAGCGAGAGGATCGGGGTATGCCCCATCAACGATGGGCAAGCCCATCCGCGCGAGCCCGATTTGGTGCAGAGGCAGCGCGAAGGGACCGTTCCGTGGTGGAGGGAACAGGTCGGAGACGTCTCCGAGGTAAACGCTGATCTGGCGGTGGTGCATCCAGCGCACTGCCGACGCGGTGATGCCGGCTCCGGTGGCCGAACCGGCCCGTACGACGAGCGCGTCGCCGGATTCGACCTCGATTCCCTGTTGACGGGCAACTTGTTCGAGGTCCTCCCCGCTGATGGGATGTCCCTTCGCTAGCGGAGCAGTGGCGGCGAAGTCGAGGAGAACAGCACGGGTGAAGATCGCCGGACCCAGCGCGGTGATGTCGCTGATCGCCAGTCGACCGTCGCGGATTGCTTCGGTCAGCGGAACACCGGGGTAAACCGTGTTGTCGGTCGTTATATGGCCGAGGGCGTCGAGATGGGTCAGCGTCGCGTGGTGGGTGTTGATCGTGAGCAGGTCGGTCATCGCCTGTGGCGGGAACCCGGTGTATAGCAGCGCATGTCCTATCGGAGCCGGGACGGCAGACATGGCGGCCGCGTGTGGACCACCGGTCAAGGGGATCGGGTGCACCGGCCGGGCGAGAGACACGATGTCGCCGTAACGTACTTCGGCGGCGGCTCGGGCGGCTACCTCGGCGGTGATGTAATGCAGCGTTCCGCGGCCGGGGTCGTCTTGCCACCGCCGACGGTTGTCGCACTCGGCGGCGATGGCGTCGACGTCAGCTGCTGACTGAGTCTGACTCGTCTCCGGTTGCTCAGGCACGTGCTGGCTCCCGCACGTGCAGGCCGGTCAACCGGTCCAGGGCAGCGTGGAGGCTGGTGTGCCCGGCGCCGCGGGCGCTGAGGTAGCCGTCGGGGCGTACGAGGATCCAGTCCCCGTCGGTCGCGTTCAGCGTGTCGTGGACCCGGCTGTCGGGATCCCACACCCCGCGGTCATCGTGGTCTAGCCGCTGCCGGCTGATCGTGACCGTGTCCAGCCAGGCCGGCAGCGACGTCGTGTCCGCGGTGACCTGATCCGGGCTGGTGGGCTGCCGGTTCCCGGTGAAGACGAGCAGGTGCCAGGCCGGGGTCCTGAGCACGGCGCGGAGCACCATCCAGCCGGGTGATTGAGCGTCGGCCGCAGAGATCTGGGTGAGTCGCTGGCCAGGTCGTGGACCTTCACCTGGCTCGTCGTCCGGCACGGTGAGCGGGCTGTTGGGGTATTCGATCATCAGCCCGGACATGTTCCGGATCAGCTTGCGCGCGAAGGCGCTGTCGGCGTCCTGGGTGTCTGTGGTGGTGGTGTCAGCCATGGTGGTGTCCATCACCTCGCCGGTGGAGGCGAGCAGGGCCCGGCCGATGGGAACGCGCTCGGCGTCGTAGGTGTCGAGCAGCACGGCGTCGGCGTGGCCGTGGACGACCATCGCCAGCTTCCACGCCAGGTTGTACGCGTCTTGGATGCCGGTGTTGAGGCCCTGCCCGGACGCGGGTGAGTGGATGTGGGCGGCGTCGCCGGAGACGAAGCACCGCCCGACGTGCATGGTGGGGACCGCGCGCTGCTGGATGGTGAACTTCGACACCCAGCTGGGGATCTCGACGATGGTGTCGCGTTCCAGGGTCTGCGACAGCTTGGTGCTGAACTGCCGGGCGATCTGCCCGGGATCCTCGGACTCTCCTTCGCCGGTCATGTCCAACAGACGCCACTTGCCCGGATCCGGAAACGGGAACAGCATCAGCGCGCCGCCGGGTGGGAACAGCCAGTGCAGGCCATCTCGGTCCAGGTCGGTGTGCACAATCGCGTCGGCGATCAGCCAGGTGTGGGCGGCTTCGCCTACCAGGGGAAGCTGCAGGGTCTTGCGGACGGTGGAGTGTCCACCGTCGCAGCCCCACAGGTATCGCGCCCGCACGGTCTCCTGCGTCGCGTCGGACCCGTCGCCGCTGCGCAACTCGACCGTGACGGCGTCGTCGTCGTGCTCGAACGACTCCAGCCCGGTGTTCCACTCCACCCCGACTCCGGCTGCAGCGGCATATCCGCGAAGCACGCGTTCGGTGACCACCTGATCGAGATCGAACATGTACGGGAACCGGGTCGCCAGGCCGCCGAAGTCGTAGTCGACCCGGGCCGCGTGGCTGCCGTGGTGGCGGATGAACGCGTTGACCCTCGTTCCGTGCGGGGCGATGTCGCCGAGGATTCCGAGCTGGTCATAGATCTCCAGACTGCGCGCATGCGTGCCCAAGGCGCGACTCACTCCCTCTGTGTAAGCATTGCTTACACAAGACCGTACCTCCCCAGCAAAAGGACCGCAATCATGGGCGATGCCGACCACGACGACGCAAACCTGCCACTGCTCGCACTCCTGCAGCGAGGCGTCCGGTGGTTCTCTGACGAGCTGCTGGAGCGTCTCGCCGCCGCCGGCGTGGACAACATAACGCCGGCGCACACGGCCGTGCTCGCCTACCTGGACCGCGGCACATCGCTGAGCATCGCCGAACTCGCCCGCCGCGCTGGCGTCACCCGTCAGACCATGCATCGCGCCGTCACTCAACTCGTCGACGAAGGACTACTGTCCAGCACGCCGGGACCGGGATTCCCGCGCAGCTCCCTGATCGAGCTCACCGCCGCAGGTTGTCAGCGTCGTGACATCGCCTCGGGCATCCTCCGTGACCTAGAACAGGATCTGGCCAGTCAGCTAGGAACGGCAGCGCTGGCGGAGTTGCGCGAGAGCCTGGCGCGAGCGTGGCCGAGGTGAATCACCGACAAGCGGACGGGTCGGCGACCCAGGCTGAGTGCATCCCTTGGACACAGCTGCCCCTTCGGTATGGCTTCTGACCCGACCGCCCCGGACCAAATCAAACCGCCGCAGTGGAGCCAACTCGGTTGACAGACTCCGCACGCCCACCGTGCTGCGTGCGTCCCGCACAACGGTCCCCTTCCGGCGAGGCAGACCCGCCACATAGCGCTGCGAAAACCCCGCCACCAAGCGCTGCGATTCACAGATTGAGTCCACACACCATCGTCGATATCGGATCCGGAACAGGCCTTCTGGCCAGCCTGCTTGCCGGGGCCGGCTTCGACGTCATCGCCGTGGAACCACAGACGACCATGCTGAAGCTCGCGGCCCGGCAGCCACACGCTGACCGGGTCAGCTGGCTACACGGAGGCGCTGCAGAACTCTCGCCCGGTGCGCCGACCTCGTCTTCATGGCCGGCCACGTCGCTCAATACTTCCTCGACGACACAGCGTGGCGAGACCTCCTGGCCGCTATTCGGCGTGCCCTACGCCCGGGCGGCCACCTCGCCTTCGAGGTACGCAACCAGGCCATGGAAGGCTGGCGTCAGTGGGCAACCTCCGAACCCCGCCCCATCTCGCAAGGCACCATTCGGCAATCTGTCCACCAGACCGACGATCTGGTGACCCATGTCGATGAATACCTGCTCGACGGCAAGCGCTCGGTCACATCCGAGACGTTACGATTCCCTTCCTGGCAGTGCGTTACGGACGGGCTGCAAGCAGAGAACTTCCAACTTGTAGACACCTGGGGCGATTGGGAGGGTAGTCCCGTCACTGATGTGTCCCCGGAATGGATCGTCCTGGCGGTCACGTCAGGGAACGGACAACCAGCCGCGCGTCTCGACTGAGGATCGGCTTGCGGGGCTCCGGTACCGTCCCCTTTCGACGTTTGTCCCTGGTCTGGCGAGCTGTCCTGAGGTTCTAAGGGTGCGGCCCGAGGGTAAGGATCGTGAGGGTGTCCGGATTGGGACCGTACAACCACCAGATGCGCCAGGCGCCCGGGGTTCTGTTCTCGATGTAGGACTCCCAAACGTCCTCGCCATTGGGCCCGGTCAGCGACTGGTACTTGTGGGAGTTCAGTCCCGGGTGGCCGGGACCGACGTCGCGAAGCAGCAACAGCGTCTTCTTGGCTTTCTTCAATTTCGCCGCGTAAGCCGGCTTGGCGAGGTCGTCCAAGACGTGCAGTGCCTCATCGGTGTAGACCAACGCGAAGGGAGGCGCGCTCACAGCCCGGCATCGTCGGCGAGCAGATCATCACGCTGGCTCACGCGGCCCTGAGAAGCGTCAGCGAGGCCACGGAGCAGAGACTCACGTAGCGCGTCGTCCTCCCACACCAGCAGTTCCCGCTTCGGGATGCTCGCCAGCGGTGTCAGCAGGATTTCACCGGTCGAGCGGGTGGAGACCAAGAACCGGTCGTTGCGGTGTACACCAGCACGACCGAACGCGATCCGTGCCCGGTCGTCGGCTGCTACTTCGGCGACCGGCTCGAAGCCGGCAAGTGCGCTCACGGTGACTCCTCTTCGTTGTCCGACTCAGCTAGCGTACCTCTAGTGGGTATATGGGTGTACCCACGCCGGACGCACCGCTGGCTCGTCCGGCCAGGCCCGTAGGAGGATCACTGAGTGGAGGCTTCAGAGTGGGCGAACTGATGGTTTAGTAGCGCGATTCCAGTCAAAGAGCGTGAGATGCCAAAGTCCGGCCCCCTTTCGTGACGGGTCGATCAGCCCACACCTGACTGGCCTTGCCGCGGGATGCGAACGCGGTGAGGGGAATCTCGGCGACCTCGGCGTCGGACACCCACTGCTCGAGCTGTTCGTCGAACACCGCTCCGGGTAGCTTCGTCCAACTCTTGTTGGGGATGGAGCTGATCGCGGCGGTGACGGCGCGGTCCTCGCGGGCGGTGATGGAGAAGTCGGCGCCGCGCCGCTGGGCGGCCGCGACTATCTGCTGCCCGTAGCAGGCGGCGTCGGCCCGCAGGATGACCGTCCCGGTCACCCCGCACGCCTTCGTAGTTTTGAGACTGTCGGCGACCAGGCGGGCCGAGCCGCCGGCCGAGGAGACCTTTGCCAGCAACGCATTGAGCCGCTTGACGCCGGAGGAACCGTATCGCTGCCCTGCTCGGTATATCCATAGGTTCGCCGGATCGTGTCGTCCAGATCGACGTAATTCAACGTCGCCGCATCGATCAGGCCGCCGTGCACGGTCAGACCGGTCAGGAACCGGGCGGCCACTGCGTCCAACTGCCGGACATGCACGAACTTCAGCGCCCGGAGGAACATGCCCAACGTGGTCGGCGCCCGCACCCCCGGATCCGGTTGCTCTCAGGACGCTTCGTCCAGCGTGTCGACGATGATGGCGCATGCGCCCGTGATCTGTCGTCCCAGGTATCGGCCCGGTACCCCCTCGCGGCTCTCCTGGTCGGAGAACGCCCCTCCAGCGTAGAACAACGTGAAGCCCAGCTGATCGACGGCCTGCAGAGCAGCCACGGCGCGCCGGTGTCCGGCCGGGATGTGCGCCACCACCACTACGGCTGCCGGGTCGTTCGCCTCAGCGGCGGTAGCCAATGTGGCGGCCGTGATACGTGCCCCCAGCATCCGGCACGACCAACCCTGGGTACGCAACAACAGGGCCAGTGCCTCCAGCCCGAGAGTGTGCCGGTCATGGGGTCCGCAGGCCAACAGGATGTGGTTTGGCCGGGTCGGCCCCGGGAGGAAGGCGGTCCGGCGGTCCAACCAGGCGCGAATCGCCTCGGTCGTCATCGCCTCCTGCTCGATGGAATAGGAGCCGGTTATCCACCAGATTCCGATCTGCCGCATCACCGGCATCACCACCCGGTCGATGCATCCGCCCAGGCCGATCGCGTCGGAGGCTTCCTCGAGCAGTCTGCGCACGGAGGCGGCGTCGAGCCGACCGGAGGCGTCCAGGACACCGATGATGAACTCGGCCGCCGGGCCGGGCACAGCCATCTCCGCCTCGTCCTGGCCATCCAACATCAGCTGCCCACCGTTCACTCTCTCCCGGTTAGGGCCTCGAGCCTCGTCAAGGCCTTAAGTGAAATCCTCCCCGGCCACAGCAGTTCTGTGCGCGATCACCTCGAACTGCACAGTTTCGCAACGTTGCCCGTTTGGTCGGGGTCGACGTCGAGATGCAAGTCGACAGCCCGTCGCTCGGACACCCCGCCGGCCAGCCCATCAAGACGACGCCCTGGCCATCTGTCGAACAGACCGATTGCGCTGCAATCGATCTCCAGGTGCGCTGGTCCGCCCTGATCGACTGGTGCCCGGAATCTGTGCAAATCTAAGCCGGGGCCCGAAGAGCAATCGGGCCCACCACTGTCGCCCGGTGACCGACTGCATCCGGGCCTGAACTGCATCATCTGGTGACACCCAGCGGTGATCCTGCGGTCAGCTGAGCACCAGATTCTTGGGCCGGCCGCCGTCAAGGGCACCGGCAATCAACTCGCAGGCGCCTCCGATGCGGGGGTCGAGGTAGAGCCAGGGATGCCGCGTCTACTGCGGGTCGCCGTCAATGCGTTGCCAGCGTAGAAGACCGGCACGTGCACCTGGCAGACCGCTCCATCGAGGCGGTCGCGGCCGTGCCGCCGCCAACATCAGGGTCGGTGTTCTGGCACCGAGGACGCAGCTGGCCCAGCAGTCCTCGCGCAAAGCATCGCCATGCCCTGGAGACCCGATGGTGTGCAGGTCACTGGGTGCGCAGGCCAACAGGATCGACTGCCGGCGGACCGGCGGGGGCGCGAAAGCGCTGCGCCGTTCTAGCCATCCTCGGTACACAGCCGCTCCTGGTCGAAATCGCGTTGGCCGACGGTCCACACGCCGATCTGCCGCATTGAGGGCAGAACCCCGTCGTCGACGCAGACCATCAGACCGAGCGTCCGGCGCGCCTCGTCGAGAAGAATGCGGATGGCCGCGGCATCCAGACGCACCAAGGCGGCCAGGGGGATCTGGAGCGGGAACGGCTCGAATTTCAGCGGGGCTCCTTGGCTGTCATGACCTTCACGCCCACCACTTCCCTGTCGCTGCACGCCCATAGGGCGCCGCTGGGTGCGGGTCCCGTCGACGCCTGCGCACGTTCCTGCAGGCGATGCGGTTCGGGCACGTCCGGCAGTTGGACGCAGTGGCCTGTCGTCTGCCACGATAAATGGTTCTGGCTCAGGTTTCGTGAAGCTGATCGGCGTTGACAGCGTGACCGGTGTTGCAGATGTGCCGCGCGCCGCGTTGGAGCCGAGCTGACAGTGCCCTGGACCAGCACATCCAGCGTCCGACGCCGTCTTACGAAGAACGTGCGGTCACTGGGCCGCGCGACCAGGTGGCGCTCCTGATCACCTCCCACTCCGGGCCGCAGCTTGGATCAGCGGCGGGTTCTGCGCCGCCGCAGTTGCCGCAGGCCCAGCGTTGCGCCGGCGACCGCCGCCAGAAAAGCGGCGATCACAGCGGGCACGGGCTGCGCCAGGATGACCGCCGCCAGCAGCAGCGCCAGCACCACAGCACCACCACCGCGACGGCCGAGACCAGCGCCGGCCACCTGATGCAGGGACTGCCCTGCGGCGGCTGCCGCACACAGCGCCCTCCGGGTCACCGCCGGAACGGGTCCAGCTCAATATCGACTTTGATGCCGGTCCACCGCATTGCTCAGGGCAGTGGGATCCTTCCTGACCGCAGATTCGGTACTGGGACGACGTTTCGGTAGGTGTCTGGTCGGGTAGCTGCTCCCCGCCAGGCCATGGCACCTCAGGCTGGGCCGTCACGAGGTGGGAGCAGCAGCGCTGTTCGAAGCAAAGGATCTCCGGGAATGGCGTGATCAGGACGTGCTGGACCCGCAGGGAGACAAGATCGGATCGCTGGAGGCCGTCTAGTTCGACACCGCCACCGATCAGCACACGTTCGCCACCGTGAAGATCGGCATCATCGGGCGGCACCGGTTGGTGTTCGTACCGCTGCAGGGGGCGACGGTGTCGCCCAAGCACTTGCGGGTGCCAGTCAGCAAAGGCCTGGTCAAGGATGCACCGTCGATCGACATCGAGGGGGAACTGGCCTCCACCGAAGAGCCGGCCGTGTTCGCGCACTACGGCTTGGCCTACACCCCGGGTGCCACCGGGGAACGCCGGCTGGGCCGACGGTACTGCTCGCGCGCCGCTGCCAGGTGGCGCATACGGTTCCGGTCGGCCGAGCACGCGCCGGCCGGGCGTCGCTGGCAACAAGTCCGGCCCGGCTGAATCCGAATCCACCTCACACGGGGTGTGGACCGCGTGAGCCAGGTCAGGCCTTCCCGCCGAGTTCCGCCTCCTCCTCGGCTGCTTCGGCGGTGGTCGCGGCCGCGTTCTCCTCGACCGCGGAGGACGGCAGCCTGAAGCGAAGGGCAAGCCAGTAGACGAGGGCGCTGAGCGCCAACAACACGACGAAACCCCAGCCGAACGTGATCGTGGCCGTATTGCCGGCGTGCTTGCTCTGCTCGGGAAATCGCCCAGGTAGCTGATGAGGCACAGCCCCGCCAGCCAGGGCAACGACCAGGTGGCGCCCGCCCGGAGATCGAGATTGCCGGTGTCTGCGGTCTTGGTGAAGTGGAAGATCCCCAGGACGATGAAGCCGAGCGCGACGGCGACGAACAGCTTCCAGTCCGTCGTCCAGCCGGCCCAGTAGACGACCAGGTTCGAGCAGTAGAACGCCAGGAACGGGATCACGTCACCGCCGGGGACCCGGAACGGGCGTGGGTGAGCGGGCATCTGGCGGCGCATCGCCGCGAGCACGAGCGGGCCGGACCCGAACGACAACACCGTGGCGGAGGTGATGAAGCCGACCAGCTGCTGCCAGCTCGGGAAGGGCAGGAAAACGATCAGACCTACGATGAAGGTGAGGACGAGACTGACCAGGGGGACGCCGCGGCTGGTGATCTTGGCCAGGCCTTTGGGCGCGTTGCCGTTCTTGGCCATGGCGAACGAGAGGCGGGCCGTCACCGTCGTGTAGATCAGGCCGGTGTCCGCGGGTGAGATCACAGCATCGATGTAGAGCAGGGTCGCGAGCCAGCCCACTCCGATCGCCGTCGCGACGGCGGCCAGGGGCCCGAAGCTGTTGGCCAGGTGGCCCGAGATCCCGCTCCACCCGTCGGCGAGATCACCCGGGCTCACGGCTGCGATGAATGCGACCTGCAGTGCGATGTAGATCAAGCCGGTGAGCAGGACCGAGCCGATCACGGCGACCGGGATGTTGCGGCTGGGCCGGTTCGTCTCACCGGCGAGTTCGATACCCTGCCGAAACCCGAGGAACGAGAAAACGATCCCTCCGGTGGCGATCGCCGTCAGGACGCCGTGGAAGCCGTCGGTGGCGAAACCCTTGCTGGAGAAGTTGTCCCCGTGAAAGCTGGTGAACAGGAAGACGGCGATGACGAGCAGGATGATCGCCAACTTCCACCAGACGGCGACGTTGTTGATTCGGGCGAACCAGCGCACACCGTAGTAGTTGATGACGACGAAGATCGCCATTGCGAGTACCGCGACGACATATCCCAGGCCCGTCAGCGTGTGCACCGTCTCGCCGCCGACATCGTGGGCATTGGTGAAGGGCGCGTACTTGGTGGCGTATTGGAGAGCTCCTTCGACCTCGATGGGCGCGACCGCGGCTGCCGCGATCCAGTTGACCCACCCCAATGTGTAGCTGGCGAACGACCCGAACGACAGGTGGGGAAAGCGGACGACGCCGCCGGACAGCGGGAACATCGTGCCGAGTTCGGCGAAGCACAAGGCGATCAGCAGGACCATCACGGCACCGATGGCCCACGAGAAGATCGCTGCCGGGCCGGCGATCGTCGCCGCGTTGAGGGCTCCGAAGAGCCATCCCGACCCGATGATCGACCCGACGCCTGCGAACAGCAGACCGATGACGCCGATGTCCCGGCGCATACCCGAGCCGGCATCCGGGGTGGTGGATGAACCTTTCGTCGTGGAGGTCATACCGTCAGTCCTTTCCTCGAAGTCGTACCGCGGAACATAGTCCCCACCGCACGGATCCGCGCCGCCGAGGCAGCGGTCGAATCCTCGACAGAACAACGGTGTCCTGAAAAAGGAATCCTTGAACGGTTTCGACAGCACGATTCACTGGCTGCATGACATCACCGCCGTCCCTGTTTGCCGTTCGGGACCAGGCCGACGAGCGTGCGTCCTGACTGGTCGGGGACGTCCCGCCACGAGATGGCAACGCCATGCCGAGTACGGCTGCGTGAGTTGCCCTACGGGTCCAGTAGGCGAACCATTGAGGTTCGGCTTGTGGGACACGGCATCACGCTTGCCCTGGTGCCACATTCGAACCGGCTCAGCGTTACGGATTGTCTCTGGCGCCGGCTCGGAGCAGTCGGGCTGCTGCAACGAGGTGATTTTCAAGGTCGCGTCGTTCGATCTCGGACTGTCGTCTGCCAAATTATGTGGCACCTTCTGACCAAATTATTTGGCACCATCGCGGCGTGTCGCCGGGTGGCCGGCGCGGGTGCGACGTGATGATTGCTGACGTCGCATAGCTGACGGAGGTGAAGGTCGGTTGCCGGGGCTGGAGGAACGTCTGGCGGTGCTGAGTCCGCACCTGCATGACGGGGTCGCGTTGAGTGTGGCCGCGCGGCGGGCGGGGGTTCCGTTGCGGACGGCCCGCCGGTGGTTGGCGT
>JAABUK010009124.1_pt1 | contig 13663 bp, 18 predicted proteins | sample 5559141 | NCBI WGS metagenome assembly JAABUK01 (sample SAMN10711869, study PRJNA513367) | rock metagenome | isolation source: Antarctica rocks | place: Antarctica: Victoria Land, Pudding Butte nord | collected 2016-01-03
CAGCCATGCAGCGAGGTACCTGGCAAAAACAATTAGCTGGAACACCTGTAAATTATTATTATCAATTAGCCCTGCAGCGAGGCCATATTGATGCAGGATGTGGCCTTGAGTCCCACACACAAGCTTGGCATCACTCCATCCATCTTCCAAGATACTGAGAAGGGTGATGACAAGATTGGGGTGGGCAATGCTGACGTCAATGTTGACCCAAGCCAGGTAGAAGCAGAACGGATCAGAGTTGCAGGCCGCCACAGGAGACGGAATGAAGTGCCCTGGGCATCTCTGGTCATGTTTGTCATCTGTGCAGCCTTCTTGGGAGTTGGCATGTGGCTGCTTTTTGGCACCAATGGCATCCAAGGTGGACCAAAGTGAGCGCCTTTGCACTTGCAGCTGCTGCTGGCATTGCTGTGATGTCAAGCTGTTTGTTTGTCCTTGCCTATATGTTAATGCCATACCTGTGCAAGGTGTGATCGAAGTTTGTGCTGAGCACATTGTGATTTTGCTCTGGGTCCACCGATGTCAAACACACAGCACAGCTTGACTATCTGCCAAGCAGCTGAAAGCAAACCATGCTGAAGACACAGCTGCAGGCTTGAACTCACGCACGTGCTGCTTGTGCAGGTCTATCATGAGCCTCTCGGTCTTTGCTGGCAATATGCCGTTCGTAGTGTCCCTGTTGTGGCTGTTCTACCACACGGTGATGTTTACCGTTCCTCTTCTGTGGGCCTTTGCCGTCGCTACCGCTCGCCCCGGATCATCACCGCCCGGTGGGGCTGCAGGCGGCTTTACCGTCTCCAGCCCGCGAAAGACAGGTCCCGCCGGTCCTCCTGACACCCCGAGAACCGCTGCTCCGACTGAGGTCCGGGAGAAAGGCTCTCTGGGCTGTCTCGGCGTGTACTCTTATCTGGCGTGGGCCTTATGCTGGGCAGCCGTGCTGCTCGTGGCCATTGCATGCCTTGGCATTGGGGATGGAACAATTGGCTCATGGGCGGCAAGTCATTTGATGTCAACGCTTGGCCACCTTTTGTTCCTGCTGCTCAACTTTTGCAATGTCTGGTTTTTGCTTTTCTACTGCAGGTGTATATGCATGTTTTTCTCTTTGTTTTGATGTGTTGGTGTGCTGCATGCCAACTCAGATGCAAGTCCAGTGCAGCACAGCACTGCATCATTTCTTTTGTCAGGCATTGTGTGAGGCTCTGCTGTCTGAACCTTGGCTGCATGTCTCCATTCAGCTGAGCAACATGCTGCATGCAAGTTGTTATTGGCCACTGCTGATTGCAGGCATATGACTCAAGCAAGGACACAGACTACAGCTCTCTGTTGAGCAAGTCTTTGGCTTTCTATGAGGCTCAGCAGAGCGGGGCGCTCTCCAGCAATCCAATCTCCTGGCGCGCCAATTCTGGCTTGACTGATCTGCCCCTAGGTGGCTGGTATGAGGGCGGAAGTAAGCTGTACTTCTTGAACTGCTTGCCTTCTGCTGCCCATAGCTGACTTCAACCTTGTCTGTTGTGTTGAAGTCTGGTTGTTGATGCCTGGAGTAAGGATGTCAAGTGTCGAGGCTGTTGCAAAGCTTGCTCATGTGTCTGTCTGATGTGCCATGCTGACCTGCTGGCACTTCGTAATCTGTGACCTGCTTGGTGTATCCCTGTCAATTACACAGCGCAAGAGATCCAAGCAGCACAACACAAACAAAGCATGCAGTTGTATTTGGTGTGTTGACACTTTTGCAAAGAAGCTGCTCGCATGATGGCTGATGTGCTAGCTTTCTTGTATGTGAAGAATGGGGCCAAGCCAGATTGATCATGACCAGCAAAGTCAACACCTGAAAAGAGGTGCAGAGCAAGCTGCTTGGCGTCAGCCTTGGTGCTTTTCCCACTTTCTTTTGGGCAAACTCATATGATGAAGACACAATCCTGTTCTGCTATTTGCACACCCCTCACTGCATGTTACACTGTTGCAGGCAACCTGAAGCTGACATTCCCCATCGCAATAGCTGCCACGCAGCTGGCCTGGGCCATGATTGCTGTACCTGGGGCTTTTGACAGCACGCCCTCCACCAAGGCCCACTTGGCCAGCCTGCAGTGGGGCACTGACTACCTGATGGCTTGCCGCCCATCCAGTACTGTGTTTGTTGCACAGGTCAGCCCTGGTCTCAAGCTTTGGCATCCTTTACCTGCTATGTGTTGTGATGGGCTGTTGCATCAAGCATCACCCCCTTCCAGGGTGACGTTTGTGCTCTTCTGAGTTTGGAATTAGGCTGCACATACGCTGCTGGTGCAATTTCAAAGCAAATGCGCAGAATGAAGTTATGACATATGAGTGCACAATGCAAGGTACACACTGCACATGCTTGAGGTACCTGGGTCTGACGGCCATTACATCCCTGCTGACACTGCATAGTTTGCATGAACAATCCACAAACTGCACAAACTGCACAGCAATAGACTCATGTATATCCTCAACATTCAGCTCTCATTATGACCTGTTGAGTTGATCAGGTTGGTGACTACGCTAGTGAGATGGACACTTGGGACAGACCCGAGAACATGACCACGACTCGCACCAATATCACCATCTCCACAGCAAACAGCACCAGTGCAAAAGGTGCAGATCTGGTGGGGAATGCTGCAGCAGCTCTGGCGGCTGCCTCCATAGTATGGGAGACAACCAACAGCACATATGCTGCAGACGCACTCATAGCTGCTAAGGACCTGTACACCTTTGCTCAAACGGTGAGATTCTTGAATTGCCTATGCAAAACAGGTGCTTGCAGCCGCTGAAGCACCTGTTTACACAGTGAAGAATCACAACAAATGCATGGAAGTGATTTTGCTGATAGGTCATGGGTTGTAGTCAGACAGGGATCCTTGCATGGTGCCTTCTCACAACACCTGCTTCAAGAGCAATGACCTAGTAGGCATGCAGCATGTCTTGCACATAGTATACAGACTACCAGGCATTGTGGCATTTGCAAAGCGTACTTGTGGTCCATTGCAGGTTCCTGGTTTGTACACAAGTCAGTACAGTGATGCAGCATTGTCATACCCTTCGACATCATACCTTGACGACATGGCGTATGCTGCTAGCTGGATGTACTATGCCACTAAGGTAAGTGTACTGTGGCCAGTGCATGCTTGATGTACAATGCAATCCTTGATGTTCACTGTGTCAAGTATAGTGTGCTGTCTTGCTGTGTTGTGATGTGTCATTCCAGATGTTCATTGAGACTTTTGCACAAGTGGATGCTGGAGTGTTTGGAGAATGATAATGGCTTGACCACTGCGCACACCATCATCAAACTGCAAGTCTATCTTGACTGCAATTTGATCTGATCAGATGATTCATCTGTATGGCTTTCAATCAGTTCTCCATGCCTTGCAGCAGTCCAAGCATGTAAGAATTAGCATTTTTTTGGTGGTTTGCAGGAGACAGCATACCTGATTGAAGCTGTTGATTACTACAACGAGTTCATCAACGGCGCCAGCAGCATTGCTGCTGTGAACAACTGGGACAATCAGTTCTATGCCACCAGTCTTCTCTTGTGGCAGCTGACTGGCAACACAACATATGAAGACAAAGTGGAGGTGAGACATCTTGCCTTTGACTCTGGCACACTCACAGACAAGTTTGGCAGGGCTGTTGACAACAGCGATGTGCTTGATGCTGTTGTCGCCCCACAGGCTTGGTAGCCAGCATTGCAGCAGCAAGGTCTGCACAACTACTGATACCATGGCATCGATGATGTTAGAGTCGTCAGCTGCCAAAGCAGGCTTGTGATCTCTCGAGCCGCATGCTGCCACTCATGCTTCATGATGTCACATACTCGGGATGCAAATTCGGTGACCACTGCTTGATGCATTGCTTAGTCACAACCAGCAACAGCTTCTGAAGGCTATGTGTGACTGCTGCAGTACTTCCTGAGCAGCTGGTACAATGGTAAGAACAGCGTCAGTTACTTGTCGTCTGGCATAGCTTGGTCAAGTGCCAATGGCGGTGCCCTCAGAAACACCGCCAACGCAGCATTCCTGGCGTTGCTCTTCCGGCTAGGCGAAAGCCCGTACATTTCCAGGACTTACTCATGCTGGGCTCGGCGTCAGATACAGTACCTGGCAGGCGCCGGGACTTCCCAAAGCTTCGTAGTTGGCTTTGGGGACAATCCGCCCTTGCTAGCGACGCACAGAGGAGCATCATGTGCAGATCCCGTGGTGAATTGCACAGGCACTGTGACGTCCAGCGCAGAATATCTGGCTACCTCAGTCAATCCCCATGTGCTGAACGGTGCGCTTGTTGCCGGCCCAGGAGATGATTCTTATGTCGACTCCAGGACGAGCACTGACAACACAGTGAGCATAGAGTACAACTCTGCCTTCATGGGGGCAGTGGCTATATTGGCCAACGAGAACTGGGACGTATGCTGGAAGCGCAATGGAATACTAGATCAGACTGGCCATTACATAGGCGACTGATTTAGATGGTTTACTTTGCTATCTGATAGTCTGTTTGAGTGCGCATTCATGCAGCATTGAGCATTGCAACATGTGTAAGCATCACATACACATACATTGCAGATACACACAGCCTGCTGTACAACATATGTAATTGGTTCATTGGATGCTATGCTGTTTGCACATTGCCCCATGAATGCACACAGATGTAAGAGGTCATGTGTGGAAATCAATTGTACTAATGTTGCGTACATGCAAAGTGGGTTTACCGCAGGGTACATTCTAATCACGTTTGCAGGATGCACTCAGCTGTCATTGCAGCAAGTGATGCAACAGCGAGCATTGCCTAAATGGCCTTACAGCCCAGCTGTTACCGAATTTGATAAAAGTTAAGCTGAATGTAGTAACTGAATATGGTACATGAGCAAGATAGTGCATGTAAACTGCAAACGGTGTACTACACAGCAACAGCTAGAATGTCTCTGTGCACATCTTCTACATGCCGCTGGACCTGCTCAAGAGTCTGTTGAATGTGCAACTTGTGGTGGAACAAATGCTCCAAGGCTGCGCCCAACTCCACATTCAAGCCCTGTACTTCACTGTCACTGGCCCTGCAGTGCACAGAGACTAGCTAAACGGTCTTGTGTCCTTAAGAACACCACTCGCAAGCATTTAAGATTGCTTGCCTGTGGTGTTGACCATGCAATTTGCATCATCAGTCGCGTGTCCGGAAGTGTACCAGTATATCCATTTGTTGTGGCCTCCACAGGCTGGCTAGCTGGCATTGCAGCAACAAGATGTGTGTAACTTGCTGTGGCAGTGGAAACCTGGCAAATTGCTGCTGGGCATGTGTACAACTGGATTTGCGAACCAGTTTTTCAAATCATGCTGGTGTCAACAACAGGTGGTTGTAAGGTGAACGACGCTTAATTAAGCCAGATTTTGACAGTCATTGGCATTGTTGTGGAGGGCCTGTCTACAGCAGCTTGTGCAGAGATGGTGACAGATAATGCAATCACAGTATGCATTGTGAAGAATGAAACAGAAGCAAGATTCCACATCTGCATAGTCTGGTGACACTGCCTGTGTTGTAGATGTAGTTTAGACACTCAGACTTGTTGTGATGGTTTCAGCAGCTGTGCTGATCTACCAAGGTCATCATGCTGTGTATGCGCAAAGCAAAGGCTGCATTGATTGCAAGATGTGCAATGTACATCCCAAGACTGTTTTAGACTATCATGAAGATTACTTACTTGAATTGCAGCAAGGTCATCATATTGTACATGCATGGTAAGCAGCCTGCATTCATTGCCACATGCATACCAAATCAAATCTGGCATTGGGCAGCTCAAGCACTGCTGTGCTCACCTGACACAGTCCTTGTGAAGCATGCAGTGCACACAGCAGCAGATGGCGCGATCAAATGTTCTCACCAATTTGTGACTATTCCAATCTTGTGTTTCCTCAAAGTAAAGACTCTTATGCTTATGTGCAACTTCCCATAATCTAGTCACAGATTTGTGAGTAGATGACGGACATTTCAATACACATCAGCAAACACTTGCGGCTGTCTCTTGTGTGAGTATTGCATGCAGCGTTCCATGTAGTATTTGATGTAGTTTCTGGAGATGCTTACCTAGCAAGGTCATCATACTGGGCGTGCATGGAGCGCAGCTTGTCTTCACTGGCGGCCAGGGAGTGGGAGGCCTGGTTGCGCAACTGCCCCACCTGCTCCCTCAGCACATCAGCCTGCCCGGCAGTGCCCCTCACCTCCGCCTCCAGAGCCTCCTTCTGACCCCTCAGTGATGCCTCCAGCTTGTGGACCTGCACAGCGCATGGACATAAAGTCAATTTTCATGATTTTAGGCTGCACAAGAGGCCTTTGTGCTGTCATGTTGCAGGCATTTGACGCCCAAGTCATAGTTGCAAAGGATGGCGTAATTGTCTAGTCTGATGTAAACCATATCAACACACTTGTCTTAAAACAGGACCTGGCACAGGGAGCCGCTCCGGCCTGTGCATACCTCACTCTAGGGGCAGGCACATGTTCAAACAGGGAGTGAGCGCATGAACAAATACATGAATGAATGGATGGATGTGAGAAATTTGGTTGCACCCTTTGCCAGGTGTGTAGCGTAAGCTTGGGAGGAGGCTAGGGTTCCTGGCAGCAAGCAGCACACCCAATGAAGTTGATCAAGGGGGCAGCTTCTGCTGCTTGCTCAATTGGCATCGGGTTTGTGTGGCTATGCCTGCCACATCAAGCCTAGTGGAGCAACAATACCAAACCTACATTCAGACCCACTCCTGGCATGCCTCAGCTGTGCTTGAAAGCAATGGCGATGTGACAGAATGATAAAGTAAAGGGGCCTTTTGCTGCTGATGACAGAGAAGCCAGAGTGTGAGGTGTACTGGGTTTCCCTGGGTGGGGATGCAATAGTCAGATGGAGTCGGGTCATCATGCATGCACATGGGCACAGACGAGACAAGGCTGGGCTCTTTCAGGGGTGTCAGCTGATGAAGGGGTTGAAGGGCAAGGACATGCCTGTGTGCCCAGGCCAGCGTTCTCCTCTGTGCGCTCAGTGAGCGCTTCCAGGCCTGCATCCAGCCTCTCCTGGACTGCTAGCACCTCCTCACTCAGCTCACGTGCTCGTGCTGCTCGTGACTCACGCAGCCGTGCCAATGCTGGCTTCACCTCGGCCTGCACATGGCGTGACGCTTGCTCACATGATTGATGAGTGTACACCAGGTTTGTGGCACTTGTTGCAGCCTGTCACAGCTTATTTGCTCTTGCTGCATCCTGCGAGCTGTGGAGTTGCTGTGACCTCAGGCTGTCATGTTTCAATGTCTTTGTGGGCCATGTTGCATTACCAGTCTCAGCAGGCTGAGCTGAAGTGTAGTGTCTTGACGCCAAGTGTTACATGAGTGTGTGAGAAGTCTTGAGAAGGCTTGATCAAAGAGGTGATTGCCTGCCAAGAACCATTGCTGACATCTTCTCCTGTTGAGAATATGTAAGCAATGAACACACATAAGAGCAGGCGCTGTTGTGTGCAAGACTGCAGCTTACTCAAGGCACAGCACTACACAGCACACAACACAACAGTCTTGGCAGGGCCTTGGCAACAGCAGCAGCAGGAGTGTTTTCACACACTAGTAGTGTGAACAGCAAATCTGGTGGCAGCAGAAGCAATGTCAGCATACAAGATGACAGCAACAGCAGTCAGAGGATGATGTAGGGAAGGAAGGCAGCCACCTTGAGGTCTGCGTTGATGATGTCAGAGGCAGTGGCACCTGCCCTGTCTAGCTGAATCTCAAACTGCACCCCACCAGCATACTTGGCTGTCACGGGAATCAGCTGCAGCCTGTCTGCTGCTGTGTGGTACGTCTGCAACCAGCAGGAAAGCCTCAGCATACAGGCAGCAGAAAGAAAAGGAAAGACTATGGCTTTCGGCGTCAATCTAATGAGAAGCCAAGTATGATACTGGGCTGTCCAGCATGTGCTGATGCCAAAGCTACTGCAAACATGAGACTTTTGCTGAGCCGACACGCAGAAGGTGCAAAAATCACGCTGCCAAGGGCAGGTCATGGTCTGAGACATGTGCCAGCCATGACTTGATAGCAGCGCGTTTTTTCCAACAAAGGTAGCTACACCACTGCCCAATGTTTGCAGCATGCATGGCTGAAAAGAAGGTGTGCAGCGGCCAGGTTTCTGGAAGCAATTAAGAGAGACTCGTGCTCATGTGCTGACCTGGACAGCTGTCTCAAGCTCATCCAGGCTGAGCTCAAGCTGCACATCCTGCTCATACACTCGCCGCTCCAAAGCCTCCCGCTGCCCACACACTCCTGCCAGGATCTCAGCCTGCTTGCACCTGCAAGGCAGCATTAACATCTGTTGCCTGGCACTGTGTGTGCTGTCAGATCGTCTTTGCATGCTTTTGGCAAGTTCTGCAAGTATCTGTAGATATAGCCGTGAAGCACCGACTTGCATGCTGCTTCTTGTAAATTGTCAGACCATGTGGATGTCAAAGCACGGCAGATTAAGAGCAGTTTTTAGCGCATGCTATCTTGCACAGGCATAGGCATGACTGAATGCATGGCCTGTAATGTGAGGCGTGTGGCAGATTCATATCAGAGTCAGTTTGATGCTGAAACGCATAGAATCAGAACCAAATACCTACAATTTACGCACAGATCAGCTACTGAACAACACGCCATCAAGCGCCAAACGCAAATCAAGGAGATGTCTTGGTATGCACAAAGAAGGACAAGGGGCCCACTTTTCTTGGTTCATGCGCACAACATCGTCCTTGTTGACGGTCTGGCCAGCAATGACAGCCCTGAGGGCATCGCTCTCTTGCAGCACGCTGCCCAGCTGCTCCTGCTTGCTCTGCACCTCCACATGCCGCTCCTGGAGCTTGCGCTGCAGGCTCTGCTTGTGACTCTGCACCCACAGCTGCAGTCTTAGTGGCAATTTCATTTTGTTTTATACCTTACAGTCTGGGGTGTAGAGCCAGATGTGACTCATCAGATATCCTGGCTTGAAAGCACAGGTGTTTGAGAACCAGGACACACCTATCTCTGAGCAACAGCACTCAATTCAGCACTACACTGATGACCTGAGATAGAGATAGAGATAGAGCCAAGCCCCAGGACTGACAGTCACATTTGGATGGGGCTAGCAAGCAGTATGGTGCAGCGCAATCAACAGTTGTGTGACTGAGGAGCCGCCTGTCAGCTGTGCTGGCCAGAAGTGGCATGGATTTTAGCAGGCAGTCGTGGCATGCACTGGCCAATCAGTGTCAACAGACTGAGAAGCAGGACATCTGGACACAGATCAAGTGCATAGAAACGTGCCTGCAGGTTGTCAATGAGGGTCCTGAATTTGTGTCTGTCTCTGATGTGCTCCCCCTGCTTGGCCTGAGCCTGGCTTAGAGCAGAGGGCTGGCTGCGTAGGGCGTGCAGACGTGCGTGCAGCTGCTCATTAGCCTGTGCGCATTGCAACCATTGAGTTGTTGCACTGCCTGTGATGTGTTCACAGTGTCAGAGCAATGTGCTGGCTCTTGATGTTGGTATGACAGTCTTTATCGGGCTGTAGCCATGAGGCTAACGCAGTGTGCTTCAGCTGAAAGTTGCCCATGATGCTTTGCGTGGGGCGCCTACACGTGATAGACAGCCTATGATATCCATCATGAACAGAAGCTTCACCAATGATGCTGTGACACTTGTCCAGCAGTGTTATGGAGGGCATATTGCAGCAATGCAATTTGCAGTGATTGTGTCACATTGCATGCTGCAGCCTAGGTCTCAGCAGACAACAAACTAATCAAAGTTCTGCAAGCAGCGTCAACCTTTGAGAGCTGTGAAGACCTGAATGTGTCTGCACACACCTAGGCAGAACGTCCAGCCCGACTAGGGTGCATCAGAGTGTAGTGTTTGATGCAGTGCAGACATGCAAGATGACTTGGCATTTCAACGCAAACCCATACCTGCTGCAGCTGTTGGTTGCGCTGTCTGATCTCTTGCACTCTGTCCTCGGCCTCCTGTGCAATCTCATCGTCCACTGCTTGGGACTGGTAGTCGTCCCCAGCCAGGAAGTACTTGTAAGACTTGGCAACATACTCAAAGAAGTCATGCTCGCTCCTTTGCTTGTCATCAAAGACATCTGTTCTGGCCTGCAAATGCAGACAAGCTGATTGGATGCCCCGTGACTACAGCAAACAATGGGTCATTGACAAGACTCTTTGAGTATGATTCAGGTCAGGCAGAGCAACTACAGCAAACACTGTTGACTGCATGACAAACTTGCTGCTGCTTTGCAAGTAGTGCAACTTCAAACTACCTCGTCAGCTTTTTCAGCATAGTTAAGGAGCTCTACTACCCAGTTCATGGCTGCCAGCAAACCGGGCCAGGTGTGAGGGCTTCCCACAGCAAACAAGGCACTCTTGCTGATCTGAAAGGGGTACTTGAGGTGCTTGAAGAGCTGTGGAACATCCTCCTCCATCTTTCCGAGGGGCTTCATATTTGGATCCACTTGACGCAGCAAGAACTGAACTATGCTGAAGACATCCTTGCTCATGGGACTGGTCAGTGTCTTAGGAGACACAGCGTGCTCATATCCATGAGTGCTCAGGTACTCTATGAGCTGACGAATGCAGTCATGCTGGTAGGCCTTGTCGCTGACAGGCCGAGGATCTTGTTTAGGGCCTGTCATTGTCTTGCCGTAAGTGCTGGACCGGCGCTGAACGCCTGACAGGGTTGACAACCTGCTATTTGGCTGATTATTGTTGGCTGCTTTGGGAGCCAGTGACTGACGGCCTGACATTGCCGTGACTTTCGTACTGCTTTTGCCATCTTTGGTTATGCGAGAGGGCCCGAAAGATGATCTGCTGTTCAGCTGTGCAGGACTCAAGCCTCCTAGCGTTTGCCTTCGATTCATGCTCGAAGACGGCTTGCAACGCCAGCCACAAGTACTGGACACGATGCAGCCGTGCAGTGCGATGCTTTGCACGCTGATGTGATTCAGTGCTTGGCCGCTTCAGCCGAATTGCAAAGTCGCCATCCACTTAACAGTTGTTACGGGCTGCTCGACAGCTGATCGGATTTTAAAACTGCTTGTGTCATTGGGAGGGCGAGTCCGGAGGGCGTGCCCCTGATTTACAGAAGTCAGGGGACCTTTTTCTTAGTGGTGTCCGATGACCAATTCCCGAAACTGCACTTGTCAGCAAAGCTCGGTAAACTGTCGGGATCAATGTGTACGTATGATAGAGTCTATGCAAAGTATGTCGGCAAATATGCATGAGTTTCGTATGCATGTGGGAAGTATTGCATTACAACTGTGGCTGGCTGAGTGCTGACACATTGCAAGCTGTCGGCTGTAAATAGAATCTGAGGCTGAGCTTAGGTCAAACTGATAGCAGCGCTGCCGGCCACGAGCTCAGGCACAAAACATATAGGTCCGTCGCAGGTTGGAGCAGTGTTTATACCTATATCAGCAGAGTAAAAAACCCTCAGAGTGTGTTTCAAGGCTGGTTCGAAGAGTCCAGGAAGGCCCAGGGGACCTTTCAAAGGTCACCTTTGCAAGACTTTTGCACCTGCACATGGAGACGTGACATGACCAGCAACTCCCGCTCGGGTCTCCATTGTGTACTGTACAACCTCTATACCATAATGGCTTCTGGCCTGCAGCTGCACGAGTAACGCATGGTGTTTCAACAGCTCATGCTGCATGTACAAGATGCTGATGCTCTGCCTTCACAAAACATGGACACTTTTTTCATGAAATGATCAATGCGATGCAGTGGCACTCGCAGTTGTGCCATCTGCAAGCAAGTCCGCATGACTCACTCTGTAGATCATCACATTTTTAAACTGTGAGGTCATCACTGGATAGTCTGCTGGCCACCAAACACGTAATTTACAGATGATCAGGCCATTGCCCCACTCAAACGTGTGATAAAACAAAGTATTTAACTATAGGGGATTGCCCTACCAAGCTATGTGGACTGGACAGGAACAGACATAAACATGCTGCAGAAATCTTTCATCTCACAGACGTTTTGTATCACTGGAACTGCCTGTCCTAAACACACTGGACTTTGGTCTGCGATTCGCGCAGGGTGTCTTCTCAACGACAGTAGCACTGCTGTCAACTGCCATCAGCTCAGCGATCAAAATTGACAGATCCGGGCTGCACATTCTATGCAGCGCCTGTCTCGCTTGCTAGGGCAGTGAAGATGTCAGTGCGGGTCACAATGCCTACTAGCTGAGCTTTGGTGTCAACCACTGGAATCCGGTGCACTTTGTGCTTGAGCATCATTACAGCTGCGTCTGCCACTTTGTTCTCCGGTCTGGCTGCAATTGGAGGTGTTGACATAACATCTCCCACTGTAGATCCACCCTGCAAAAAGGACAGAGAGATCAGATGCTGTTGAGCTCTGCTACTCGGTTCACAAAACAATTCCAGAAAAGGCCTGTAAGCCCAGTCCAGAAGAGCTTGCCTTCTTCAGATCCCTCTTGGACATGACTCCCACCAGTGTCTTGTCAGACTGGCTCTTGGTGACAGGGACACCAGATATGCTGTCAAACAGGTTGCCGAGGCTGTCCAGGGTTGTGTCTGGTGTCACGGACTTGACGCTTGTGGCCATGACGTCCTTGAGCAGATTGCCCGCGTCCTCCTTGAACAAACTGTTCTTGAAGAACTCGCCCACGTCTTCGTAAGAAGCCAAACTCCAGTTGACAGGCCATTCTCCTGATAGATCAGCTTCTTTCTCGTCTGCAGCGCGTGTGATCGTTCTCTGAACGCCTCTGGTCCGAGACGAAGGACGTGTAAAAGCTGCTGTCAATGCCCGCGCTGATCGGATCTGTTGCTTGGAAGACTGGCTACAAGTGTTCAGCAGAACATGACCTGCCAGTGCATTTGCCATGATGCCGGCGAAGACTTTGCGCTCGAAGTATCAGCAGGGCTGGTGGCGATGTTTGGCTTGCCTCGTCAACAGGCAGTGATATCTTGGCAATCGATTCTGTCTAGGTTCAAGGAGTCCCCAAGTTAGTCCCCAACGACAGCTCCCGATCCCTAAGACCTCTGCACTCTAAAATCTGTGAATGCTGTCCTGCACTGCACTGCAAGAAAGCGGCAGTCAATGCGGTAGCCAGAAAAGGCTGAACATCGCCGCTTGCCAAGGGGCCAGCGTCAGCCGTATGTCATTCCAGTTGCTATGACGTTTTAGTAGCACTTTGTGCCTTGCACACGGATATCTACGTCTTTGTTTCAAACTGTAGACCCAGTGCATGGGCCGTCGCATTGCAGGTAATACTGGTACGCCTGCCGTTGATTGCGTTGAAGGTTGCTCATTGCCTACTGTTATGTAGACAAGCTGTTCAATCTTCCTGTCGACATTCAAAAAGTCAACACTCCTCTTCAAGCTGCGTTTGCCGCCGGACTTGATAGAAGCTGCCAACCCCGGTTGTCCTGCACAGTTTAGTGCTGGAGACACCGTTAGCCTGGGTGTGTGCGGCTGGCCCAGCCCTGGCACTTTGTCATTTCCACAATCCACAAGTGAATCCTCTCTGCCAGTGGGTTAGAACAGGCAGACTGTTATGCGGGAGGGCAGTACCTAGCCAGCTCTGGTCAGACTGTCTGCAACAGCTCACATTAAAACCATATGACATAGTCAAGTTCAATGAGGATCTCAATCCTATCTATCCACTGCAAGCTGGCTCTA
>JAABUK010009125.1_pt1 | contig 13663 bp, 12 predicted proteins | sample 5559141 | NCBI WGS metagenome assembly JAABUK01 (sample SAMN10711869, study PRJNA513367) | rock metagenome | isolation source: Antarctica rocks | place: Antarctica: Victoria Land, Pudding Butte nord | collected 2016-01-03
TCTGCATAAATTCTGTCAGACATATTTGAATGATATTCTTATTTACAGTAAGATCTTGAAGAAACATAGAACTCATGTGAAAGAAGTGCTAGACAAGCTTCGCGAAGTCGACTTGCAGATAAACATTAACAAGTGCGAATTCAAGATTCAGAAAATCTCGTTTCTTGAACTACTGATATTCATCAATGATCTACGAATGAACTCTTGAAAAGTAAATGTGATTCGAAGCTGAAAAGTGTTATGATCGTTGACTCATGTGCAAATCTTCATTGACTTCTGCAATTTCTATCGATGATTCATAAAGAACTTCTCAAAGATTGTTCAACTCATGATAAAGTTGACTTGAAAAGATCATCTTTTTGAATGAACAGAGATCTGTCAGATGATCTTTAAAGAACTAAAGTAACAGATGATAACAGTTCTCGTTCTGAAGCATTTTGACTTGATCAGAAAAGTTATTCTGAAAATGAACTTCTTGAACTATGTGAACGACGAAGTATTGTCTCAGTATAATGATGAAGACATTCTACATTCAATGATCTTCTATAGCAAGAACATGATTTTCGCAGAATGCAACTACGAGATCTATGACAAAGAACTGCTGATCATTATTCGCTGTTTGAAACATTGATGCTTCAAATTAAAATGTACAAATATTTCGATCAAGATCTTCATCGATCATCTGAATTTGAAGTACTTCATGATCATCAAAGAACTGACTCGATGACAAGCTAAATGAGCTGAGAAGTTATCTGAATATAACTTCAAGATCATATATTAGTCGAGAAAACAGAATCTGAAAGTCGACGCGCTGATCAGAATGTCAGACGTCAAGTCAGTTGAAGCAAATGATGATTGAAAGCTATATCAGCATCAAATGCTATTGTCAAAAGACAAATTTGAGTTGCAGTCAATAGAAGCTGATCAAGAAGATGATCAGAAAGCTGATCAAGATCTGACTCAGATCTTGCTCAGATCTGATTCAGATTTGAAACAAGAATCAAACGTTAACGAAAATTTGATCAAAGAGATGATTTCTATTCAGAATCAAATTATAGTTGAAAATCAAACGAATCAACTGTGCTTTGATATTCAAATAGTCATGAAACAAAACAGAAAAACTTGTCAAGATATTGATCTAGACAATTGCAAAGTACTTGATGAAGTACTTTGAAAAGATGATAAACTATGAGTTTTTCAGTCAATGATCATTCAATTGATAAGAAAAGCATACAATCTTTTGATCAATGATCATTCTGACATGAATTGAACATTGAACTTGCTGAGATGATCATATTGCTGATCGAAGATGAGAATGATGATCAAGCGCTACATTCAAAACTGTTACGTTTGTCATAGGTTAAAAGCATCGAGAGATCGAATTAATGAACTGCTGAAGTCATTGCTCATACTTGAACAGTGATGACAGAACATATCATTAAACTTCATTATTGATCTATCAGAAAGTGATGAAAACAACGCGATTCTGACAGTCATAGATCGATTGTCTAAGAAACGACATTATATATTGTGTTGATCAGATGATGAAGAAATCTTCGCAGAACAAACAATCAAGCTACTGTTGATATGAGTCTTCAGAACTCATGAACTATCAAGATCAATAATGTTTGATCATGATTCACAATTCATATTGATTGTCTGAAAGTCTTTATGTCTGAGACTCAACATCAAGATGAAACTATTCACAGACTATCATTCGCAGATCAATGATCAAACAGAAAGAGCGAATCAGAATGTAAAATGATATCTACGAAGCTATTGCTCATATATGCAAGATGATTGATTCATCTGATTATTTATGATTGAATTCGTCGATAACAATGCTATTTCGTCGTCAATTGAACAGTCAGCGTTCTTTCTGAATAAGAACTTTCACTCTCATATGAGCTTCGATTCAAACTCAATTGAATATGAGATCACTCAAGCTAGAATTGAAGCAGACAAAGCAGAAAATATATTCGAACACATGAAATAATCACTAGCATTAATCAAGCAAGTCTTAGCAAGAGTCAGAATTATAATGAAGAAACAGATTAACAAGCATCAAAAGAAAATGATTTACAAGGTAAATGACATGATGTTTCTGAATTCTAGAAACATAATGATCTCACGATCGTCAAAGAAGCTAGATGATAAGATGCTAGAATTCTTCAAGATTCTGATTGAGATCAAACATGCATATCAACTGAAATTGTCATTGACTATGAAGATTTATTCAAAGTTTGCATCAAATCTGCTGCAACTAGATTCAAAAGATGCTTTAAAAGAACAATGAAATGAGTCGTCTGATTTTATAGTGATTGAAGACGAAGATGAATGAAAAGTGAAGAACATATTGAACTTCAGACACTACGAACGAGACAAATGATTACAATATCGTGTCAATTGAAAAAAATATGACGTTGATCTACATTGATACAACGTCGATGAAAGTGAATTCAAAGATTGCTTGAAAGTCATTAATGACTTTCATGAACGTTATTTGAATAAGTCAAGATAGAAATTAACTCAAGAAAGATCGACTGAACTGCAGCAATGAGAACATTGCTAGATGAAGAGAAAAAGTAATGTTGCAATCGTGCACTTCGAATTAGCCTAACATAAATCATGTCAGACTATCATAAACTAGTATAGAGCTGATGTTGACACGCTAGCGACCTAGCGTGCCTTCGTGAGTAAAACTCACGACGTGTTGCATCTTTTTTCTTCTTCAGCTTTAAACTTCTAGTTAGAATACACTCATATGATTCGCTCTATGCAAACTCATAATAGTCTGAGACTCAACATCAAGATGAAACTATTCACAGACTATCATTTGCAAACAGATGATTAAACAGAAAGAGTGAATCAAAATGTGAAACAATATTTACAAAGCTATTGCTCATATATGCAAGATGATTGATTCATCTGATTATCTATGACTGAATTCATCAATAACAATGCTATTTTATTATCAATTGAACAGTCAGCGTTCTTTCTGAATAAGAACTTTCATTCTTGTATGAGCTTCGATTTGAATTCAACTGAATATGAGATCACTCAAGCTAGAATCAAAGCAAGCAAAGCAAAGAATATATTCAAACACATGAAATGATCACTAGCATTAATCAAGCAAGCATTAGCAAGAGTCAAAGTCACAATGAAGAAACAGACTGACAAGCATAAAAAAAAAATGATTTACAAGATAAATGACATGATGTTTCTGAACTCAAGAAACATCATGATCTCAAGATCATCTGTTAGAGATCAGCATAGAGTGAGTCATATGAGTGTCATTTAACTAATAGATAAATGCTAAGAAAGAAAAGTATCTACAGAAAAGAACTTGATTCTTATATGTGTGTTTCTCAGCTCTGTGCTAGACTCAATTGAGTTGATGTCTTACACATATGATGCAGAGTCTCAATGATATCATCTCTAAATCAGATTCTCGCTAGACTCGATTAGAATGAAATCAGACGAAGACTAGAATTATAACATCATCAAAGAAACTAAATGATAAGATGCTAGAACTTTTCAAGATTTTAATTGAGATCAAACATGCATATCAACTGAAACTATTGTTGACTATGAAGATTCATTCGAAGTTTGCATCAAATCTGCTGCAACTAGATTCAAAAGATGCTTTAGAAAAACAATGAAATAAGTCATCTGATTTTATAGTGATTGAAGATGAAGATGAATGAAAAGTGAAGAATATATTGAACTTCAAGCACTATGAATGAGACAAATGACTACAATATCATGTTAATTGAAAAGAATATGATGTTGATTTACATTGATACAACATCAATGAAAGTGAATTTGAAGATTGTTTGAAAGTCATCAATGACTTTCATGAATGTTATTTGAATAAGTCAAGATAGAAATTGACTCAAGAAAGATCAACTGAATTGCAGCAATGAGAACATTGCTAGATGTTGAGATCATGCTTAGAATTTAATCACACTGCAGCGAGATAATGCGTAGCTGAATAGAATGTTTGATCAATAGAGATAGTTATAACTAGAATATTAAGAATACAGAAGAAATCAAAGAGAGTTTTGAGCTGTATTTATAGCAGAGCAAAACAAAGAGAATGAAGCAGATTTGCTCAAGTATCGAAAGCGCTAGAATAGAGTGTTGAGGCTAGAGATTCAACATGAGTCAAAACCTCTAAAGCTTGTTGACTAGAAAACTCTATTTAATCTTGATACACTTGTAACATTATTTTCTTCTCTTTAAAAGTCATGTTTCTATGACTTGTAGTGTAGTTCATAGCATTGACGTAGAGTCTTGATGCCTGTCTTTCTATCAATCTTTCTATTGATTCAAACCAACTCGTCAAATGCCTATTGTAGCAGACTCACTATGTGAGATAGAGTGATCATTGAAGCAGACTCACTAGTCGACTTGCTCATCGAAGAGATCGACTATCGACTTGTCATTGAAGCAGACTCACTAGTTGCATGTGAACGTGAGGTAGATCGATTCACTGATAGGTAAAGCGATGAGAATAAATATGTCATTGCATTGACGAAGAGTGTCATTGAAGCAGACTCACTAGTCGACTTGCTCATCGAAGAGATCAACTATCGACTTGTCATTGAAGCAGACTCACTAGTTGCATGTGAACGTGAGGTAGATTGATTCACTGATAGGTAGAACGATGAGAGTAGATATGTCATTGCATTGACGAAGAGTATCATTGAAGCAGACTCACTACAAGAACGTCATTTGTAACAGACTCACTAAATTGATCTGATGACACAGATTGTTTTGACTCGTCTGATTCATGAGCTTTCAAGGCGAAGAGAGAAAGAAATTGAACAGATTGTTTTCACTCGTCTGCTTCACAAGAATGAGTTGATTCTCTAGCAATCAACGAAGATTCTTTATCGTTGATTCTATTGATCGAGTGAACTTTGCATACTTAATGAGCGATAGATTCTCTAGCAATTCAAACAGTCTTGTCGTTGATTCTATTGACTCTCTGATGTTGTTCTGTCTTTCGATTGCGTTGATCATCAGGTAAAACAAATTTCTTTATACTTGTTTCGTTGTTCATCGAGTAGCTTGAATGAGTATTGATATCAATATCATGTGATTAACGAATTCTTAATATAATGTTGAAATTGTGTCTAGAATCTAATCACACTGCAGCGAGATAGTGCGTAGCTGAATAGAATGTTTGATCAATAGAGGTAGCTATAACTAGAATATTAAGAATACAGAAGAAATCAAAGAGAGTTTCGAGCTGTATCTATAACAAAGCAAAACAAAGAAAGCAAAGCAGATTTGCTTGAGTATCGAAAGCGCTAGAATAGAGTGTTGAGGCTAGAGATTCAACATGAGCCAAAATCTCTAGAACTTGTTGACTAGAAAACTCTATTCAATTTCAACACACTCGTAACACTAAATGAAGAGAGAGAGTAATGTTGCAAGCGTGTCTCGTTACTCTGAATTAGTTTAACATAAATCATGTCAGACTATTATAAACTAGTATAAAGCTGATGTTGACACGCTAGTGATCTAGCGCGCCTTTATGAGTATAAGACTCTTGACGTGTTTCATCTTCTTTCTTCTTTAGCTTTGAACTTCTAGTTAGAATACACTCATATGATTCGCTCTATGCAGACTCATAACAACAAGCTTTCATGTTTAGATCTCGTTGAGTTTGAAGACTATTCAAATCTTCTAGAAAAACCTCTGAATCTTGTTCAACTCAGTATTGTAGCTGCTTTACATTTTTTATATCTCATGAAGTAGAAGCTTCATAAGATTCATTGAGAGTCTGAGAGTGAGACAAAGAGTATTGATGTTTTTGTACAACATTGATTCTAAGATATTTTGATATGCGAAGTGATAACTCAGAATAAATGACTGAATCTATAGTGTCAGAAGAATAAAAACTTTGATTACTCTTGAAGAAATTGTTCACAAATGATTGAATCATAGCGAAGAATTGACGATCAAGCAAAAAACGATGCTCAATAGTATGTAGTGAGATTATTTGTTTAAAGTGTTTAGTCTTCAAAGAAGAGTGTTGCTGATTTGAAAGAGTTTTTTGTGATTCTTAAGCAATCAATGAAGATTCTTTATCGTTGATTCTATTAATCGATTTAAACTGATGCTACTGACTGAGCGATAGATTCTCTAGCAATGCAAGATCTTAATCTCTTAATTTTATTGATTTCTTGATGTTGTTCTGTCTTTCAATGTTGTCGATCATCAGATACACAAATTTCTTTATACTTGTCTCATTGTCAGTCGAGTGAATTTGAATGAGTAATGAAATCAGTATCATGTGATTAACGAATTCTTAAAGTAATGTTGAAATTGTGTCTAGATATTCAATCTAATCATGTTGTGAGTGAAATGTTTAATTTAATAGAGATAGTTATAACTAAGACTTTAAGAATACAGAAGAAAGAAGATACAAAAGACAAGAAGAACACGCTTTATATAGTAGTTACTCAGATTTGATGCTAGTTTCAAAGAGAACGTGTTGAAACATAAGAAAGATGTTTATTCAAAAGATGTTTGCAACACAAAGAAATTTGTTTGTCATAGACATCTGTTAACTACTCGTAACACAAAGAAGTGTGTTTGTTTAGAAGACAATAGAAACTGGTTAGAAAATGTTAGAAAAGAAAAAAGATGCTGAGTCATATCTGAGTCAAACCTGAGTCAGATTTGAGTCAGCTCTCAACTAGATCATTGACTAGTTCTAATTAATACACAGTGAACTCGCTAGCATTCACTGTGAATTGATTAAAGTTTGATCTTTGACACATTCATAACATAAATCTGTTGTGACTAGATTTAAAAGACACTTTAGAAGAATAATGAAATGAGTTGTCTGATTCTATAGTGATTGAAGACGAAGATGAATGAAAAGTGAAGAACATATTGAACTTCAGACACTATGAACGAGATAAATGACTACAATATCGTGTCAATTGAAAAGAATATGACATTAATTTACATTGATACAACGTCAATGAAAGTGAATTCAAAGATTGCTTGAAAGTCATCAATGACTTTCATGAATGTTATTCAAACAAGTCAAGATAGAAATCAACTCAAGAAAAATCAACTTAACTGCAGCAATGAGAACATTACTAGATGAAGAGAAGAAGTAATGTTGCAAGCGTGTCTCATTACTCTGAATTAGTTTAACATAAATTGTGTCAGACTATCATAGACTAGTACAGAGCTGATGTTGACACGCTAGTGATTTAGCGCGTCTTCATGAGTATAAGACTCTCGACGTGTTTCATCTTCTTTCTTCTTTAGCTTTGAACTTCTAGTTAGAATACATTCATATGATTCGCTCTATGCAGACTCATAATAGACATGATAAATTATTAATCATGAATTGATCATGAATTGATAGCTTATTAATCTCAGATCAACAAGACTGCAATTCATTTGAAATTAAAGATGAAAGAGATGATTAAATGTGCTCAATGTCAGAATATCAAGATCAATATGATATTAATTTATAATTGATAAATGATTAATCATTGATCAATCATCAGTCTGTCTGAAAGATTGAAACATTTGTGTTCATTTAACAAAGTTCAACTGCAAGAATGAGAACGTTCTTGCAGTTTCTTCTGCTTCAAAAGTTAAGAGTAGAAAGAGAATTGCAGCTGATGAATCTTTCAAAAAATCAGGCAAAAAATCAGGCAAAAAATCAGAGTCTGATAAGAATTTCTTCTATTAATATTATATTGATCTTCTATTAATCAAGAATTGATAGAAAACAATGATGAAGATGAAAGCAAAGAGAAAAGCGAATTTCTGTTGAAAGAATTGCAGAATGAGAAGTAAGAATCAGAATCAGAGAATCAGAATTCAGATGACAAAGAGAATGAAAAGAAAGAATGTAGAAAGAAATTGATCAATGTTGAGATGATAAATTTTACTATGATGCAGAAAGATGCTTAAGAAAACATCATTGATTCATGATTAATCAATGATTATTCATTTATCAATCAATGATTGATAAACTGTTGTTGCTTTCAAGATGATTTAAAAGAAAGATATCTGAGCAACATTTTGTCAGTAGATAGATGCAATCTATGCATATACAAGCTGATTAGTATGAAATTAATCATTTAATAATATGTGATTGATCTCATTAATTAACTTCAGAAAATTCTCAAGAAAATCGACGCGAAATTGATTAATATATAATTAATAAACGATCAATCATTGATCATTCTGCAAATCTCTTCGTATTTGAATCATCTTCAATTTCAATTTTTCATTTTCAAGCTTTATTCTTCAAGTCTCAGTCTTCAACTGTTGAATTTGAATCTTCTGTTAATGAATAGCTAATGAAGTCTGATTGAAAACTGTTTGATTATTCTGAAATGTCTGTTGATGTAAAAAGATTTGAGAGCTGAGTATTAATAAGTGATTATTCATCTATTGATATTAGATTGATAATGAAAAAATATCTTCGAGATTCATTTGAAGAATTTTATTGACAAGATTGACTTCATATAAATCTTTCGCCACGCAGACTTTCAGAAGAAGAATATTGAGACAATGTGTCAAATTCATCATGATCATCATGATCATCATCATCTTGATCTCGTTTTCGTTTTCGCATATTTGCTTTTTTTGTTTCTATATTAATCAGTTACTATTCAAATATCAATCATTTATTAATAACTTATGATTACGTTTTTCTGAATTGAAGAATCGCTCAGATGCAGAAGTTTGTTTATATGAGTGATGAACTTCTTTGTTTTGAAATGCTTTATATTGTGCAAGATCTCAATTATTCAGATTTTGTTCTCTGTGATTGATAAGCTATTAATTCTCTATTAATTAAGTATCAATAAACAAATCTTTTGATAGCTTAAAGAAGCATTAATCTTTTTTCAGAACTATTGCTTTTATGATGTGTTTGTTCAACAGCATTGATGTGATTTCAAGCATGAACGAAAGCATTTAATGAAATTTTTGAACAATGAACATTCACATCAGATGCAATAATATTTGTCTTTTTCTGCTTGACTCAGAATTTTACATTTGATGAGCTGAGATCAGAAGCTGAGAGAGATTAATAATTGATTAATAATTGATTAATAAAGAAATAATTATTTATTAGTAAATCACAGATCTGAAAGTAATCTTCTTTGAACTGAGCATTCAATAAACTTAACATACAATCATGAATAGAATCTGAATGTGTATCTTGTTCTGTTGATCATGTAACTTCACGTAGAAAATAAATTCTACAATAGATAATCATTCGTGCTGTATATTATTGTCACTGACGAGATTGTTGATCAATACTTTGCAAGTATAGTTCAAATTTTAAATCAATCATTGATTAATGAAATAATAATAATTGAATAATAAATTAATGATAGAAAATTAATCATCTTTTAGTTGACTTGAATTCATATTCATAATCATAACTTCAAATTCTGAGTTATGAATATGATATCATTTAACTTCGATATTCAATCGTTTCTGAAATAAAGAAAAAACGGTAGAAAAGATAAATTGATAACATTTCGAAGTTTGAGTATCTGTAAAGACTCAACACAGAGTGACAACTAAATATTGATTAGTAATTAATCAAGAATTGATCATATATCAATACATGATCAATAAATGATCACTTATCTTTTCTCATCGATTGATTGAACATTGCAAAAACAATTTCATTAACATTGCGAGTTTATACTCTTTTGAAAGACATATCAACTTCAAATGATTTCTGTTTCATCAGAATTCAAGCTTGTTCTTCATAAAAACAGACTACAATTTTATGTTGCTTGAAATAATTCAGAAATTGAATATATCATTTCTGATTAATCAATTATTAATCAAGAATTATTACAAGATTGATATCTTACTGATTGAGAGACATTTTCATGATATGTTCAATATTCTCATTGTACTTCATTGAACTTTTGTTCAGCAGAAAAATGCAACAATCTCTGTTTATATATGATTGCAAATATTCAATTCATATTCAATAAGAACTCATGAATTTTGAAAATGTGTTGACTATGATATTTACTGCAGAAGTCGTTCAATAATGAACTTTGTAGAAATTTAACTATTAATAGTTTAATAATATTAGATTGATGATTTATTATTGAAGAATTAATCTTTGAATAATAATCACTTACATGTCGTTAGACTTGAATCTCGAATTTTGACTATTGTTTTCAATAAATCTTTTCATAATTCTAAAGATAATCAATTCAATGATGCTGATGAATGAGTATGAATTTCATGAGAACAAAAGATGAAAGAATCACATTCTGTAATATCTTTTGAAATGAAATAATTGAATTTCACTTCACAGAGTACTGACATCAACTCATCAGATTCAGTAACATGATCAATGTCTATTTTCAATCAACAATCAATCAAATATTGATAGAATATTGATAGTTGAATAATATATTATCAATTATCACAATGTTTTCTTCTGATATTCACTTATTCAACAATGTGACAGTTGTTGATGAGAATATTCATTACTTGTAAATTATTGAACTGATCTTTAAGAAAATCAATATCAATATCTTGTTGATTCATAAGAGATTGATAGTAATGCTTTCAAAAATTGTTTTGATTTGCATTAAAACATTCAATAAAATGATAAGTAACTTCAGCAACATTCTAATCAATTAATAAATGATCAGTGATTATTCAGCGATTAATATATTATTATTGACTGACAACGAGATTCATCTGTACATGATGTCAACTATAAATCTTTTGATTCTATTCTGTTTTGAATAGAAGTCAGAAGAGTCAAGAGATCTCAATTCGACGCAGTTTGAACGATGTTAGAACGTTGCATGATCAGAAAAGTTATCATGCAGAGTTTTCACTCATGCGACAACATTCTCTTCTAACAGTCACAATCGATCTACGAAGAGAATTTAATGATATGTCGATGTCAGTAAGAGATGAGAAGATACTACTAGTAGAATAGTCGACTCAGATGAAGAGTCTGAGAGTTCTCTTACATCTTATTTCTCTGCGTTCTTCACATTTTCAATGTCACTGAATTCTGAATTCGAATCACTCGATTCAATGTTTTCATTCATGTGTGATTACAACAGATCATATCAATGTATGATTAATATTTAATTAATCATAGCTAAATTGAATTTCGGATATTCAAGAAGGTTGAAAGACTTTGGTTCGTTGACGCTGTTATCTATTCAATACCTTAGCTCAGGAAAGCGGAATTATGCGCAGGGTCGCGCGAGCTCGCGCGACCTATGTTATGATGATCGGAGGGGTCGCGCGACCTTCGATATGGGTCGCATGACCTGTAGTCTCGCGAAGAAGCAGGGTTCAGATACGTATTATGGTAAGTCTTGCCGGTACCCGGGGAAATTTGAGCCCTTTGTGTGCAATTTAGGTGGCTAAATAGCTTGATTTCAGAGTTTTGTTACGTAATACGATATGTCGCTCGCAATGAACGATCGTCAGGCTCACCTTGGTCGCTGAGGCAAACTGCAGTGTACCAAAAGTATGACTCTCGCAGTGGCAAGTTAATCTGAATATTTTTGCAACCTTCAATCGAGATAAAGAGGCGGTATGAAGAGTTTCAGCGGTTGAGATTGAGATTAGACTATTCGATGATGTTTCATATAGTGCTTTTTTTTACTGCAGCTGCAGATTGGAAGGATTACGTTGATTACCTTCGCAAAAGCTTAGATGGCTTCGTATGTGAGCCTTGGAAATCAGCTTGGTGAAGAACGTAATGCTGATGAGCCGTGAAGGATGAGAAGGCTTGCTTCTCCCGCGTTGGGAAGCAGTCTCAGCATGACTACGCAGTAAGTTTTGAAGACAGTCAAAGAGTTCAAAATCTTCGCGAAAAGCTTCTGCGGACTATTGTGGTCCTAGATGCTCAATTAGAAGTGGCAAATGGGTGCGAGATGCACTGTCGAACTCTTGCTAGCAGCAAGCTGGGTCCCATGGGCTTGAATCTATCGTCAGAACTAGACGCGCATTCAGCACAGCTAAGAACTCACCGAAGAAATGTTGGCAACATTCTTGAGCGATTCAGGGGCACTTTAGACCTTGTGAGTCAAGGAAATGTTCATAAACCAGACGGATTGGGTTTAATTATGCGACGTAGCTCTTCAGAATTCTTGAATATCGTAATGACGAGAGTTTCACGAGAAATGTTGCTGCACTGCATAAAGACGTTGAAATGCTGAGGGACATAGCCCACCATGCCAGAAGGGAGGGCGAGATCATGACAAAACTGACAGAACAGAGCAGAAGAGATGAAAGAGCGTTGAAAGCCTTTTCCGTATTGAGCACGTTGTACCTTCCTGCCACATTCATCGCGGTAAGCAAAAGTTGTCGTATAGGAGCGGATGACATGAGTCACTGATCAGGTATGCCAAAAAAAATAGACGATATTTAGCTCAAGCCTCATTCAACCTCAACCGACGAATGCACTCAAGATTAACACTCGTTTCGTTTTTGCACATCAGTTTTGGCTTTTTATAGTCTTGACCGCTTCGCTGATGCTCTTAACTATTGGCTACATGGCGTGAATTGAGAAGAGATAGCAGATTGATTGTTTTTGAAATTCGTTGACAAGAAATAAGAAGACTGTTCGAAGCGATAAGGGGGGAAAGGTTTTGAAATTCTCGTTAAAATTGTGTGAGTAATCTGTTTGACATGTTTTTCTAAAATTGAAGGCGTATCGGACAGGAAAAATTTGCATTCGATCTTCTGCCTGTAGGAGTATTCCCGGCCCGATGCACGTTTCGATCTCGTGCACACCCCACTTTACTACTTTCATCTTTCTTCAAAAATCAATTACAAATTCAATATGGCTTCAATTGAGGCAGCGCTTGCAGATCTAGCTTTGCAAGACTCATCTAACTACACTGCAACTGCAAAGAAATTCAATATCAATCGAAGCACGCTGTCGCGACGACATAGGGGTAAAACGGTCTTCGTGAAGGAAAGCAAGCAAACGACGTCAATTCTTTCGAATCAACAAGAAAAAGAGCTTATTCGCTATATCAACAAGCTTACCGAGCGTGGTATACCTTCTCTCAATGCCATGATTCGCGTTTTTGCGTATAATATATCTGGAAAACAGTCAGGCAAAAACTGATCTTATGAGTTCGTTCGACGTCATTCAGATATACTGCAGTCAAAGTTTCTACAAGGCGCTGATCTAGAGCGAAAGAAAGTCGATAATGCATATCAATATCAGCTTTATTTTGACCTTGTAAGTGCCTTCATTACGTTTAGTTTCATACTAATATAAGGGTAGGTAAAGCAAAAAATCGAAGAATATGAGGTTCTTTCTTCAAACACATACAATATGAACGAAAAGAGCTTTCTACTTGAACTTCTTCAAAAGACTCGAAGAGTCTTTAGTTTAAAGCATCTTGACAGTGACAAATTGCTGAGTGCTGATCAAGACGACAATAGAGAATGAATTATCTTGATTGCAATCATTTGCATGAATATGACTCATATACCCCCTTTGATCATTTATCAGACGATATCAGGCAATATTCAGAACAGCTGACTTACTGAATATGATTTCAAAGAGCAATTCTGCTTCTTTGCTTTCTTCGCTACTGACTGAACTAACGATGAATTGATCTACTCTTGACTCACTATCGTA
>JAABUK010009126.1_pt1 | contig 13660 bp, 14 predicted proteins | sample 5559141 | NCBI WGS metagenome assembly JAABUK01 (sample SAMN10711869, study PRJNA513367) | rock metagenome | isolation source: Antarctica rocks | place: Antarctica: Victoria Land, Pudding Butte nord | collected 2016-01-03
GAGGTCTTGGATATCGACCTCTTCACAGCTTACGCTCAGCGGAAGGTAAGCAGCCAAGACAAATCCTGCACGACTGCATGTGAACTGGCTTGCAAGCCATTCAGCAACATCTTCTGCACTCATGTATTGCATGTTTCCAAGCAAGCAGGAGATTGAGTGAGCCCTTGCTTGTCTCGGTTGCATCAAGCTATCTCTGTGTCGTGAGTTACACTTTTGAAGCTGTGATGGCTGAGACTGGATCTTGTGTGCAGGGGAAAGTTGCAGCGTGTCGCATAACAGATAGTGAGGTGCCGCACGCGCCGGAGCCCGTCACACACTCCATCACCTTCTTGACCAGGCATGAGCTGAGGTCTGGTGAAGTTCTGCCATTGCCTCCAGCAGAGGTGGCCTTGGTCAGGCCTGCTACCCCCCCTGGGGCCCTCCCAGCCCTGCACCCACCCTCCAAGGTGAACACTCCTCCTTCTGCTTAAGCCTTGCTCACTTCAGGAGCAGGTGTTTACCCAGACTGCCAGCCAGCTTGCTACCACAACAGAAAGATCCAACTGCCAGCATGGCTCTGTGCTCATCATGCATAAAGCCGATGTAGCCACAATGCAAAGTTGCAGCTTGTATACATCAGTCCATGCATGTGGCAGTCATGACAGGCGCACACTGATGTACTTCAGGATTCATGACAGCTTTATGCATATCACCTGTCTGTGTGTGTGACTGTGCAGGTGGCACTTCCTGCAAAGCAGCAGAAGCTGGTAATGCCAAGAGTTGCCACCTTCCACGCAACTACTCCCAGGTACCCTGCTGTGATCTACTGGTGTCTTGTTCACGTCTTCTTACTGTGGCTCATCTCACTGAAAATGCTGAAACAGCAGCACAGACCGCAGTGACAGCAAGCACATATCCTCTAGTGGTTTTGTCAGCTCAGCATGCAGACTTAAATTGCATGATCACATAGTCATGCATGATCAGGACTGTATGCATTTATGGTACAGGGCTGCTCCTGGTGAGGAGGTGTACAGCTTCAGGCAGATCACGCAGTATGCTGCCTTCACACCTGACACCCTCTCCAGCATCGCTTCAGCCTTGAAGGCCTTTGGCATCTGGCAGGTAGGTGACTGTGTCCTATTACTGCCTTGGACAAGCCTCCTGCACATGTGTTCTGTTTCACAGTCATGCTGCAATGTGAGCAGCCTTTTGCTTCAATACATGACTACATAGATGCTGCAGCTTTCAGCCAGGAACGCATGACTTCAATGTACAGCTGGACATGTTCTGATTAGCGTCCTTGCAAGTAGTTCATACAACTGTGCATTGTTGCAGTGAGCATTCAGATTTGCAGACACAGCACTTCTCACAGCATTTGCTGCCATTGGCATGCACACAATAGGGCTGTCTGAGTCTGTTATAGCATGTGTGTAACAGGGCAGGCACGCCTCCTACCCATGCTGGTTTTTGATATCGCACAAAGCCCTTGTCTGTGGTGTGCAGAAGAAGCAGAGTCAGGTACAGCATGCCAAATATGCAGCGGTGCATGAGTCACGCACAGCTGAGGACCGGCGCACAGCAGCTGAGCTGAGTGCACGCCTGCTAAAGCTGCGCAATGAACACAAGGACACTGCTGCACATGTGGCTTCTGACCTGAATCAGGGTCCAGTCAGCAGCGGGCAGCAAAGCTTGGAAGGGGCTGCTGAGCCGAGTGCCAAGCAGAAGGAGCCCTGGCCTGTCAAGGTCAGCTGCACAGCTTGCATGCTTGTCACACTCGAGTTTTCAAGACTCCATCCATAACACCATCATCTCCAAACATAGAGAAAGCGGGAGCTTGTGATGAGTAGTCTGACTGTGTCATCATGCAGATCATGCTTCACAGCAGCAAAGTAAAATTTCTTGCGTTGCTCCAGACAAACAATTTCGTAGCATCAAAGCTGTTTTCCCACACTACATGTGCCTACAGCTCCAGCTGCGCCATGCGATGTCAAAATCACACATTCCTTTTCAAACATCTGTTGTATTACTGCCTTGATGCAGCTGCAGTTTGATGTGTTGGTAAGGACTGCTGTACACAGGCTGGTCCATATGACCACACAGTGCGCAAGCCTACAAAAGGGTCTGTCTTGGCCTACTGGCATGCTGAAGAGGGGCTGAAGGCCAAAGATGCCATGGCTGAGACTGGCTCCACTGACCAGCAGCTGCCTATCATGACTGGCAGCCAGCGGCGGCACCCCCCCAGGAGGGTAGACGTCAGTGGGGGCCACCCCAAAGGGTTTGAAGCAAGCTTGGGCAGTAGTGGTCAAGCTGACGAGTCTTCTGTAGCACCGCAGGCAAGCGCAGTGAAGTGCAATGCAGAACGATGTGCATCAACAGAGAATGGGTATGCTACACCACCTGTGAACTCTCCATACTACCTAGAGCTGTACACGCAATTGCGTAAAGTACATGGCTGTGTGCACCATAGTCAGTCATTTACAGCCTAGACTGACATGCCAAGCTTTAGGGTTGCACTACTGTGTATTTGTGAGGCCATCCGGCGCAGTAAGCGCAGCCCTGGGTGACATGCAATCAGAAGCAAACTGCGACCCATTTCAGGCAGACAGTCATCAGCAGCTCTCCTAGGTCTTGCTAGGCAGTGGATCACCACAGACAAGGCTGCAGGCTTGATGTGACTTGTGACATGCCTGCTTTGCAGGCAGTTCAAGTTGACCTCTTGCAGGAGCCACAAGCAGGAGATGACAGACAACATGCACAAACTTCTGCACAGCCTGAGGCATCTGCAGGATCCATTTCACAGGTATGCTGTGGAAGTTGAGATGATGCTTGATACATTGCGTGAAATGAATGCACCATGACCTCAGGAAGCTGGGTTTGCTGGACCCATGTGCAAGCACACGCTGCCTCCTCTGAACACCAGCAAATGCTGCCAAACATCAGCAAATTTTGATCAGATGTTTTGCTTAAGATGTAAGAAGAGTGAGATGGTGGCATGCATGCCTTGCAAAGCTCACAAAATTGCAGGTGCATTTGCAGGCAGATGATAGGATGAACACATTTCAGTCTCAGGACCATCCTGCATCGCCAACTGGTGTGAGAGGCCTGTGTGGACATTCATTGTTGCTGGCAAACCCTATCAAGGATGTCTATGGCAGACCAAGGTGAGCATTTGATATGCAAGTTGACAGCTCCAACACTATGCAGACCCACGCAGTAAACTATCATGCAGACAGCCAACAGGACTCATGCAAGTTGACAGCCCATGTATTGTTGTTTGCAAAATGGAAAATGTTGGTCACCGAAGAAGGGGCTCGAACCCTTGACCACAAGGTTAAGAGCCTTGCGCTCTACCAACTGAGCTACTCCGGCCCGTGCTTGAGGATTTCAAGCCTTGGGTGTCCCAGGCTTATCTGGATTCGGGTGACGGGGTGATCAGATCGATTTTTCTGGCACTCAATATCTTGAATTTCAGACAACATCATGAGCCGATACACAACTCGTTGTTGTGCTGACTTTAGGCTGAACCATTCCTGTGTGTCCAAACCTTCATTTTGTGTCCCCTGTGCAGGCCCGCGGAGATCCCTCCAAGCGAAGCCGTCTCAAGCCTGAATGCATCCTATCTGGATGTCAACGAAGGGGCGTTGAACACAACGCGCACCTCTTCAGCCAATCTGTTGCGTCTGCGGGGTAAAGCCACAAAGCAGTTTGTGCTGCGACCTGGACAGCTGGACTTCGGGTCAGTACGGCTTGGTCAGGTGAGCCTTGCAGGCTGCAGGCTTGAGTTGCCTGTCGTTTGTTGGCAGTCAGGCTCTACTGATCATCAGCACAAAGGGCTGCATGACATCTGTAAGATACCAGTTAGGTTGCAACGGACTTTACAGCAAGCAAATTGACAATGGGACCTGCACTTGCTTCACTGCACTTGCCTGCCTTTTGCTGTTTGCTGCCCACCTTCACTTTCACGAGTGTGAATTGTGATGCAGGTGGTGCATCAGACAGCCAAATTGACCAATGTATCGCTTGAGCGGGCACGCTTTACAGTGCACAGGCCAAAAGCACCTTTGCAAGCTTCATGTGCACCAGGTCCTCTGGCAGCAGGGATGGAAACAAAAATCAAGGTCACCTTCTCTGCTACAGAGCTCGGCAACTTCAGTGCGCAGGTGCATGTCAGCTCAGAGCTGAACACTTTTGCTCTGTCAGTGATCGCTAAGGTTGTTCCCAGTGTATCTCATCTGGAGTCTCAGGACTCCATGTTTGCCTCAGATCCACTTAAGCAAGCAGCAGGCATATAACGATGTGTTGGAGACAGATCGCTTTTTCCACTAAAGCTGTATTCGTTCACGACTCAGTACACCACATCTAATAATCAGTACTTTTTACATGTGTATACGTATGCATGATGCAAATGAATTCATTCCGAGTCAGGCTGCCTTGTAAGTTGGTATTTCCTTCATGTTTGATAGTTAGAGCTCTTGGAAAGGTGCATGGTGAAAGAGCTCATCACCAGCAAGCAAGACCTCTGCACATCTGCACAAAAGACTAAGCAGTGCGTAGTTATATGTATATTTGCGTGACTATGCACTGCACATTAGTCACACGAGCTGGCGTTACGCGTTACGCAGCCTCAGCCTGGCCGCCCTCTACTCGAGCTACAGCAAGACCACGCTCAGCACGCAAAGAGCCATTGTGTAGCAACCGTAACGCTGCTTGACAACGCAATTTGACGACACGGACTGCATTCCGTCGGTGAGCCGCACCAGCGATCGTAAAACGTCGACCTGGGCTGAAAGTGTAGCGTTGTCTCCTGCTATAAGGCCCGTCCTGGTGGCCCAGCTGTAGATGGCCAGCAGTAAGACTCCAGGTCTAAAGCGAGAGCAGGTTCAAAAGGCTGTCGCAGCTTTGTTGAAGTACGTGGATTCACAAAAAGAAGGCTCAAAGGACTTGTTGGAACACGAGGAATACCTCTACTTAGTAAGCAGTGCTTGGCAAAAGCATGCAGTCAATGGGCAGAAGCGTTCTGTCAGCCCAGACTCAGGATTCTGTTTGATCTGCAGAACATAGCTCTCAAGAAAACACCACAACCCCCCAAAAACCCTTCTCCTATTCTACTGTGAGTTTTGCCTTTTTACTTTGCACACTGTTGCTGCTGATCTGCTGTGGACAAGCACCGCATGCGTATTCATCTTTGGCTGTCCATTCAGGCCCTTGCCGCACCCCATCTATGATGCCGAGAATGCAGAAGTTTGTCTCTTTGTCAAAGACCACAAAGGTATACTGCCTTGGCTTGCATCAGAATCAGCTTGCAGCTTTGAATCTTTCAACTGCTACCTGTAGCTTGTGCTATGCAAAAAGTCCAGTGGCCCATGTGCTTACCTGCTTACCTTACTCTTGTCTTGTGTGAACAGGTGAGGGACACAAGGGTGCCAAGCTGAGAGTGAAGCAGGAGAAGATTGCTGGTGTTGCTAAGGTTATTGGCCTGTCAAAGTTGAAAGGCAAATATGAGCCCTTTGAGGCCAAGCGACAGCTGTGCAACAGCTATAACCTATTTGTAGCAGATGACAGAGTGGTGCCATCTCTGCCAAAGCTCATAGGTCTGTCTGCCATGCCTATTTTACAGCTCATGTGTGGTGTTGTATACTGGCTTGCCCCTCTGTCTGCACTGCTTTCATTGTTGTTTGCATTCAAAAAGCACGTGATTCTTGAGTTCTGATTTGCATGTGGGTGGTCTTGTGCACAGGGCTGGGAACAGGACTCTTTGCTTGTTGGCTGTGCTGCTACCCTGACATGTTCGCAGAGCTGACATAATTGTTGGTATAGGCAAATCCTTTTTCAAGAAGAAGAAGGTCCCAATTCCTGTGAACCTACAAGCCAAGGACTGGTCAGCCCAGATACAGAAAGCACTCAGTGGGACGTACCTAAACAAGAATGGCGGCAACTGCCTCAGCATCAGGTACGCCCGCACACTCACATGGCCATGGTTGCATGTCACCCTGTGCAGCATAGCACGCTCTTTGGGCCACCCGCTGCAGCGCACCTGCGAACATTACCAGCAGCTGAGACAATTGCGCAGTCTGCTCAGTAAGATCACACCGCGTTGCAATCAACTAATACATTGTGCTGCCATGCAAGCAGTGAACATACAGGATGTATATGCATGCAGAGGCACCCATACTCTTGAGACAGAGATTGCATTGTCTCATGGTCTGGATGCCTTAGCATGTGTATATTTGTACATACAAACTTGTGTGGTCCATATAGCATCCTTTGGTGGCATCGCTACGTTCTATACTTCCTGTCAGAGACTGTATTTAACCAGTATTTGAGACACAGATCAAGTCAGCTGCCTTTGTGTTTGAATGCAGTTGTATAGTATTGGCAAACTGGATCAAAACAGACTCTAAAGACTAATGCTTCAGTGCGCAAACATGGTTCAAGCTTGCAGCCATTGCTGCCATCACAATGTTTTGGTTTGGTTTTTCAACAGATGTCACAGCCTCATTGCATTTCCAGAAGCTCATTGAGTCCTACTGCGTTGGAGCCCATGCTAACCCTATGACAAGATTGAAAAGTGAATGTATGTTGTGTGCAGGGTTGGCAAGAGCAGCATGTCGCAGGAGGATTGCACTGAGAACATTGTCGCTACAGTGGTCTCTGCACTGGAACATATACCAAAAAAGTGGCTGAATGTTCAGGCGCTTCACCTGAAGAGTGTCAACTCTGTGGCGCTTCCAATCTACCAGACGCTTCCAGCCGAACAAACAATCAGAATAGACAGTGCACAAAGGTAGTGTTGTTCTGGTGGATGTGTACGTTTAGATGAAGCTTTTGACAGCTTGGGTTTTAGAGGTAGCAAGTCCCTGTTGGCCTTGGGGCTGTGAATGCAGTTGTTTCTCAGAGATGGCTGGTCACACAGTTGCTCCCGAGCTATTCACCAACCTCTCGTGAGCTCAGACAGACAGTACTATATATACATTTTGTACTAGCGCTTGTCGTAGGATGTTGACTTGTTTGATACACATGCACCTGCTGTAGCTGAACCGGGTGCTACACTCACCCATTTCGGAATGGTCGCTCACATGGACAACACACCTCAAGTCGATGAGCTGGTGACTGCATACTACGAGACTGTGCACAACAATAGTGGCTGCCAACCGACCAATGGCCCCTGCAGAAACACTTATTAGGTCTGTCAGCCAAGCATACCAAGTTCATGCATACCTGCCGACATATTTTGCAGTGACACTCTCTATGGACACACTGATCCCGACACTGTACCGAGCTTTGCTGAAGAGTGCAAGTTCCGGGAACTGATCATCGGATTCATACCAAGTTCTGTCATGGTTCTCCGATCACGTGTTCTTGCAGACTAGAAATCGAGTGACGTAAAAATGAGGTCGCATCCTCGGCAACCGAATAGGCCTTCAGTCCCTCTCATTTGTCAAGTTGAGCCGTTTGGCTGGTTGCACGAGCCCCGACAGAGCACATGTTGTGGCTCGTGGGTCTTGTGGGACCACGTGTCACCTCGTGGGTTGAGTAAGCTGACGACATTTGCAGCGGACTCGACTCTCACATGACTGCTTCCTCCTACACCTTAAGTGATAGTAGGATGGCAGTACAGGAAAATGACGCTATGGCAACTTCTGCGATGACTCAAGGAACTTAAAAAGCGCGCCAAAGCAAAGCATATACGCTTACCGTAGCAGGTCAAAATCTTCCAGCTGAGGCAGTTCATGCATATGCACAACGGCACCCCAGATCCTCAGAACAATGTAAAACACCTTACCAATACACGTGAGCTTTGCTGAGTGCATGCTGTCATCAAGGGGGCCAACCAGAAAAGCGCATCAAGCATATGTACAAAGAGTCCAGCCAGCGCACAAGGTTGAGAAAGAAGATGAAGATCACCAGGTTGCTAGCATGTCATTTGTGAGTATATTAATGATAAAGTCAGCTGAGCTCAGAATTATCAACATTTGATGCCAAACATTTGGTGTCACATGGCTGGCAGTCTTTCTCAAGACTGTGTACATCTGTGTGGATGATTTGCACTGATGCTGTGTCAGGATTCAGAGCAATCCAAGCATCATGCCCGCTCTGTAGTACAAGCTCTGCTATTTCAGACTGCTCAACTGGGCTTCATTTCCTACTGTTATAGTCTGTTTGACATGTGGAGAACTTTGCAAGGCAGCTTACACAGCTGTGCAGCTCTGCAGACACAAGCTTACACAGTTGGCCTACAAAGATAGCTGCTGCCAGGTGTGCACCTGAAGCATTCTGCACAAGTGCATTGCAGGCTCATGAGTTTGCGGCAAGTTTGCAGCTGTGCTTTGTACACAAGGTTGCGACCATCTGTTGCCGGCAGAAATGCAGACTGCACACTCATCCTGAAGCAACAATGATGATGCATGCTAGGGTCTGTGGCAACACTGATTTACAAAAGGAAGACAGATAGTGCACTGAACCGCAAGGCTACGAGTGCACCTGCAAGCTGAAGCACCTGTGTCACTGCAACTCTCTGTACAACACCATATCAATTGCAGTGTCACATGTCACTGCTTCACTCTATTCATAAACAGCCTTGTGCATTAGACAGTCACCAAAGTGGGTTGTCAAAGGTATAGTTGTCCAGGTAAGGGGGTCACAGTAGACACTCAGGGTGTGATCAACACACAACCACACATTGGTTGTAGTGTTGATCTCTGCATACACATACTTCAGGCCAAAAGCAGGCCACTACAGAATACAGTGCAGTCAGCTGAGTAGTAGTGCTGTCCAGAACGCTCAGATATTTGACGTTTGCACTGTCTGACAGTGCAGAGAGTGGACGCAGTGCATGACTAAGCCTGCCTCCAAAGCAAGACCCATCCTTGCTGTCACGAACAGAAGGGAATTTTGGGTGTACTTCAGCATCAACCTTGAATGACACCATTGACACCATCAGGGAAGAAGCCGCCCGGCTGGCTGGCACTGCCCAGGTACACAATAGCCAGCACCTCGGTGGGAGTGCGAGCAAAAGCTAAGCTGCCGGCCCCAGATGGAATCAAATTCTCAGTCTGTGAAGCAAAGCACAGGGTCAAAGGCTTTCGCAAGTGCATGGTTTGCTAGCTGGTGATCTGTGCAGCTCAGGTGCATATCTGTGGGCATGGACAACAAAAGGATGTGTGCAAAAAGTACACATTGCAATTAAATGGTACAATGCAGTCTCTTATACTGCTCATGCATGCCATCAGTGTTGTATCTTCACCAGTGACATACCAAGACGCAAACTAGAATTCTCCAACACAAGGCTTCATGCATGGCCAACAGGGACTGATCATTGCAGCATGCCACACAATATCAGCTGCAAAATTGCTCACTAGACATCTCAGCATTGTACATACCAGTATATGTGCTGTGCTCAGTCATTTGTCTGCCACTTGCTCAAGGACAATGTACACACTGCGAATCACATGCTAACCCTAAATAAGCCCCAACTTTGCATTCATGCACACACAATGGGGAAGGACTCACCCCATAAATGGTGATGCCCTGGTCAGCAAAGTTGCCGGCCGCTGAGGCAGCAGCACTGACAGTGCCTCGCAAGGTGGACACTGCATCAATTGCAGAGCCCAGGTAGATGCCGTATGGGTCCACATCATTCCTCATGTTGAACACCATGTCACGTACCTGTCATATTGACAGGTCAGAATTTCTTTGTGAGTTGATGAGTTGATCATTGTCCTATGCACATGCTACCACGCTGATTTTCCTGTGCTGTACTGTTGTGCCATATGCTGCATTGGCAACAGACATGACAGGTGGCGTATTCATCAGTTTTGAGTGCACGGTACCAGGAATGCACAGCAGCAAAGCAGATGACTTACAATGCCAGCATGGTAGGCTTCAATGAGTCCTATGCTGATTGCATCTGACAGGAAGGTCTTGTCAGAGATGAGGGGTGCTGCCCCGTTGTAGGCTGTAACTCCTACGTCCTCAAACAAGAAGGCTGTCACCATGCCAGCCAGGTCATTGGCCGCATAGCTGAAGGGAGGGCAGCAAAGCTCTCTGCCCAGTGCTGCATTGGCTCCTGCTGACACTGCTGTCAGGTTGATGAGAGGCTGAGGCACCGCTGCAGAACCTGCAAATTGCAAAGATTACAACTTGCAAGACTACAACTTGCTCTTGGACCTGGTGTGATTTGCGCCACAACATTGCTGCCTAAGTTTTGACTTTATCACCGATGCCGAAATTGATTGCCAGGTGACAAAACAGGCAATATTTGATGATGTCCTGGCTTTGACCAAACCAGGACGGAGATGACTGTGCACAACTGCATACCTAGAGCATTCTGGATGTAAGCCACATGGTCAAGCTCGTTCACCGCACAATTTTCAAAAATCCCCTGGATTGCATCAGAGTAGTTGCCCTTGACACAGCCTAACACTGTTGGACCTCCCAGGGTGTTGTTGACAGGCAGACCATAAGCACCACAGCTATAGAAATTTGCCTACAAGCAACAAAGATGGTGAGTTTATCGACAAACTTGGCAAGCAGGCTCACTCTGCAGAGCTGGGCAAAACAACAGTTGTAACGGTCACCCAAAGCAATGAAGGCATTTGCGTGTGATGAAACAAAAAAACGGAGCACGATATGCATCATGGCATATATTGCAGCCAGATCCTTACAGAACGCGTTCAGTAACTGCGCGTGTCACTTAGTATAAGGTTGGTCAGATGCGCTGCTCGTGCAGATGTCGACGAAGCACGTACTTGTAGATACTCCAAGTTGAGGGCAAAATTGAAGATGTCCGCATCTGTGTACGGTGTTTGCATCAACTCTCGAGCTGCTCCATACGGCAGTGCCACTGCGAGGGCAAGCATGACGAAGAATCCCTGCAGACGTGCAGCTGATGCTCAGTCTAAGCTGAAGCTTTACCGATCTGCCAGCCGGGCATCTGCTGCTTTGTGTAGCACGCGCTGTATGGCTCAAAATACTGACTACATATGCTGCATGTTCAAGTGCTGGCCGGACTGCAGGTGGGAGACGAGCCCCTGATCGACAGCCGAACAAGCTACACGTAGCTTTGGCCAATGCTTTCAGCAGCTATTGCCTGTGTACTCTGCTGTTGCGGACAATGCAGTGAGCTTGCGGTTCTCAAGGCACCGGCGGATGTCAGAGCGTCGATGTCGCTTACCTGCAGATGCATGACTTCGGTGCCTGCACAACTCCTGTGGGCAAGGAGATGATGGGCGGGTTGATGTACTGAATATGTTTCGTTGGTGAGGTTTTATCCGGCTACTACCATTATTTTCTCTGACGTGACGTTGCGCTTGGAGCTTGACGACTTGCAATAGCCGACGTAAAGTCAAACAGCTTGATTAATTGGATGTCTTGAAATGGATGACAGGGAGGTCCAAGTCAGCAAACATGCATCCCCCCTACCTTTCAGGCTTCTTCGCTACCCCGCATTGTTTGTCAAAGGTCAGTGACGGCATTGTTTAAAATAAACTCTGAAGCGCGATCGCGAGGGATCGTGTGTGACGGCATTGTTCGAGGGACCAGGGTCCCTCTGCAACTTCACGGTCAGCACCTGTTATCAGCCGGGTCTTTCAGAGCGCTAGCGCTGAAGCATGGGCAAACAAATGAGCATGACCCACCAGATCAAGCTTGAGCCTAGACTTTGTGTTTGGTTTGCATTGTTACATACATTGCACACGTGCCCTGGCATACGTCCTATAAGCAGTTTTGTGAAGCATTTTGGGGTGCAGCCATTGCAAAGTGATTGCTCATGATGGTCAACGTCACGGCAGCTCTGTCTATATCCGCCGTTTCAGGCTGCATTTTCACGTGTACACCCACTGACTTGCATGCGAAGGCTGAGGTAATGAGGTGCCATACTGTCTGTTGTATATGGTTGCATGTTTTCATGCATGCAAAACAAAATACTTCGCTGCCTGAAGGGTTCGAACATTCGCGCCTTGCGGCATACACTTAGCAGGCATACCCCTTAACCACTCGGGCAAAGCAGCATACTATGGCGACATCTGCCGAAAATATTATATATGTAACCAAACAAAGATGGTGCAGTATCGTACAGTTGAGCCTTACCTCTGCCTTTCGTCTGACTTCGTGAGCACCCTGTTTCCCCAGCCACAACAACATCGCAACTTCCACGATTGAACTCACACCAGCCTCCCACAGTCAGGCACATCACTCCCACGGACAGGCAAATCAGTTACACTTCAAGATCAGATGACCGGGCCATCCTTGAGCGAGCGATATGCTTCTGCCCAAGAGTATGAGGACGCCCAACCTGATACTGCCATCAGCAGGCTGAGAGACATTGTGCTTGGAGACAATCCAAATGATGCTGTGTCCATCAAAACAAAAGAACAGGCCTTGCAGAGTCTAGCAAACTTGTACGCCAAGCAGGGCGATGCAGACGCCTTGCGCACTCTGCTTACTGAGTTGAGGTCTCTATTTGCTCTCATCCCCAAGGCCAAGACCGCTAAGATTGTGAGGACAGTCGTGGACACCATAGCTAAGGTTCCCAACTCCACAGCTGTCCAGGTGAGAGGCAATTAATGTTGCTTTGTGACGCAAGTCTGTCCCCAAGGATATGCCGGTCTGACTTGATATCATTCTCCTGCAGCTGGAAGTCTGCAAGGAGCAAGTACAATGGGCTCAGACAGAGAAGCGCACGTTCTTGCGACAGCGCATAGAGGTTAGACTGGCGACGCTGTACCTGGAGACCAAGGACTACACAGCCTCGATTTCACTCATAGGCAAGCTTCTTACAGAGGTACGGTGGCGTGGGCTTGCTGCTGATCCCCTCAGTGCTGCTGAAGATCTTGACTATGCTGCTCATGCCTACTCTGGGTGAATTGCAGGTCAAGCGGCTGGACGACAAGCTTTTGTTGGTTGACATCCATCTGTTAGAGAGCAGGGTACACACAGCCTTGAGGAACGCACCCAAAGCAAAAGCTGCCTTGACTGCTGCACGTACTGCAGCAAACTCTATCTACATACCACCTGCAATACAGGTGAGCATATGACCCATTCTCCGTAACTTGATCACACATTAAGGTGCGCTGTGCACTGCAGTGCCCCAGACAAGCTCTACTATTTTGCTTACTGCAATATGCATGCTACTGTATCAGAGTGCGACCGATGATGTTTTTTGCCTTTTTCAGGGGACAGGGCTGCAATCTGCAGAATGACAAGACGGCATTCTGCAGAATGTGCTGTGCCTTGCAGCTTATGAATGTGACATGTAGTCTGGACAGATGAGCCAAGCTCACCTGCTGTTGACTACAGGCAGAGATTGACACCCAGTCCGGCACCCTTCATGCCGAGGAGAAGGACTACAAGACTGCCTACTCTTACTTCTTTGAGGCATTCGAGCAATTCAATGCCCTGGATGACCGCAAAGCTGTGCTGAGCCTGAAGTACATGCTGCTGTGCAAGATCATGCTGTCTTCTGCTGAAGAGGTTCCTGGCATGATCTCCTCTAAAGCTGGACTCAAGTATGCAGGTATAATGTACTGATGTGCTGTCTCACACAGCGGTGTCCCGTGTTGTAGTTTGCTGCTTGAGCTGTACTGCTATGCTGTCATAAAACAGTGGCGTTTTGTGTTGTAGCCTGCTGCATGATGCTGTTGTTTACTGCATTTGCCACTTGTGTTATGCTTCAGCAGGATGA
>JAABUK010009127.1_pt1 | contig 13660 bp, 12 predicted proteins | sample 5559141 | NCBI WGS metagenome assembly JAABUK01 (sample SAMN10711869, study PRJNA513367) | rock metagenome | isolation source: Antarctica rocks | place: Antarctica: Victoria Land, Pudding Butte nord | collected 2016-01-03
AGACATCACAGGCTATCGACACAAAACTCAGCCAATCCGCACAGTACTGCTCTCTCGTGCAATCAGAATCCCCCACCCATCATGCCTCCCCCCATCATGTCTCCTAGCAGTAACCCCCCCATCAACCCCCCCGCCATTCCTCCAGCCAGCGGCAGCCCATACCCACCTCCATAGCCCCCGCCGTACGGTCTCGCATATGGATACCTCGGTCTCACAAACATAGCATTGGGATTGGCATAAGGGCCGTTCACATAGGGATTGTAGCCCCGCGCCCCAGGTGGCATCTTGACGCCATCCGGAGGCTCGATGTAGACCTCTCTGCCGTCCTTGCCCTTGCCAATGGGCTGCGGCTGGCCGGTCTGCATGGCCATGGACATGGCGCGGCGGATGACCTGGTGGCGTTCGTAGGCGATGCGTTCTTCTTCAGCGCGCTGGCGGCGGTGGGCTTCCCGCTGTTCGTGGGTGGAGTTTGTGACCTTGTCTTTCATCTTGCGGCCGAATTTCTCTATGCCCTTGGGTTGTTGCGAGCTGCTACTGATATGACCTTTGCCTTCTGTACCCATGGCGGCGTGGTGGCCTCCGCTTTCGTCATCGCTGCTCTCTGCGAGGATGTCGGCTTCGCTAGGTATCTTGTGCAAGCCTTGCACTTTCTGTCTCTCCTTAGGGTCCAGGCTATTGAGGTATTGCTGATCGTCGTACGGGTGTTGCCATATAGATCTTGGAGGGTCGACGTTTGTATCCACGAAGTACTGATGTTGATTTGTAGGATCGTACTGCCTGAACCATCCGTGGGGTAAAGGTCGAAACTCGTCTTCCATACTGCGTCGATCTGAAGGGGAGATCCCATTGCGAGCCTTGAGGTGTGTGGTGGAGCTCGACGGTCTGTTCAAAGGCGCGGAGCCTGTTGCTTCTTCGTATGGTGGTGGAGCATCCATCCTTTCCCAAGCAAACGGTCTCGATGTTTAATTGATACTACTCTAGGATATAAATTTATCTATGCTTAAAAGTAGATGTGTAAGTTTTTGGGCTCGCTGAAGTGTATCAATGATGTCATGAACTCGAGGACCCTCAAGGATTATTAGCAACGCAGTTGCTTCTACTGACTGATTTTGACCCCTTTTCACTAGCGTGCTGAAACCTTAATTATTTGATCTGTAAAACGGTTGGCTCTTTTATCGAAGTTACGGAAGCCAAACCTATTACAGTTAATCGTTCGATTTTCAATGAAGTTCGGCTCACCTACTCGCCCACCTACTCGCTCACCTACTCGCTCATCTACTCGCTCACCTACTCGTTCACCTACTCGCTCATCTACTCGCTCACCTACTCGCTCACCTACTCGTTCATCTACTCGCTCACCTACTCGCCCATCTACTCGCTCACCTACTCGCTCACCTACTCGCTCACCTACTCGCTCACCTACTCGTTCATCTACTCGCTCACCTACTCGCTCATTTACTCGCTCACCTACTCGCTCATCTACTCGCTCATCTACTCGCTCACCTACTCGCTCATCTACTCGTTCATCTACTCGCTCATCTACTCGCCCTACCAATCTCTCTACCAAACGCCCTACCAAATTCCCTACCAAACGCCCTACCGAATTCCCTGCCAAATTCCCTACCAAACGCCCTACCAAACTCCCTACCAAACTCTCTACCAAACTCTCTACCAAACGCTCTACCAAACTCCCTACCAAACGCTCTATCAAACGCGTCGATCGAACGCATAAAACACGTCAAACAGTGCTTCAAACAATGCTTTCTACATGGCTTGAAAACAGTACTGTTACCTCTGTGATTAGTAATCTTCGCTCTCAGCCGAAGGTCGACGCTAGGAAATTCAGGAGATTCAGAGTATTTACTTCTTGTTAGGGGCCGGCCTAGAGCGAGTCATAGGGGTGTCATTTAACTAATAGATAAATACTAAGGAAGGAAAGTATCTACAGGAAAGAACTCGGTTCTTATATGTGTGTTCCTCAGCCCTGTGCTAGGCCCGATTGGGTTGGCGCCTTACACATATGATGCAGGGTTCCAATGATATCACCTCTAGGTCAGGTTCCCGCTAGGCCCGATTAGGATGGAACCAGGCGAAGGCTAGGCGAAGGATAGGCGAAGGCTAGGATCGTAACATTACCCCCCCCTTTGACTATTCATGTCCGCATGAATGTTGTTCCTTAGTGCGCTTTTCTTGGATATCTGGTATGAAATTCATCAACCATCTCTTGAGCGTTCATAAACTCGTCGCCGTCAGCGTTATACCAGTTGAGGTCGTTGTCATAGCCCTTCCATTTGACCCGATATTGAAGCCGTCTTCGATACCGTCGGGAGTCCAATATATCGTCGATTTCCCATTCGTCTTCATCGTTTACCACTATTGGCCCCGGGGGTTCATTCTTTTGGCCAGGCAGAGGGTCATCGGCGGCAGGACGAAGAAGCTCTGAATGAAATACGTCGTGTATACGCATAGTCTCTGGTAGTTCCAACTTATAGGATGAGCCAACAGGCTCAGTGATCTGGAATGGGCCGAGCATCTTGTCATCCAATTTTTTGGAAGGCCTCGCTGTAACGATGTTTCGTCCGTTCAGGAACACCTTTGATCCGGTTTCGTAATTGACCTCCTTTCTATGCTTGTTAGCCTGGTTCACCATTTGCTCTCGTGTTTTGGCCAGAGCTTCGCGAGCGAAGGTCAGTGTCTTATCCATGTGATCGGATATATCTTCGGCCCGAGCGGTCTGCAGGCGTTCGCGGGTGCTTCCATACTCGGTGATGTCAGGGTCGAAGCTCATACGAGGGTGAAAGCCCTTGTTCATGAAGAAGGGGGTCAAGGAGGTGGCTGAAGACAAGGCGTTATTGTCGGCAAACTCGGCCATGGGTAGCCACTTGGACCAGTCGTCCTGCATGTACGAACAGAAGGAACGAAGGTATCGCTCGACATCCTGATTGGCTCGTTCGCTTTGGCCGTCGGTCTGGGGGTGATAGGCGATGAACAACCGAAGAGAAATGCCCAGCCGTTTGCAAAGGGACTTCCAAAGGATGGAGGTGAACTGAGGACCTCGATCGAATACAATGGAGCTTGGTAGACCGTGGGTCCGATATACCCATTGAAGCAACATTTCAGCTGTCTTTTCGGCTGTGATACCTTCATCATCAGTGGTGCAAGGGATATAATGCCTTTCTTTCGACAATCTGCAGATGACAGTCAGAATAGCGTTGTAGCCGTACGAATCAGGTAGGCCGATAATGAAGTCCATGACTATGTCCTGCCATCGCTGTTCAGGTATAGGTAGGGGTTGAAGCAAGCCGTTTGATCTATCCCTTGATGCCTTTGAACGTTGACATATGTAGCAGTTCCGAATATATCGATCTACCGTTTTCCGCATAGAAGGCCAATAGTAATTCCGCTTTATGACCTCCACTGTTCTAAGAATTCCAGGATGGCCAACCGACGGTTGATCGTGCACCTCACGAATCAGGTTCATTTGTAGCAGCTCGTTGAACGGGACTCATAGCTGACTATCATGATACAAGATTCCATCCTGAGTCCGACAATCCTTCAATTTGATACCTTCATATTGTGCCTCGTCTCTTGCTATTGCTTCGCGAAGTAGCGTACAATCCTCGTCGGTCCCATTAGCCTCAAGGATCTGTTTATAGATTGGTTCACTGATGTTCTCCTCTAGGTCAGCAATTTCCATTCGATCCGAAGTCAGGATAGTGGTTCGTTGATAGCGAACGCGCTCATCTTGTGAACCTCTGGGCACGGCGTCAGCTCGACGAGTTAATGCATCGACCTTGATGTTCTGTTTGCCAGGTCGATACATTATTCTGAAGTTGAAGTCAGCGAGCTTCTGAACCCAGCGCATCTGACGTCTGCTCAGCTCTTTATCTTCCATCAACGGGATGAGCGCTTGATGATCGATGAACACCTTGATAGAAATGTCAGTTAGCTTCAGTTCGGATCGCCAGTGTTCAAATGCTCGAATGATGGTCAGAAGTTCTTTATCATATATCTCGTAGTTGCATTCAGCAGGAGACATGTTCTTGCTATAGAAGGCAACCGGATGTAGTACTCCTTCGTCATCATATTGAGAGAGAACTTCACCGTTGACGTAGTCGAATGAGTCGATTTCGAGGATAGCCTCACGAGTTTGATCAAAGTGACGTAGTATAGGAGCCTCGATCATACGTCTCTTCATATGGTCGAAGACGGTCTGGCAGGCTTCATTCCATTCAAATATGACCTCCTTTTGGGTGAGTCGGACCATTGAACGAACAATCTTCGAAAAGTCCTTGATGAAGCGTCGATAGAAGTTGCAGAAGTCAATGAAGAACTGCACCTGAGTGAGGTTATTGAGTGTAGGTCAATCAACGACTGCTTGTACCTTTTGAGGATTCATCTTCAGTCCTTCGGTTGACACCAAAAGTTCTAGAAAGGTAGTTTCCTGAACATGAAACTCGCACTTGTTGATGTCTACCTGTAGGTCGACTTCTCGTAGTCTATTCAAGATCAATCGTACATGCCGCTTGTGTTCCTTCAAGGTCTTGCTGTAGATGATAATGTCATCTAGATAGGCCTGGCAAAACTGATGTAGGTATTCGAACAACACGTCGTTCATATAGTGTTGGTAAAACGCCGGTCCGTTGGTTAATCCGAAGAGCATTACATGATATTTGTATGAGTCGAAGAAGATAATAAAGGTAGTCAAATCTTCGCTACCTGGGTGCATGCGTAGTTTGTTGAACGCGGCAATGATGTTCAATCGAGTCAGGTACTTGCTTCCTTGTATACGGGCGAGAGTCTCGTCTATCAATGGCAAAGGGTAGCGATCTCGTTTGGTCAAAGCATTGAGCTTTCTATAATCGACGCAGAAACGCAGGCTACCGTCTTTCTTTTCGGCGAACAAGATGGGCGAGGCGTATGGTGCGAAGCTGGAGAAAATGAACCCTTTGTTTAGATGGTCGGTCAGATACTCCTTTACCTTCTGAAGCTTGTGGTCGAACATCTGGTATAGTCTGCTTCGAGAGGGCGTTTCTTCACCGGTCAACTCAATTTTGTGATCGTAGAGACGATGCGATGGTAGCTGATCGATCATAGCTCGATCGAAGACGTCTAGATAGTCGTGGTATTCAGAGAAAAGCTTGGCCTTGACTTGCTCGAGAGCTTCAGCGTGGGAAAGCTCATGCAGATTCACTTCTTCAGGCTTGTTTTCGACTGTAGTTATGAGTCGATCGATTTTCGAGACGGTAACAGCAAAGGTCTTGACGTCTGATCGTTTGACTAACATTCTATATGTCGCTGCCTCTATCATTGCTATGTTCGTTGAACCTGACGTCGATTTAGGGATTTGGGCGCTAGTTAAAGCCGCGCCGCGCGGTTTTAACTGTCCGATTAGTTTAACTGACTTCTCATTGAACTGACTGAAAGAGAGTGATTCCAGACTGGGTTGAGAGATAGTGAAAGATCTCTTCAGTATATGAGTAGAAGTCAAACTCTTCTGCTTCGTGATTGTCTTGTTGCTTGTGAGTAGAACAATCGGTTTCAGATTGAGGGTGAAATTCGAAAACCGAAGGGAATCGATTCGCATATCAATTACTAGGTCGATTTTGTTCATTCATGTTTTTTCGAGAATCATTTGATGTTGACTCAGTCGAGTGATCAACATAGAAGCTGTACCAATCGTATGATCTTGAACAGTCAGGTTCAAATAGATGGCATGGGTAATGAATTTCTTAGCATAGTGACCGTCGAATTCTCGAATTGACTTAGCTTTGATCAAAGTCAGGGGCTCGATTTGCAACTGGTCACAAACAATCTGCGCGATCACTTCATCAATGAATGAATAGTCAGCAGCTTCGATGTCTATCAATGACTTCAATGAGTAACTAATTTCATTGCTAGAAAGTACACATTCAGTAGTCAAAGATTCAGAAGCAAAAGAGTCATCTGACATGCTCGCCGTTGAAGAAATTAACACATCTTCCATCGCGTCTTTGGTGAAAGTCTCTAGTTTTTTGCCTCGCTATCTTCTGAAGAAGACATTTCCTCATTCTCTTTGTCCTTCGGAATGATGATTTCATGTAGACGAGAAGTGAATGCACAAGATGTCGAGATGTCGATCTTGTTCTGAGAACAGTTCTTGAATAAGTGACCTGAAACCTTGCAGATATAGCAGACGATAGGCGATCTGACTGACTCAGAGGTAGGAAAGATAGTCGGCTTGACATATTCGATTATCGAAGTCGTCACTGCTGACAATGAAGTAGCAGCGCGTTTATCAGGTACGACAGTGACTTTGACGATGACAGTGCGAAGCTGACTGCGTAGCTGATAGTTGACTCGCTGTTTATTATTCACTCCTTGAAGGAAGCTCTTGAGACGATGAAGTGAAGCGAAGTCTTCGAAGCATACTGACAGAGCATTCTGCAAGCGATTGTTGATCTTATCCTGAAGGTCGTTCATCAGAGTGCGATCGTCGTAGTCTAGGTAGCTGAATAGCTTCATAAAGTCGAAGTAGAAGACGTTGAAGGGCTTGTCTGCTTGCCTCAGAGCGTTGTACTCGCGACGGCACTTCCGATTCTTATCCTGGTCCCCGTAGATCCCTTCTAGGTGCTCGAGTAGCTCGTAGGTCGAGGTGTAAGAATGCGAAGCGTCATGACGACGTCGGGCGAAGGTATGCTCAGCAGCGTCACCTCCTAGTCTAGATATCACATAGGCAATGCAGGTAGTCTCATCGACGAAGTGATCGACATTTGCCTGAAGCTTGTCGTCTATCTTGATTCTTCAGCTATCTCATGTTGATTCACCTTCATCGATGAATACAGATGAGTTCGAAAACTTGAAAGACTTGTGGTGACCATTATCGAATAGAGTGAACGACTCACGTCGAGTATGATTCTCGATAGATTGACGGGGTAGAGGTTTCGTAGAAACTCGAGGTTCAGTAGGCTGGCGAGGTCGAGGCTGATTCGCTGAACGCTGTCCCTTTTTTAGACTCAAGACTTTCTCTCGTAGTTCGACGATAGTCTCTTCTTGAGTGTCTATTGTCGTTTGATTGACCTCTAGCTCATCAAGTCTCTTGATGTGATCGACTTGAACATCGATTCATTGCTCGTTGAGTTTCAAAGCCATGTCTCGTTGACCTCTTAGCTCGACCAGCATCTTGATGACCTCGTCTGACTGATCGATAGCTCATTGACGAAGTTGTTGGCCCGTGTTGATGTCTCATGGGGTAGCGGCATCCTGAGGTCCCGCTGAAGCATCGAAAGGAATAAGGGAAACTCGTCTACTAGCAGTGCTTCTAAGCAGACGAGCTGTTCGTGACCCGACTGGTTCAGAGTCGCGTGTCATTGTGAGAGAGGTAAGAGTAGGTTTGATTGTAGTAAGGTTGAGTGATTGGTTTGATAAATTTGAGTAAATTTGCAGATGTGTTTTGGTGAAAGTAATTCAAAGAATCCCTTGCGAATTTTCTGAATAGAAGTAGGTTATTTCGTATCATCTACACGTCGATAGCAGAGTAGTTGGTTAGTATTTATCTACTGTTAGAGGCCGACCTAAAGCGAGTCATAGAAGTGTCATTTAACTAATAGATAAATACTAAGAAAGAAAAGTATCTACAGAAAAGAACTCGGTTCTTATATGTGTGTTTCTCAGCCCTGTGCTAGGCTCGATTGGGTTGACGCCTTACACATATGATGCAGAGTTTCAATGATATCACCTCTAGATCAGGTTCTCGCTAGGCCCGATTAGAATGAAACCAGGCGAAGACTAGGCGAAGAATAGGCGAAGGCTAGAATCATAACACTTCTTTTCACTTCTTTCTTTCTTCATAGAACAGTTTCTACTTTCTATTCTGTACGAAATAATGCTAACTGACTCAATAGAACACACTCTTCATGACTCGATATCAAACTTTCTACTGATCTTTCTGCTGAGCTTTCTACTGATCTTTCTACTGATCTTTCTACTGATCTTTCTACTGATCTTTTTACTGATCTTTTGATCGAGCTTTCTACTGATCTTTCTACTGATCTTTCTACTGATCTTTCTACTGATTTTTCTACTGATCTTTCGATCGAGCTTTTTACTGATCTTTCGATCGAGCTTTCTACTGATCTTTCGATCGATCTTTTGACTGATCATTCTACTGATCATTCTACTCATCATTCTACTCATCATTCTACTCGTCATTCTACTCGTCATTCTACTCGTCACTCTACTCATCATTTTATTTGTTATTCTACATGCTCATCATTTACTCGCTCATTTACTCGCTACGTACTCGCTTACTCAAATTTCCTATCAAACGCTCTATCAAACTCTTTATCAAATGCTTTATCAAACTTTCTATCAAACACTCTATCAAATCTTCTATTAAACACTTTATCAAACACTTTATCAAACGCTCTATCAAACTCTCTATCAAACGCTTTATCAAACTTTCTATCAAACACTTTATCAAACACTTTATTAAATTCTTCATCAAACGCTTTATCAAACACTTTATCAAACACTCTATCAAACGCTTTATCAAACGTTTTATCAAACTCTTTATCAAACGCTCTATCAAACTCTTTATCAAATGCTCTATCAAATTCTCTATCAAACTCACTATCAAATTCTCTATCAGACTCTCAATCAAACACTTTATTAAACTTTTTACCAAATTTTCTATCAAACTTTCTATCAAACTGAGCTTTCTACTGAGCTTTCTACTGAGCTATTGACTGAGCTATTGACTGAACTTTCTACTGAGCTTTTTACTGAGCTATCTACTGATCTTTCTACTGATTTTTCTACTGATTTTTCTACTGATCTTGCGATCAAGCTTTCTACTGATCTATCTACTGATCTTTCTATTAATCTTTCAACTGATCATTTTACTGATCATTTTACTGATCACTCTACTCATCATTCTACTGATCATTCTACTCGTCATTTTACTCATCATTCTACTCATCATTCAAGAATCAAATTTGTTTTCTATCGAGCATCAAATATGACTTTATCGAACAGTCTTCATGATTTCTACATGACTTTCTACATGACTTTCTATCAAGCTTCAAATTGCTTTGCAATCAAGAATCAAATTTGATTTCTATCAAGCATCAAATATGAGTTTTATCATACATTTTATGTGACTCTTTATTGAACATTCTACATGACTCTTTATTGAACATTCTACATGACTCTCTATCAAACATTCTACATGACTTTCTATTGAACAGTCTTCATGATTTCTTTCATGACTTTCTTCATGACTTTCTACCTCATTAGTTTACTCATTAACTTTCTCATTAACTTTCTCGTTGACTTTCTCATTGACTTTTTCAGCGCATATATTAAATTGTGTAAATAGCTATTATTTAGTTAGTCAAATTAATTAGTAATTAACCTATTATACAAGACTGACAACGAGATTCATCTGTACATGATGTCGATTACGAATCTTTTGATTCTATTCTGTGTTCGAATAGAAGTCAAAAGAGTCAAGAGATCTCAATTCGACGCAGTTCGAACGATGTTAGAACGTTGCATGATCAGAAAAGTCATCATGCAGAGTTTTCACTCACGCGACAACATTTCTTCTAACAGTCACAATCGATCTACGAAGAAGATTAATGACATGTCGATGTCAGTAAGAGATGAGAAGATACTACTAGTGAAAAAGACAACTCAGATGAAGAGTCTGCAAATTGTGACTACAAGTGGTCGAAGAATTTGCGACTCGTCGACTGCATCGATATCGAAACATCTTCATCACATCGACAGTGTCGTCGAGTAATTGATGAAAAGATATCAGATAGAATAGTCGTTTCAAGTATTGAGAGACGTGACTACAGTGCTCGAAGAAGTAGTGACTCGTCGATCACGCTGATATACTGAGAAGACTTGAGCTCATCTTCTTTACTTGACGTCAAGTCATTCATCTATTCACGTGGAAAATCGAGAGCTCAAGAGAACGATCAGAACGCATTCTCTTTCATCGATCAGAGTCAAACATCGAACGATTGTGATCGCACGTCTATACTAACAATTCATTCAACGTCTACGTGACACAAGTCAAATCAAGAGAAGAAAAGAATTACTCAGTACAATCACACTCTATCTTCTCATCGTGTGCATCTTTCTTTCATCACATATTTCTCTGCTCAATGAATGACAATCATTGAGTAAGAGAACACAGCTCTACATACGTTACAATCACGAGCATCACAGATGCAAAGAAAACGTCTTTCATCTTCGAATCGAGAATCGAATCAAAACATCATTGTATAGAATATCGTCAATGAAGAGCAGAGCAAAGACGATGCGTCATAATCAAACAGCACAGACACTCTCATCAAGAGTTTACTCAAGCATCATGCGCTGAATAGAAGCTATAGATTCATTACTTGATAACACAGTGTCAATCTCATTGTTTCGACTGCGTGAAGCAGTCGTATAGACGACGAGTGATTTTCTCTCTCAGAGAGTTTTGTTCACTCGATATAAATAGCATAAAGTCTCTCATGAGTCGAACCTAAATTGATGTCACAAGAGTGTATGAATTACAATTACAATTATCTATTATACAATCACAATATCTTAATCAATAAGTTTTGAGTCAGTAATAGCTGAAAACTGCGTTGCTTTTCATTGATAACAGACTTGCTTAAGCAGTCAATGAATTTAGTTAGCAACGCAGTTGCTTCTACTGACTGATTTTGACTTCTTTTCACTAGCATGCTGAAACCTTAATTATTTGATCTGTAAAACGATTAACTCTTTTATCAAATTTGCGAAAGTCAAACCTATTGCAGTTAATCGTTCGATTTTCAATGAAGTTCAACTCATTTACTCGCTCATCTACTCGTTCATTTACTCGCTCATTTACTCGCTCATCTACTTGTTTATTTACTCGCTCATCTACTCACTCATTTACTCATTCATTTACTCATTCATTTACTCGCTCATTTACTCGCTCATCTACTCGCTCATTTACTCGCTCATTTACTCACTCATCTGCTCGCTCATTTACTTGCTCATTTACTCGCTCATCTACTCGCTCATTTACTCGCTCATTTACTCACTCATCTACTCACTCATCTACTCGCTCATCTACTTGCTCATTTACTCGCTCATCTACTCGCTCATTTACTCGCTCATTTACTCGTTCATTTACTCACTCATCTACTCACTCATCTACTCGTTCTACCAATCTCTTTATCAAACGCTTTATCAAATTTTCTATCAAACACTTTATCAAATTTTCTGTCAAATTTTCTATCAAACGCTCTGTCAAATTCTCTATCAAATGCTCTATCAAACTCTCTATCAAACTTTCTATCAAACTTTCTATCAAACACTTTATTAAACTCTCTATCAAACGCTCTATCAAATGCGTTGATTGAACACATAAAACACATTAAACAATGCTTCAAACAATGCTTTCTACATGACTTGAGAACAGTACTGTTATCTTTGTGATTAGTAATCTTCGCTCTCAGTCAAAGATTGACGCTAGAAAATTCAGGAAATTCAGAATATTTACTTCTTCTCACTTCTTTCTTTCTTCATAAAACAGTTTCTACTTTCTATTTTGTATCAAATAATGCTAACTGACTCAATAGAATGCACTCTTCATGACTTGATATCAAACTTTCTACTGATCTTTCTGCTGAGCTTTCTACTGATTTTTTTACTGATCTTTCTACTGATCTTTCGATCGAGTTTTCTACTGATCTTTCTACTGATCTTTTGATTGAGCTTTCTACTGATCTTTCTACTGATCTTTCTACTGATTTTTCTACTGATCTTTCTACTGATCTTTCAATCAAGCTTTCTACTGATCTTTCAATCAAGCTTTCTACTGATCTTTTGATTGAGCTTTGTACTGATCTTTCTACTGATCTTTCTACTGATCTTTCAATCAAGCTTTCTACTGAGCTTTTGATCAAGCTTTCTACTGATCTTTCTACTGAGCTTTTGATCAAGCTTTCTACTTGTCACAATTCTAGTCTTGTCAGACTCAGTCTTTTAATCTTGTCAGATTTATTCTCACTTCATCATCTTGACTAGTTTCTATTGAGTCTAGTGTCGACTGAGAAACACACATATGTAGTCAGCTTCTTTTCTGTAGCTATCTTTCTTTCTTAGCATTTATCTTCTAGTTAAATGACACTGATATTGACTCGCTCTATGCTGATCTCTAACACTACTGATCTTTCTACTGATCTTTCTACTGATCTTTCAATCGAGTTTTCTGTTAGAGATCAGCATAGAGCGAGTCATATGAGTGTAATGTAACAAGTATATAAATGCTAAGAAAGAAAAGTATCTAGAAGAAAAGAATCGACTATCTATATGATTCAGAAGAACATAAGCTAACTCTGAATAAAGTTGACTTTGAAACAAGTCTATGTTTTAGCGACGAGCGATCGACGATAGTCTTCAGAATAGTCATCAACATAGTCATCAACATAGTCATCAATGAAGATGCGTAGCTAGAATCGTAACATTATTTTCTCTCTTCAATGATTCATGTTCACATGAATGTATTTTCTTAGCCTTGTGTAGAATCGAAATGTCTATTGTAGCAGACTCACTATGCAAGGTAGAAGTGTCATTGAAGCAGACTCACTAGTTGCATGTGAACGAGTTGACAGATCGATTCACTGATAGGTAGAACGATGAGAAGGTAGATCATTGCATTGACGAAGTATCATTGTAGCAGACTCACTAGTTGCACATGAATGAATAGACGAATCGATTCACTGATGAGTAGAATGATGAGAGCGAATAGATCATTGCATTGACAGTGTCATTGAAGCAGACTCACTGATCGACTTGCTCATCAAAGAGATCGACTTTGAGCTCGTCATTGTAGCAGACTCACTAGTTGCACGTGAACGTATGATCAGGTTCACTGATGAGTAGAACGATGAGAAGATCATTGCATTGACGATGAGTGTCATTGTAGCAGACTCACTGAGATTTGCTTCTCGAGATAGAGACTTCATGCAGTTCTAGACTGATCTCTTTGATTGCTCTTTGAGGTAGAGACTTCACGCAGTTCTATGACTGATCTCGTTTATTCATCAAATTCGAAGAATTTCTTGCGAATCTGAATGAACGATTAATTCGCTGATCTTCTGATCTAGTCGAATGATTTCAATCGTTTGTTTATACTCGCTGATTAGCACACGAGTTCGAATCTTTTGTTTATTCTCGCTGAGTCAGCTCACGAGAGAAGAAAGGTGAGTGCTGCTGCACGAACGCAAGTCGCTAGATCAAAGTCGATAGAGAGTTGAAGAACTACTAGCAGAAGCACTCGAAGAAATCGATGCAGATTATTTCACTTCGTCTGTAACGAAGAAGCATTTATATAATGTTAGAGATCAGCATAGAGCGAGTCATATGAGTGTAATGTAACAAGTATATAAATGCTAAGAAAGAAAAGTATCTAGAAGAGAAGAATCGACTATCTATATGACTCAGAAGAACATAAGCTAACTCTGAATAAAGTTGACTTCAAAACAAGTCTATGTTCTAGCGACGAGCGATCGACGATAGTTCTCAGAATAGTCATCAACATAGTCATCAACATAGTCATCAACATAGCTATCAACGAAGATGCGTAGCTAGAATCGTAATAATAGACTAGTATAAAGATGATGTT
>JAABUK010009128.1_pt1 | contig 13658 bp, 15 predicted proteins | sample 5559141 | NCBI WGS metagenome assembly JAABUK01 (sample SAMN10711869, study PRJNA513367) | rock metagenome | isolation source: Antarctica rocks | place: Antarctica: Victoria Land, Pudding Butte nord | collected 2016-01-03
TGCACGCCAGACATTGCACTTCATTGCAGTGACATGCCTTGCCATTTATTGCTCTGGACTGCCTTGTCGTTGAGTGCAGTGTATTGTTTGAAATTCTCTTGTGCGAGCTCGAGGTGTCCAGGGTGCCCTGATCTGCAAGATATTGTCTGCTGGTCTGCAGGTAGCTGTGCTTGTTTCTGCTGCTTCAACAGACAGACTCCCCTCTTGCGACACTCACACCTCACACACTCCAGAACTCGCGCCTCCTTCCCACTGCTGCACCATGGCTACATTTGTACCAGCGCACGTTGCAGACCACACAGCCACCAGCATGAGCACAGCAGCCCAACAAAACAGCTGATGAAGCACAATGCAAGCAAGACTTTGGTGTGCATCAGCTGCAGCAGACACACACTCAAGCAAAGGTGCTGCAGCATTGGCAGCTGCTGCAGCAGCAACCTCCGAAGCAGCTCACCATCATCATCTGCCCGGCAGTGGTGAATATGTGATGGTGCTGTACCAACACAGCTAAATCTGGCATTCCACACTCGTCCAAAGGCATGTTGCCGCTTGCCGAGGTCATTCACTTAGGACCTGCTGCACTCTGAACATTGTCTCCCAACTCAGTGCACTGCAACTGCATGGGGGCTGCATTGACCACACAAATGTCATGTCATGGCATTGAACTCAAATCAGGCCCTACACAGCCAACTGCACAAAACGCATCGTCATGTACATTTTGCATGGCAGCAATGTTGCTAAAATGGTGATTGTCAAGTCGGTCTTGTGACGAAGCAAAGATTGTCTTGTTTAGTAGCATGAGCGTTTGCTGGGACCAGGACCATATAGCATAATCTGGTTGATCTCGTGCTGATTGTACTTGGGACACGTATATTAAAGCTTAAACGTTGCCATGACTCATCCACATCAGTGGACATTGTTCCTCCATTGCATCTAGGCCTCACAGCCAGAGCAGGGAATCTAACTCTGCCTTATCTCTGCCACCGTCAATTGTGACAGCAACTAGACAGCACACAACAGTATCGCCGCCAACTCACTCACTTGTAAATACACACCCTCAAATTGCCTTTTGCGCTACGCTCTTCACCAGGGCTAGTGTCTTCTAGCGTCACAGCCCCCTGGCAGGGCTGTGGAAGGCAAAGGAAAATTCGGATAGTGGAAGGCAGCTATTGTGCTGACACAAGATATGCAGAGAAAGTGGCAGAGAAAAAGGAAGATGAAAAGCTGGTAAACATGCTGACAAGGTATGGATATGATGATGTACACCTAAGGCCCATGCCATTGGGGTATGCTGGCACAATCTGCAGCTGCAATTTTCAAAAATGCTGCAAGATCTTGGACTGCAAAGAGCAGTGGCTAACGGAGTATTGAGGAAACTGCATATGCACGCAATCACATCCTTACACAACGTCATCAAGGCAAGGAGGTACTTGGAGAACAATGGCAGATATGCGTTGCAAGCTAGAGGCGATAGGAGGAACAATGGGGCGGGCTAAAGTAAACTTAATCTCTCTATATCCCTGGGCATAGTACTGGTACTTGCCTTCTCATTAAACTGACGCCGAAAGGCGTAGTTCCCCCCCCCCTCCTTCTTTTTCTTCACTACGTACACTGCCGGTATACTGCCATTGCACCCTGACCATAAATGCTTGCTAACCAGGTATGAGTGCCGCCATGGCTGCATTACCGGCCAGAGGCAGAGCCACTGCAGCACCTTGAGCAGTATCAGCTTGAGCTGCAGCAACAAAGAAGCACTTCAGCACATTGGTTATTTACATCACAATCAAGGGTTGCATCCTGACCTGCAGCAGTGAAACAAGCACGTCAAAGGTGATTGTTGTAAGTTGCCCTGAAGACAGGCATGCGCAGGACAGCTGCCTAGGCAGTTGGCGCTGTTTGACATCATTCAGCAAGAGTGCAATCCCGCCCACTAACAGTCACAATGCAAAATGTCCCAAGCATATATGCTGTTTAAATATATGTGTCAATGCAATCAGCTGTTATACATTTAGTCGGGAGTTGTCTTTACATTGAGCTTTGAGATTACATATCAGCTTTGACCCTTTGTCTGTCAGCACTGACGTGGGAGAACTGAAGACAACAATTGAGCAAAGCGGCTGCTAAATGTCACTCTTGCCCAGGCAAAATGACAGGCAATTGACATCAACATACTGGATGAAGACATCCTCTAAAACGCAGCATGTCAGCTCAGGCAGCTTTATACTACATGACTGGTTTGTCTCATAACAATGTTCAGTTTTGCTATGCAAGGACATGTCACCGGTGGCTTTACAACACTAAGGGCGTAGCGTCTCCTGCTGGGACTCAGTTCAAAGGGTAAGTGAAACGGCAGCAAAGGCAGACTACTTTATGCTGCTTCACAAAGCATACTCACAACTGTCACTATCTATCCTGACACAAGTTGTGACGGTTACAACCACTGACACTCAGGACCAGCTGGTATACTCAACACCGTATGCTTCCTGCTTGAACCTTCTAGCATTTCGGGTCCAGCGATCCACGTCAGGGTCCCCACAAAAGCTGTTGCCGTCTGAGTCTATCTTTTAACTCCTTCTCAGCATCCTTGTCGTCTTTGAGTGAGTGCAGTGGTGGAAAGTAGTTGAGGCTCAAGTCTAGATATTCCACGGCGTCCAACATTTTGCGAGTCAGCCTGCAAACGTCGCCCCATGAATTGGACTTGATGCCGTTCAGAGACAGATCCAGAGCGAACACGCAAGTTTGCGCTTGCAGTAACTCGGCTAGTTGAAATGTGGCATCTAGAGTCAGTCCACTTGACGACAGGTCACAGACTATGCTGTCCAAGTCGAAACCAAGGGTTGCGCGCTCTTTTAGCTCCTGCATAAGGCCAGGGAGTGTCTTCTCATCGAGAACCCGCTTGTGCGGGTTTGCATACACAACCCGCTTCATACTTCTGGATTAGCTGATCTTGCAACGCCGAGACAGAATGTGACTAGCCCTAGGGCAAGTCGGGGCAAAGGATGGCGTGAAAACGCTGGTGGCACCCAGCACGCGCGGAAGCACGGAGCTTTGGCCGCGCCTCGCGGATGATTTGCTCGACAAGGAAATCTCGTGTCACCCTGACAGATGAAGAAGACTGGAGGCATCCAAGCGCCTGACTGAAAACTTTTCTTTTGTCTCTGAGAGTCAACCTTAGCAAAAGCTTGCGTAGTACAACTTGGTTGTTCACATGTCTACTCAATGCACTTTTGTCTGCTTCATGCAAAAAGACAGTTTCCTGCTGATGATTGTGTCTGTCTGCGTCACATTTTGTTTGTTTCGTTTTCTGATGAAAAACTGCAATTAATTCAAATGGGCTAGCTGGCCCCAACGACTGTAAAATCCTTGATTGACTCATCCTCAGCAAACAGCAGTAAACAGCATCCGCTGAGCACTTGCAGAGGATGCAGCCCGGGTCCGCACAGTCATCCGAGATGCAGTCCTCACGTAGATAGTGTATTTGTTAGATCTAGCGTCTCAGGAATGCCACTCACCCCTAATGCAACTGGCTGCACTTCACGTTGCGTAACACTTATTGCCATTCCCTTACAGCAGATTGCTTTGCAAGCATGCATACTTCACCTCAGAACCATAGCTTGCACACAGCATTGCTGCCTGAATTAACATGTCGACGCCTGCAGTCCATGCTTTCCTGCAGCCCCTGCTGTGACATTGCTTTCATTAGCACATCTCTTCATCAGTGCATGCCTTGCTCCCTGCAGTGCAATCATAGACATTGCACTTCATTGCAGTGACATGCCTTGCCATTCATTGCTCTGGACTGCCTTGTGATTGGGTGCAGTGTACTGTTTGAAATTCTCTTGCGCGAGGCGTCCAGGGTGCCCTGATTTGCGAGACATTGTCTGCTGGTCTGCAGTTAGCTGTGCTTGTTTCTGCTGCTTCAACAAACAGGCTCACACCTCATACACTCCAGAACTCGCGCCTCCATCCCACTGCTGCACCATGGCTACATTTATACCAGCGCACGTTGCAGACCACACAGCCACCAGCATGAGCACAGCAGCCCGATAAAACAGCTGATGAAGCACAATGCAAGCAAGACTTTGGTGTGCATCAGCTGCTGCAGACACACACTCAAGCTAAAGGTGCTGCAGCTTTGGCAGCTGCTGCAGCAGTAAGTTGCCAAGTAACTCACCATCATCATCTGCCCGGCAGTGGTGAATATGTGATGGTGCTGTACCAACACAGCTAAATCTGGCATTCCACACTCGTCCAAAGGCATGTTGCCGCTTGCCGAGGTCAATCACTTTGAGAGCTGCTACACTCTGAACATTGTCTCCCAACTCAGTGCACTGCAACTGCATGGGGGCTGCATTGACCGCACAAATGTCATGTCATGGCATTGAACTCAAATCAAGCCCTACACAACCAACTGCACAAAATGCATCGTCATATACATTTTGCATGGCAGCAACGTTGCTAAAATGGTGGTTGTTAAGTCTGTCTTGCAAATGTGGAGTGTTATAATATGTGACGTAGACTACTGTGAATGCAACTAGGTTTGCTTCCAGCCATATACAGCAATCATGGCATGCACAGTGTTCATGTGCAACAAAACTTGGGCATCAACAGCCCCTTATGAAGCTTGCAAAGGGTGCATGTCACCGCTGCTGGCATGGGTCTTCTACTAAATGGCAGATTGCAAATAGGCCCAAGCGTCCATTTCCATGGCCATGCTGGCATCAACAGAGCAAGTACCGCTTGCATGGACATGTTGTCGAGTCTCCAACACGATTGTTCTGGCAACGTGTTGATAATACGGGTTTCGAGCAAGGTTTTCTTGGCGCAACATGGTGTGACACTACCTCAACCATAAATTCTAATTTACATCTTCAATTTCCGTGATTTCTGATCATCACAGCTCGCCCGTGCATAGCATGGGCTACTCAGCTCGGGCATGATGAACAATCTGAGGACTGATTTAGGAATGCCAGGGTTGTGTGTAGGGTCCAGCACATTGCACCGATCGCACTTTGACTGCATCGCAGGACCAATTTGCCTTTAAGGCAGTCTGTGTAAGATTTGCACGAGGCTTGCAAATCGCCAGCGTAAAGCACACTTTCCAGCAGGCGTTCGGAGCAAAGACATGAGGGTGTTGTGATCGCCAACTGAGGTTGACATCATGGCTCGAACAGAGCGTGCACTGAGATGCTTGAGGGTCCTGAGCAGAAGTGTGCTGTGCAACGACACGCTACCCGCTGTAGACAGCGCCCACGTCTTCTCTGCTGCACCAGCCCGACTGCAGACCTTGGCAGAAGCAGGTATGTCCTCTCTGCAAAAAATGCAGCTACTGGTGTGGAAACGAATGATGCTCATCTCAGTCTTGTCCTGCAGGCGACTGCCAAGATAGTCAGCAAACGTTCGCCACCACCAGCAGCTGTTCAAGCTCTGGGGCACAGCAGCTGTTGGGCAGCTCGTTTGCTGCACTGAGCCTTCAGCAGAGTAGGCTACCAACGCCTTTGTCATCTGTAGTCCAGTTATTTGCTCAACAGCAGCCTGATCAAGCCGTAGTCATTCATTGGGTTGATGGCAATGATTTTCAGAAAGCACCACGGTCCATAGGTAGCATAGCAAAGTATGGGGATGAAGACATTAATCTCACAGAAAGAATTATTCTTACCCCAACAAGAGAAGCAGATAAGCTCATTAGCCCACCCGCTGTCAATGTGCCGCTCAGGGCAGACAGTGTACGGCGGAAACGCAAGCACAAAATGAACAAACACAAGCACAAGAAGCGCAGAAAATTGCAAAGACACAAGAACTGATTTATTTGCATTGTAAGCATCCCCAAGCATGGCAACATATGTTTTTCCTAGAGTTTCTGCTGCAAATGGTGTCCATGTTCACTGTTGAGAGAGATCTGGCTTTGTGCCAATGCAGAGCTAGGGCAACACAATTGCTATTCTAAACATAGCACAATATGCAGCACTGACATCCATGTATTTCTGAGATACACACATTGCAATGGCAGCTGCTGCTGCAGCAGAAGTTGCCATCAATTTCATAATTGGCACAGGCAAATGTCTAGTCTGGATGCAGATCCTCCGAGACAGCTAGGCTGTTCATGGATGGTTGCCACACCCCATGCATATGCAAATACATCCTGGAGTCTAGCGACATATCTGGAAGGAAGCTGCTAGAGGAGTCTGCACGGAACCACAGTGTCAGCTGTTGATTGCTTGTCGTGGAAAATGCATGCAACATCCAGGGCACAATACCACAAAAGTTGCTCTGACAAGCTTAAAGTTTGTACAAAGTTTGTACAAAGTTTGTACAAAAATGCGAATTGCATGTGACCCCTCACAAATGTGCTTCAGGGTCTGTTATGATGCACCATGAGTGATCTGGCGTGCAGTAACAATGTGTCGAGTCTCTTGTGCACAGTTGAGTCACCTCTGTGGCTGACTGCCATGCTGGACTTCCGTCTGCATCCTCTGATGATTCCATACTTCTGTTCCAGCCGTATATCCTGCAACGAAACCTGACAATCATCCCCAGAAGTTTGCCTGCCTGAAATAATGCGTATGTAAAGCTTATATGGACTACATCCTGCAGTTTGTACACCAGCAAGGATGATGCCACCAGGAGGACATGAGACTAAAACTATGCCACACGTTTTTGGTCAACTGCTAAGACAGCTCTGCCCTTCCATGTGTTCTATCTTGAGCCTGTGCCTGGGACAGAGTCTCACCTCACTATTACTGTCAGAGTCTGATAGGCTGTCTCCCAACGGAACAAACTGAGTCCTAACAACTGTCATCATGCCTGTTCCACTGCCGCTTAGGAGCATGGAGTTGGCAGCAAGACTGGAAGCTGCTGAAGCAGCTGTGGAGACGGTGCCTGTCCTGTGTTGCAGTGGCTTCTGTGGTGAGGCAGAAGTGAGAAGGAGGGGGGCACCCTCTTGATCTGATGGGGGAGCCAAGGGATCCAGTTCTGCTCCCCCATGCAAAGCTCCTGAGCGGTCTGATGGCACAGGGGCACTGCTTTGCTGATCCTGGTTAGTCACCTGTCCAACAAGCAGTCTGCATTTGGTGTCGAAGAAATTCCAACTGCTAGGCTGCACATGATGACCTGTATGAAGCCTGCATTAACTGTTGACACATGCTACACTGTCTCAGCCATGTAGCATGTTGCATTGCATGACAGATATTTCACCTGATGTCCTGCTGATCTGAGCAGAAGATGAAGAACAAGTCATATCTGCACCTCTGAGTTGCAAAGTGAGCAATGAGAACAAGGCAGCATGGTCATGCCTGGGGTCACGTCTGTTCAAACGTGGCAGCTGTCAATTCATACACATCTGATCAAAGTGTGTATTGGTGCAATTTTGTTCTGATCTTGCACATCTCACCTGTGACAACTTGATGGGCATATGACTGTCTGCAGTCACTGTCCCAACCTGTATTGTCTCCTGCTTGAAGCCCCACTGAGCCCCCACCTAACCACAACGGGTGCAAGTCTAAAGCAGGCCCTATTACAGTCTATCTGACTGACAACTGTGCACAACACAAGCTCTCAAGCACAAACATAAGCAGTGTGCAGTGCCAATGCACATATGACATCACATTGCAAGATTGTGCATTGTGAGCTGAGACTATGTCCACAAGGCTCAAATCATGGATAAACAGCTACACTGACCACACTGATCACCATACAGAGCAGTACCAAACAGCACAGTCAGTTGCACTTGAGCACGTCATACTCACTTGAGGGTAGCCTTCCCATGCTATGGTAGTCTGCTGTGCAGCCCCAGCACCAGCACCAGATTCTTCACGTTGGAATGAAGCTGGAGGTGTTGCTGGCTCAATCTGGTGCATGAGCAGGGATCCAGCTACTGAGCTCCTGACATCTGCAAATCATGAGCAGGCTTCAGTATATCTCCAGAGCTGAATAGCTACACTGCTACTCAGTTTTGTGGCAAGCAAAGCAAGCCTTCTGTTGATGGCAAGTCTTCGTCATGCTAGTGGCCACTGCCTCAAGTGGCTGCTCTAGTACTCGCACAGTGGTTGCTTGCATGCAATCAGCTGTTAGCATCATGGGGATCACATCATGCTGAACATGAACTACCCAAAGACATGAGGTAACTGAAAACTTTGTTTGATGGTTCTGCCGTGATATGGGTCCAATCAGACTGCCACCTGTCACTTGTGCCACTGTAGGAGAAGTGGTGATGTTCATGGACAGCTATGCATCCTTTGTGAATCTGTCTCACCTGAGCTAGGCTGACTTGCAAGAGGTGAGTCTCCTGCTGCTGGCTGACTCCAAGACAGGGATCTGGCTGCCTGCAGGCCACTGCTGTTCCTCATTGCCTGCTGCTGCAGCGTTCTTGACACAGGCACGTCAGCTGCTGTGCTCCTCCTATGCTGCTGGAGACCCAAAGGCACGTCCAAGCTAGACTGAGCAGTAGGCACAGTGAGGGCAGGCAGTGCAGGTTGAGCCCATTGACTTGCCCATGGCTGATGGGCGTCATGGTGGCTTGCATGCTTGCTTGGCTGCTGCGTGCTATGAGACATGATGCTGCATGGAGCCTCCTGAGCCTGGCTTTGTACATCGTTCCTGTCATGGCTGTCAGTCAAAGCTGCATCAGTGTCTTCAGCGTTGTGAATCTGCGATGGCGCTGCTGAGCTGGCTGGCTGTGACTCACGCTGGGCATGCTGTGCCCCTGGCTCATTGCCACTGCCCAAGTCAGGAGCACCATTCAGACTGGCTTGCAGCTGTATGGATTGCTCATGCTGCTGCTGCTGTGGCTGCTGGTGCTGGCTGTCAGGCAGAGAAGGCTGTAGGAAGCTGGATGGCTGCCGTTGAAGAAGAGCAGCGCCTGGCGCCCACAAGGTGGAGGTACTGGTCTCAGCCGTGCGAGATGGCCGGGCAGGTGGTGCCGCAGCATTTGCAGCCATCTGCAGCATTAGTCTCTGCAACTGCAGAAAACCATGCCCTCTCTTGACAAGCTGTTTGCGTTTTGGTCAAGACAGGGGTGCCAGCTCAGACATACTGATGTGGTGTGGCACTTGCAAGGAATTCTCCGCGGTCGCCAAGCTGTTTCTTTGCAAAGCCTTGAACGCTAGGGAAGACACGAATGAAGAGTCATCTTGATGGTCGTGGCAGATATGGGTCTGTCTTACTTGCTGACGTATCTCGTGTCTCTGGTGCAATGCAGCACCCAGATCAAAGGCAAGATAACATACACTTGTGGCTGAGATAAAAGCGTGACACAGCAGCAGTGCAGAATACAGTCGGTGCATCAGAGCTGTTGTCAAGATCGACAAGACCTTGCACCATGCTAAACATCAGCAAGGGAGCATGCATGTCAGCAGTGTGCACCTGCTGCCTGAGCTCTGTCACCTCCTTCTGCAGTGCAGCTGTGTCAACGCCAGCCTCAGTAGCCTGCTGAACCCCCTGGGCGTCCCCTTCTGGGCCTGCCCTCCCAGCTTCCTCCATACCAGCACTGAATTGCACTGCCCTGGAAGCTTCACGTACAGCTTCCCCAGCAGGTGCTGCAGCCTGATGCAGGTGAGCTAGGCTTGCTTCAGGATTTAGCACAGCACTATTGTGCCTGTCTACAGATCGCATCGGCTCCTGCAAGCTGACGCTTGCACATGGCTTGACAGGGCTCTGGCAGGTGCACGCTCCGGTGATGGTGATGTTGACAGAAGGCGCAGCCTGCAAGCTTTCGCGACCTGGGCTGCAGCAATGGTGCGCTCCTGTGCTGGGTGAGGTTTGTGGGGACTGCTGAGCAGCAGACTGAGACCACGCAGCAACTGAATCAGCTGCATGGGTGCCATCATAAAGGTATGAGTCTGACTGCTCTGCAGGTCCTGAGCCATACGTCTGGGTGTCTACATGATATGGGCGATTGGGTGAGCTGGTATGTGAGTGGGTGTCAGGGCCTTGGGGAGCCCAGGCGGGGACAAAGGCGGGGGAGGCATGTGGGACAGGCAAGCTTTGCCTGCGGGGCGCTAGCTGATCCACGTCTGCAGTTCAGACACCAAGCAGGTATGTTTGCCAAATCTTTATCATTGTGTACTGAAAATGCCCCAAGTGCCTTGCATTCATGGAAAAGTTGGCCACTCAGTGCCGAAGTTGCATGTTTGGACATTTTGCTTTTCACATGTCATGCATTTGAACAAAGTCTTGCGCCCATAACGTTGCATCACACGGCCCACACCAACAGCTGAGCCATGTGCAAGCATGGCAATCATCGATCAGGGAGCCCACAAATGCAAGCTAAGTGCTGTTGCCCAACAAATCACATATGTATGGCCGCAATCAAAGCACACGGGAGCATGTGCAGGGCACAGGCATTGCTGGCTGAAGTCAGCAAGAGTGGTGGGTGCAAGAGCACTGCCAAGGACTCACCTTTGCTGAGGCTGGGGCTCCTCCAACTTTGGCTGCTGCTGGGCCTGCTGGCCTCTGCAGCTTCTCTGCTTGAATGCCCTGCATGACATGGCACGTATGCTAGAGTGGAATTCTGTCACAAGCCACCTTGTGATACTTACGCTCTGTATTGCTGATGCTCTGATGCATTTGTGAATACTACTAGCAAGCCTGCTGAGGTCCACAACACAGAAGCTGCCATAAGCCTTCACATTGCAAGACTTTGAAGTCATCATGTGTGCATGTTGTATGACACAAGCATTCAAATGTGTGTTCTCAAGGTGTACCTTTTGCATGGAGCAGGCTTTTGCACGTGTGTGTTCAAGGTGTAACTGTTGTATGGGACAAGCTTTTGCACGTGTGTGGTCAAAGCACAGCAGTGAAGCAAGGCTAATTCCGTGCACCTTTGCGATGACTGCTTGGGACAATGGCATCTACAACAAGCCAACTGATAGCCTGGAAGCAACTTTTAGAGCACATTGGAAACACGTCTATGGACATCTCAACCACAAGTGTCGAGTCAACAGCAAAGCGTACCCTGGCTGACATCAATGCTGTTGTCTGCATGTCGCATGGGGACCAGGGAGCACACAGCATCTCCCTTGCCTGGCCGGCTCGCTGCACACCTCAAGCTCAAGACTGGCATTTTCTGGCTTGGAGCGTCCACTCGTACCTCGTAGCAACTGGGATGACTTCCTGAAAGACAGTCCAGCAGAAGTATGATTGTGGCATACAGACAGAGGCCCGACCGACATTGTGGCTCTCTGGCAAGCAACACAAATCCATGCCTGCTCTGTGAATATAACATCATGTACAAGCAGCCTGCATGTGTAGATGCATGTACAAGCAGCCTTCATGCATGCTGCAATTTGTTGATAGCAGCAATGTTTTGCAGTAAAGACAGCACTAGCAGTCACAAGAGCCAGGGAGGAGACCTGCAGGGTACAGCAGCAGCAGGAATGCTTGGTCGCCTTGCGTCACTTTATCCTGCAGCTGAGAAGTTGCAAAGAACTTCAAACAAGCCAGCCACACAAGTGGATGTGTAGGGCTTGCAACACCACTGACCCAGACACCAACCAAGGGCACCCCATAAGCCTGCATGGTACGCAACTTCATCAAAGCTCCAATCTGGGGTGCACTATGCACAGCGTGAAACAGCAGCCATATTTGCATCTAGCATGCAGAGGCTCTGCTGAGCAAAGTCAGTGTCTGTGCATGACATCAGAATGCTGCACGATGCAGTCTTCTCAACATGTGTGTGCTGTTCTTTGATGAAGGTTACACATCACACTGGCACAAACTCATCCTGAAATATGTACACATAGTGCTTTGTGGGAATTGTGCCACAGTGCGGCGTGTTTCAGAGAAGAGCAACATAACACAAACAAATGCAAATTCTCAGGGTGTGGGATGAAGCTGTGTGGGTATGGCAAGCAGTTACAGCATGGAATAGGGCCTACATTTGGGTCGTCTGCAAGCAGCGGCAGCAAGCTGCGAGCCTGGTCCATGGACAACAACCCATTCTGTGAAGCCTTGACCATGGCCTGCTGCTGACTGTCTTGCAAGGACTGAGAAAGTGGCACTTGGCATACTTTCTTGGCGTACAAGGGTGTCAGCAGCACAGATGCTCCTGGCACAGCCACTTGACAGTGCAGCTGTGCAGCATTGCTGTGGCAGGACACGGAGTAAACCTGCACACATGCAGGACAGGGTTTGAGTCGTGCTTGCAACTGTGATGACACAGCAGTTCTGATGACAACAGCAGTGACAAGTATCATAATGACGGACACAGCACAACAGCTTTCATAAGGTCAACGGAGGAGCGCATGCAAGAGACACCTCACCTGCTGCATGCTGGCAGGAGCTCTGACATTCAGTCCTGATTCCACTGCTGCTGTCAGGTGTTGTGCAAGCTCAAGAGCTGAGTCCCCAAAGCAGCATTCATGTAGCTCTTTCTGTCCTTGCACAATTGGCAGACTGAAGGTGGCTTCTGCAATATCTGATGGGCCTGTACTTCGACAGACATTTCTGTCATTGAGGTCCAATATTCTGCTGCCTACTGCAGCAACAGCTGCACAAAGTCCATTGAGTAGCGTGCAAAGGGCTTTACCTGCTCCAACTGCCAGTGAAACAGCATTGCTGACTCCGACATGCCACGCAGCTGGTAGATGCAGCTGTTTTGCAGCACCAGTCTGCTCTTGCAAAGACTTGAACGCTTGCTGCCTGAGAATGACAGCTGGCAGGAAAGCCTGTACAGAGCACATCGTTGTCGTGTACAGTATATTTTCCGATGCACCAAGCGACAGCACTTTAAAGCAAATCACCTGCGGATGCAGATGAACACAGGGTCCAGTTGCACTCCTGTCCCAAAGAAATCGCCTGCTGGAAGGAAATCTCCAAGCCCTGACCGCACTCGAAGTCTGTACCTGAGCTGACTTGTGCCGGGATGCACTAGCAAAGCTTGCTCGACTGATGACTGGATTAGAATGCGAGCTTGGGGGTGCAGCGTCCTGTGTTCGCCGAGGCTGTGATGCACTTGTGTTGACTGTCGTACTTGACGAGGCGTCGCCCTCGCTGTCACCGGGAAAGTACGCAGAACGGCTTTGCAACGCTTGTGAAGCAGCTAGCGCGGCCATCGACAAGCCTGACGCCGTCCGATGAGCATCCTCAGCTTGCATTGCGGTTTAAACGTAGTTTGACCATGCTCACAACAAGGCAGTTCTGCCCATACGCCCTTCTCAAAGGGGCACCCAGGGGCACCAACAAACACCTAGCTATGGGGGGCAAAGTTGTATGGTACAGGTGCGTTGGGCATGGGATCCACTTGCAAGCAGAGAAACAGCCACATTGACCTCAGCTGCAGAAACAAATGGTTGGGATTTTCCTCATGATCTGATCAAGTTCAAGCAGAAGAAGCTGTTGCTGTGCATGTATACTACAGCACATCAGGTAGATGGCAACAAAACAGACACAAATTCTGCACCTTTGTGCTATTGGCATGAAAGCCTCACCCAGCAAGAGCACTGCCCATAGCATTCGAAATAGCCACAATGTCTGCTGAGTGCTGACATGTGCTGTTCATATCCCTCTGCTTGCTGGCTTAGTCTGAAGCTTTAACTGTGCCTCCATGAGGCTATGCATGTCAGTAGGTATGTCTTCCCTATCATTTGGTGTATTCAAGTAAGAGTCAAATTCAAACTCATCAAGCTTGCCACTGAGAGAGTCCAGGCCTAGTCTTGAAGACT
>JAABUK010009129.1_pt1 | contig 13657 bp, 16 predicted proteins | sample 5559141 | NCBI WGS metagenome assembly JAABUK01 (sample SAMN10711869, study PRJNA513367) | rock metagenome | isolation source: Antarctica rocks | place: Antarctica: Victoria Land, Pudding Butte nord | collected 2016-01-03
AACTCAAGCGTACCTGCATTCTGGGCAGCCCACTGTATAGCAGCCCGGCTATTTGGGGTACAACTAAAAGGGAGGGGGGGAGGGGGTGCAGATGAAGAGGTGAAGGTCATAAACTAGCAGTTCAAGCATACCTGCATTCTGGGCAGCCCACTGCACAGCAGCCCAGCTGTCTTCAACACCAGCAGGGTAGGGGTGTTCAGGCGCCAAGGCATAGTCAACAGCCACAACTGTTGCTTTGCATTCTGATGCCAGAGTGGCAGCTACAGCTCGATGGGAAATATTCCCTCCAAGCACCCACCCACCCCCGTGGAAGTACCTGCAGCAATGGGTGTGTAAGCCACCAGGCCCCTGTGAAGCACTGTGTGTCTGAAGCCGTGCATGTTGATGTGTGCCTGAAGCCTTGCATGTCAATGTGTGTCTGAAGCCTTGCATGTCAATGTGCGTCTGAAGCCTTGCAGGTCAATGCCAAAGTGTTGGCTATGTCTACCACATACTGTGACTGCTGAGAGGGAAAATTTGCGCCCTGACACCATCTGCGCCATAAGCATATTGAAACACGCATGGGTTTGTCTGCAATGCAGACGATGTCATGGGGCGTGAAAGTGATGTCTGAAGACATGGGTTATGAGACAGCAGCTACTGCATGGTGGAAGATGTTTCTTGCTGGGACCAGTGTAATGCAAACAAACAGATCGACACCAAACAAGCAATGTAAGTGTTGCCTGCCAAAGTCTAAAAGGCATTGCACCTTCAGCTTAGCATAATTGGCTGTGTCAAAGTTTTGTAAATGTGCTGTGCACGTACTCTGGGTTGACCTGGCTTGTCTGTTGCTTGATGTGGTGTTGCTGATGCTTTGCTTTTCAGCTACCCGCTCAGAATTTAGAATATAAACTGTAAATCCTGTATGGTTGCTGCTGCAAGCAAGCTGCACTTACTTTGATGTCGGTTTCCAAGCATGTACGCTATGCAACAGTATGAAATGCCGAATGATGCCTATCAAATGCCACATGATGAAGATGACGCCGAAGGCATTGACAAGGACATGAAAGATGACTGAACGAGCATGATGAAGAAGATATTTGTAAGAGGTGGAAGGTAGTCATAACAAGGATTTGCTGAACAAGACAACTTACACAATGATAGGGAAGGCTCCTGAGCCCTGGGGCTCATATACCTTGAGGGGCACTGGCCCCCTGGGCCCTGCAGCTGCCATGTCATACACCTAACAATCACACCAAGCACCTCTCTGCAGAGCTGAAGCTCGAAATGTGACTGACAGCAAAGCTAGACAGTCACTGCTGCCGGGCAAGCCAAGCTATGGTGCTTTATGGTGCTTATCGCTGTTCACATATTTGCGAAGCTTGCCAGTTAGCAGCAAGCCCTTGGTTTCCAAAAACGGACCTTGCCCAGGTCTGTCGGCATTGGACCATAGCCGGACTTATCGCTGCCTGGGGGTGAAAGGAAGTCTCTGACGTCTTGTGCTGTCTCGAAGTCGTTCCAAGTTATGGAGGGCAAAGTGTCATACCACTTTTTGACCTCAGGCAGCAGCAAGTGCTTGCCGCTACGCTTTGCTGCTGGCATGCCTACGATCAACGTCCCTGCGGTGCTGCAGCCGAGTCACCTCAAAGTCCTGGTGGATGCGCTTGAAGACGGTAGCCTGCACTTCTACTGTCGCTTTGCGCGCTGTTGACAAGGGGCCATTTGGCACAGTGACCATATTCTACCATGCTTTCTGCGCCTTTGAGGTTTTACGTCATGTTTTACGTATATGTAGGCATTGGCAAACTGTGCAGTGCAGACAGAGGTGAAATGGAAACAACGTTGCTGCCACAACTGTAGACGTCGACCATTACTTCTGAATCATGCGGCCCTTGCTGGACAGGAAATGCATCCAACAGTCAACAGGTTCGCATCACCAGCAAACATTATGCAGGCCAAGAAAAAATGCAGACTTAAGTTGCCGCATATACATTGTCAGTTCACATACGTGACTTGGTTTGGAGCTAAATGAGCCATCCCATCATGGTTGGATTTTTTGGACCTAAAATGTGGCTATACTGTGCCTCCAAGGAGTCCTTGTTGCTATGCATACAAACCTGAAAGAATTTCGAAAAGAGCTTCAATCTTCACTTTGTCTCTTGACGTCAGGTACTGCACTGACACTGCCTCAAAATCCCAGTTGCCCACATCCCCTTGCAGCAGCAGGGGTGTTCTGGATGGGTGAGCACAGCAGAACAACTCAAGCCGCTTCAAATTGAAAACCTCCTCATTGTCAAGCCGCCTCCCAATCGCAGAGAAATTGCCAAAGCTCAGAGTTGTCAAGCGCGGCCGAAGAGCGAGCATCAATATTTCTTGAGATAAGTATGTGTCCAGACATCTTAGTTCCAGGTGTTCTAAACCAGACATAGCACTCAGACAGGTTGGGAACTGAGGGAACTTGGCATGACACATTTCTAGACTCTTGAGATGCTGCAAGCTGGAAAACCACACTGGCAAGTCATCGGCCTCAAAAGTATTCAGGCAGATATGTGTCAGGTTGCTATATCCTATCCACTCATGTGGCAAGGCATGGATGGGGTGGCCAAAGTCTGAAATGCAATCCTCAAACCTCTCAAGTTTGGGTAGCAGAATGGGCCAGTCCACATCGCTGTCTGTAAAGCTTGTAGGTGCCATGTCAATCAACCTCAGCTCAGTGGCAAATGCCAGATTGTGCACCACACATGGAGCTGTCAGCTTGAATGTGTCCAAAGAGACTCTGTTGCTGTTGCTTACTTCTCCACAGGGAAGTAGCAGCACGTTGCGGCCGTCATGCTTTAATGAGAAGGCAAGAGATGTCAGCTGGGTACAAAGCTGAAAGTCATATGGGCCTTCAATGCTAGACTTGATACACAGATCCCTCAGACTTGACACCTGGGACAAAGCTGGAATGCCATCCAAAGGGGCGGCCAGGTTGTCAAGCTGCAAATGATGTAGATGAGGCAGCTGTGCAATCTCTGCCAAGAGTCTGCCATGATCTGTCAAAGGCTGAGTGGAGACAGGATGCAATTTTGGACCCAAGTCAAGGATGAGTGTATTGAGGCTTGAGAAGGCTTTGATGTTGTGCAACTGCTCTGAGGACATGTTTGGTGCAAATCTCATCGCCTGACAGCTGGTTGCCACAAGCTCAGGGAATTGAGCAAGTTGCAGCGTTGTGGGACCTGCGTCATGTGCAAGTTTATGCTGTGAATCATGAGCTAACAACCAGCTTGAATGGAAGCCGCACCTTGCACGTACACATGTACTGCTGGGAGTCCAGGTGCCTGACCAAGGGCAGTCAGCAACTGGTAGATCCAATCGACCTTCTGAGGATTGTCAAGCTTAAGACCGTAGAATTCACGTCCAAGCCTAACTGCACGGAAACCTAATGCCCTTTGGCTCAGCCAGTTGCCCACAGCTGTGATCCGCTCTGCCAGCTGCGACTTAGCCGTGGCCAGGTCCAAAAAGACGTACCGAGGTCCTTCTATACAACAATACTTTTGGTTGTCCGTCAGAAACACGTTCTTATCCCAGACCCCAGCCGCTGGGCGGTGACGCAGAGTCTGGCGCCAGGTCACACATACGGACTCACAGGCAAGCTTGACGTCGAAGGGCAGCATCGCAAAGACTTTGGTGAGTGTATCATGATCAATGACAGCCCAGCTTGATGTTCTGTCGCGCATACCGCCTTCTTGGTACCAAGTGGCAGACAAAACAAAAACAGGGTGTAGATCACTTCATCCTCGGAAGCACAGCAAGCTTTTGGCAAGACCGTCGCCAAATTGATGCCAGCGCACTTGCGAGCATCGAATCAATACGGAGTGAGCGGACGAAGTTTTGAAACAAAAGTGCGCCCGACCGTCAAACACGAATGATGGCATTGCTTGACACCTCAATGCCCTAATATTAAGCATTTTAATCTCTCTCTCTTAATGTGAGCTTGTCTCTCAATCAAACTCCTCAAATGAACCTCGACATAAAGTCATACTGCCCCTGGTATTGCCGGTAGGCAGTGCGCACATCACGGCCCGGGCACATGTGTTGCTTAGTATCTTGCTACACCTGGTACACACTCTGGTACTTACCTGTGCCAAGCAGCATCACATTTGTCAGGAGAGGGCATAAGCATTGGCAACACATCCAACAATCACAAACTTTTGCTTCAAGAGTCCTCTGCAGATGTATAGCAATTCTGCAGTATACCTGTGTGATCGGCAGTAGGAGTACTCATTGCACTGCAGTTGTCGCCTTTGAAAATTTTCAACTGACGCATTGCTGGTCCCTATCACATCGTGGCTGGCCAAAAGCCCTGGTTGGCAGGCAGACAGACAGGGCTTGAAATAACACCAAAAACATTGGTCTAGGCAATTGTGCATGGACTTAAACAATGCAGACAAAGCCAGTGTACAAACACAACCCTTGCTTCATAGTGTTCCAGTGTCGGGAGTATTCACACTTGTAAAGTTCCAATGATCTTGCCAAAAAGAGCCTACATGCTTTCGAACTAGCGGAACTTTGCGCACAAGACAAGCTGATTCAAGCTGCTTCAGGTGCTGCAGTTCCTCATCACTCAAAACCTTATAAAATTCGATGGGATCATATGCAAGATCTGGCTCAGGAAGCATTTCACCAAACGCCAAGCTTGTCAACTTTGGCAACGCAGCCAAATCTACAACATTCTCAGAAAAGTATGCATGCAAGCCAAGCATCTCTAAATGCTCCAGTGCAAATAACTGTGACAATGAGGCTGGAAAAGCCTGAAATCTGGCATAGTTCATCTCTAGATCCTGCAGTCTCTGCAAATTGGAGAACCAGGCTGGCAGCTCGTCTACGTGAAGATTTTGCAAGCTCAAGCGCAACAGATTGGTGTACCATCCCCATTCAGCTGGCAATGCATGCACTACATCATCCCCTAGTGTCAAACTTTCAAGGTCCCAAAATTCTTCAAGCTGTGGCAGACTGTGTGGCCATTGAACGACGCTGTGCTGCAGGCTTGCAGATGACATGCCCAAGCATGTCAGTTGCAAGGCAAACTCCAAGTTGTGCACGTTGCAGATGCTTGAAAGTTTCAAGTTTGCTAATGAGGCATGGCCTCCCATGGCTGATGTTGGCAGCAAGATCATAGCTCGCGGCCCACATGTCTGAGAGAGAGAGAGAGAGAAGTGTCTGAGAGACATTTTCCTGATGTAACGCTTTTAACGCTCGTCGGTGGAACACGAATGATCGCCTTGCCAAATGCGTGGCTAGTTGATTTGCGTGAAATACCTGTGGAACACCCGCGGAATACCTGCGAAAATTGCCGACCACTCCAGCATGCAGCTTCAGGCTTAAGTCGGCGACCCGCAGTTTAAGGCACCATCCTCGCAGACCCTTTCGTGGCAAGCATGAACGTCACACTTGGTTTGTCAGGCTTGCCTGTCACCAGCAAAGTACAACGTCGAAAAGATACCAACGTGCCTCAGTACTGCAGACATCCAAATGTGCAGGCAAGTCACGCCAGCGCTTCTGATGCCGAGCATAGCTGCCAACCAGGTTGGCTATCAGGCCTGGCTTGTGCTTGCATAGCCCTTGCTCCCGCTTCAGCAGATGCCTACAACGTCAGGCTGGAGGACATCGAAAACCCAGCACTACAGTCGGGTGAGCTGACCAACGTATCTCATCAGCAAACTACCAGTTTTTCTTCTTGACGCCGAGTGATCATGGTGCAGGAGTCCTCGCTGCAACGGAGCACAGATGGGACGATGCAGAGAAACAGTTTCGCATTGTTCTGGACGAGGAGCCTGACAGCGCATCAGCCTGGTCCAATCTAGGCAATGTGCACCTCTCGAAGGGACGTCCCAATGAAGCTTTCAGGGACTTTTCTGAAGCTGTCAGGCTGGCTCCCACAGTAAGTGGCATACGTCACTTAACTGTTTCAAAACATGCGTTCAATCCCAGCAACAATCTGGTGTTTTGCGTCTTGGTGCTGTGAAAGTGAGTATCCAGTTTTTGCAGTGTCCAGCAAGCAGCAAAGCTGTCTGAATGCTACTTGCTCAGTTTCAAACACAACAGAAGCTAAGCAAGCATGCATTGGCATCGTCAGCCATACGTCTATTACACACGGTCACACCTCAAAGTACAAGCACTCATTCAATCACTCAAGTGGGATTTGTGTCCCATGAGCATCATCAGAGGCCCTGCAGATAAAGTGTGAACATGTCAACAATGGAGATAAGCATTATGTTTTAGGTCTAGGATTAGGCTTTATGCACAACAAGGCTGCTGTAGAGTCCGGCAAGGTCTGCACTGCTGACAACATCACTCCTTTGTTCCCAACTCAACCTGATGATCACAGCTGATCTGCGCTCATCTTTCTTAGGGTTGAGGGTATTGTGCCTGCAGGCGCCTGTCCCATACCTCAACAGGGCTCTGGCTGAGGAGCAGCTTGGAGTGGATGCTGATGAGCGAAATGAGCACCAAGAGGCTCAAGTGCAGTACTCAGGAGCCGTCAAGGTAGGTCTTTGTTCTGCCTGGGGAAAAGAAAGTTCAGTACTTAGGAGCCGTCAAGGTAGGTCTTTGTTCTGCCTGGGAAAACCCTAAGTGCAGTATTCAGGAGCCGTCAAGGTAGGTCTTTGTTCTGCCTGGGAAACCCTAATCCTCCATTTCTGCAGCACAGAAACACGGTTCCCTGCAGAAACTGCACCACTTCTGCATTGCAGTCTTAGAAAGGCAATTGACGCAGCCTGAAGATTTTCAGTTACCACCCGGGCATCAACGCAGTTGCTCATGGCAATACGTTGAGCGCTTGTGACTTGGAATCTTGCTTACAAAATGCAGTGTATGCAAAAGTGCATCGTGTGCAAACTGCAATGTGTTTAAGTTGCGCTGTGCAAAATTGAATCGTGCACAAACCCTGTACACAATTCAGTTTGTAGTTGCGTAGAGCGCTGCACTGCCTAGAAATTGCACTTGTGTGTAGCATTGCACTGTGTACAAAATCTGGACTGTGACAAATACTGCACCGTATATAAAGCTGTACTGTGCACACAAATGTACTGCGTACAAATCTGCACTATGTGGGCTTTGAACATCTTCTATGGAATTCCAAGCCTCAGCTACTCACGTACCTCAACCTCACAGACGCAACCACTCATGCCTCAGTGACTCAGCTGTCAACCACTCATGCCTCAGCCACTCAGCTCTCAAACACTTGCTTTCTTAGTAGGACTACAACTTAACCCTCCCAGTTCATTGACTGCACGCCATTGCACCAGTTTACACCAATACAATCAAATCATAAACAAAAGTGGTCAACAATTTTCAGCTAGTGCAGCAAACAGCCTTTGTGCACCAGCATGCATCGCACATCAAAACGCACTGAGAGGAGGAGGAAGAGGAGCAGAAGGAGGACTCTTCTTCAGCCAACCAACTAAATCACACCAATGTGCCTAGGTCATCAGTACCGTAGTCATAACTGTCAGTGCTGAGTGACACTTTTAACACAAACAACGACCAGGGACACGTTGGACAACAGCAAATCATTGCCCTTGCTTTTGACAAAGTAGGTGACCAGGGCATTTTGATTGTACCTGGGCAGCCCAGTGTGATATATGGCTTCTCATTAAATTGACGATGAAAGGTGGACTCATTTCTTTTCTTTTGCAGAATTGTGACTTGGCCATTCAGCGCGATCCCAAGGAGTTTGCAGCGGTGTAATGATTGGCTTCTCGCTCAATTGACGCCGAAAGCTGAAGTCTTTTCTGTTCTTTTGCAGGATTGTGACTTGGCCATTGAGCGCGATCCCAAGGAGTTTGCAGCTCAGTGTGACAATTGGCTTCTTATTAGATTGACACCGAAAACTGAAGTCTTTTCTTTTCTTTTGCAGGACTGTGACTTGGCCATTGAGCGTGACCCCAAGGAGTTTGCCGCCTGGTTCAACAGGGGAAACGCCCTGGCTAGGTTGCAAGACTACGGCGGTGCTCTTGACAGCTACCGCACAGCTGCAGACCTTGCGCCGGGCATTGCTGGATACAGGTAAACCTTCAGCTTTCTGTTTTCCTGGTTTAGTTGTGCTTGGCCTGTTGTACATGGCATACTCGATGGTTGCTGGCAGGAATGTAAATTCCTGCCAAGGCTAAGGTTCTGCCCCGTGAGGGGGCATTGGCTCTTGTTGTGAAGCTGCAGATACGTTGGTACAGCTCCAATCTGCAGAGCTCATGCATGAAGTCGTTGTGCCTAATGCGTTGCAGTGGAATGTTCTGCCTTTCCCTGTTCTGCCTTTCCCTGTTCTGCCTGTCACTGTTGTGCCTTTCCCTGGTCTGCCTGTCCCTGTTCTGTTCTGTCCTGCCTTTCCCTATTCTGCATTTTGCCTGTTCTGCCTTTCCCTGTTCTGCCTTACCTTTCCTTGTTTTGCTTTTCCATGTTTATGCCAATGCGTGGGGTGGGATCTAGAAAGCTGCATGGCAGTTGCATGGCTGTCTTTAACAAACAGCTTCTGTCATCACTGGTTGCAGGTGGCTGTACTTGTGCAGCTGCATGTATGGCCTATCCAGTGTGAGTCTTACATGCTGCTCTACTTCTGGCTGAGACCATACCAGGACACAGGTCTTTGCATTCATTCATCCATCCATCCATGGGCACATGAACAGATGGATCATTGCACACACGCATGGATCCATTTGTCTCTCTGGTCCAGTTGCATGATGCAACTTGCATCATTCACCTCTCTGAGGTATTACGCAGTATTGCGTACCTGTCTGAGGTATTACGCAGTATTGCGTACCTCTCAGAGGTATTATGCAGTATTGCATACCTGTCTGAGGTATTACGCAGTATTGCGTACGTAACCCAACAGTTGCAACTCTGTGGTCTGCAGATTGCGAGAAGCTGAGCTGCTGTTCCAGGCAGACAGGGTTGCAGATTCTGACAGGCTGCTGCGCACTGTTGTCAGGAAGAACCCCACATATGCAGGTGCCTCACATTGCTCTCACCACTTGCTGGATGTCACTATCTGTTTGTACATTTTGTTGTTTGTTCTATCATGCAATTCTCAGTCTGCCCAATAGTTGACTCATTCAACCATGCGTGACGTGTCATTCAATCAGTCGCTCACTCACTCATGCTCGCTCACTCACTCACTCACTCACTCACTCACTCACTCACCCACCCACCCACCCACCCACCCACCCACCCACTCACTCACTCACTCACTCACTCACTCACTCACTCACTCACTCACTCACTCACTCACTCACTCACTCACTCACTCACTCACTCACTCACTCACTCACTCACTGTTGTTGAGTGTGTCATTAGCAAGTGTACATAGACACCTACGTAAGTCGGCATTAGTGTTTCAGCAGCAAGCTCAAGCAAGGGAAAGCCCGTGGTCTCTCCAAGCTTTAGTCAATATGACATCAATACAGCATACAATCAGCGTGTTTATTGTATACCAATTGATGTAACTACATGTCAATGTTGTGAATTTGTGCAAAACAAAGCTGCCCAATGGCACTGTCTTGTTGTCTCCTTTTTCTGTAATGTGGCAACTGTGTGTACTGTGGCAACTTTGTGGAATGTGGCAACTCTTTCCTGCATGTACCTGGCTGATCATCCTAGCTGGAAAGAGTTACAGTTGATCAACATTATTAATGGGGAAACTGCTGTGTTGCAGAAGCTCATGCAGCACTGACAGCTGTCCAGTGGCAGTTGGGGCAGGCTAGCAAGGCAGAAGAGCATTTTGCAATTGCAACAGCCATTGATTCCAGGTGGAAAAGGGTGTCATACATACAGACACAGACACGCTGGCCGCCCAAGCTGTATGCAGCAATGGAGAAGTTTCTCAGCATTGTGCCTGGTTGATGCACCTGAATCATTTTAGTTTAATTTTGTTCTGATAGGCTTATTATACAAGGCATACCCTGATGGTTGCCAGCTGAGGCTAATGCCCCATGAGGGGCCCTTGGCTCTTGTGTACACATGTGAACCTGCAATGTGAATCAACGAATTGTGCATTGTGCCTGTTTAACAACTTGTGCACTGTGCCTGGTCGATGAATATGTACACACATTTAGCCTGCAGGCTGATTGACACATGAGAAGACACGTCTGTCCGGTGTCAGAATTTTGGTGGTACCACTGACGCAGACATGTCATGTCACATTTGACTCAGGTGGTTTAGCGTTCGGTAAGACGTAATGTCTAGTTGTTTTGAACTAATATGCACAGACCCACAAATTGTGTGAAAGCTGGGTTGAGGAAAGCTTAAGCAGCTCCTGTGAGTCTCTAACAGACACTTGTCACAACTGATCTGGCAAAAGCGATGTTGCAGATGTATGAAAGCACGCAAACGTGCAAAGCTTTTGCACTTGGCCCTTGTTGGCCTAAATAGACTGCATTGGCACAGGTACATATGTTTCAGCACTGTAGCAGCAATGTTGCGAAGCAAAAAAAACACAAAAACAAAGCCCTGACACACATCAACACTGGTACCCCCCCCCACTGGTGCCCCCCCTTGCCAATGGACTTCAACTGCAGCTTCATCAAATTGCGTCTGAACAAACAGGCAGGAACCTTGGGAACGGGTATCTGAGGTTCAACCTATCAAGGAAACAGGCAGGAACCGAACAGGCTGTATAAAAGCATCCTGGAATTGGACACAAGCAAAAATTGTCTGAGAAGTGAGCAAGAATATGTATGTGATGGCTCAGGTTGTGGTGACAAGGTAAGGCTGCGGAAGAGTACATCAGTTGCTAAACTGCTCAGAAGGTCAATCCCTCGAGCGTGTACACACAAGAAAGATCCAAAACTGCTATTTTTAACTCCATGTTTGTCACCTGGACTGAAATCTGCTCCTCAAAAATAGATTGATAGTTGTGCCTAGGCAATTCCAGCCTGCAATAACAGGAGGACCCTGCGTGTGCAATGTGCATGTTTGTTCATGCGCAGGAGTCTTCTGCTCCTCCAGCACCTGGGCAGCCCGGTGTAAAACGTGACTTCTCATTTAAATTGACGCCGGCAGATGTTGTCTTTGCTTTTCTTTTCTTTCCTCTGCTCCTCCAGCTGAACCCAGCCAGGTTGTTGCCAAAAGCTGTACGGGGCGCCTTCACATTAACAAATAGTAATACTTTCACAGCTGCACTGCTGAGACTACACCTTGTGCTTCTTCCTTCTGCATGCACAGACAACGGTCATGAATTGGCGTGCGTGTACTGCGCAACACCACGTGGAGCTGAGCAGCATCTCAGTGGCTCAGTGACGAATTGTTTGTGTTGGACTGAGCAAAGGGCCAGACTGGGCAGAGCAGAGCAGGCTGGGTAGGGAACAGGGCAAGGGGCAGGGCAAGGGGCAGGTCACAGAGGACAGGATGGGGCCCAGGGCAAGGATGAGGCAGGGGACAGAACAGGCCCCAGGGCAAGGGGCAGGGCAACGGGCAGGGCAGAGGACAGGACAGGGCCCAGGGCAAGGATGAGGCAGGGGACGGAACAGACCCCAGGGCAAGGGGACAGGGCAGTTGGTGCGGCAGTACAAAGGTCAGACAAGGGCACAGCAGATAAGGAGATAATACGTGAAGCACAGCAAAGCAAGGGGAGGGCAAGCCAGGGAGGGCACAGCATGTTACAAGAGGGCATGAAGGGCAGGGCAGGGCAGGGCAAGGCAGGGCATAACAAGGTAGGGCAGGGCAAGACGGGGCAGGGCAGGCTAGAACAAGGCAGGGCAGAACAAGGCAGGGCAGTGCAGGGCAGGGCAGAACAGGGCAGAACAGGGCAGGGCAGAACAGGGCAGGGCAGCACTGAGCAAGCTCTGGCTCAACAGCTCTGACAGATGAAGAGGCAAGGCTGGGCCAGAGGTGGTGGGCCAGGATGTGGCATGGCAGCATGCAGCAGGGTGCTCACACAGGAGGGCAGGACATGACAGGGCAGGGCACTACAGGGCAGGACCAGGATGTGGCGTGGCAGCATGCAGCAGGGTGCTCACACAGGAGGGCAGGACATAACAGGGCAGGGCAGGGCAGGGCAGGGCAGGGCCAGGGCAGGGCAGGGCAGGCCTGGGCAGGGCAATGCAGGGCAGGGCCTGGGCAAGGCAGGGCAAAGTCTTACGTGTATGGGCTGAGCAGGCCTATTGCCCCATCCACAGCTCTCAACAGCTTCCCAGATGACTTCCGACCCTTCATCTCAGCAGCTGCTGCAGCAGGTGCAGTGGTGTGGCCACTGGTGTAGGGTTGCGCCACCTTGCCATCACTTCTGCCATCAGTTCTGCCATCACTTCTGCTGCCGTCCTGACGCAAAGACTCCTGAGCATAGGGCCTCATGCCAGTCTGCAGTCAGGACAGAGTTTCGGAGAAAAGAAGAAGAAAAGATTCCTGAGCATAGGGCCTCATGCTAGTCTGCAACCAGAACAGAGCTTCGAAGAAAAGAAGAAGAAAAGGCTCCTGAGCATAAAGCCTCATGCCAGTCTGCAACCAGAACAGAGCTTTGAAGAAAAGAAGAAGAGAAGACTCCTGAGCACAGGGCCTCATGCTAGTCTGCAATCAGGACAGAGTTTCAAGCCTCCAAAACTTTGGTCTTTGCTAGCAAAACATTAACAATTGAAAAATGTTATGACTAAGAACTATTATTATTATTTTTGGATGAAATATTAATACTGTTATTGTTAGTTATTCATGTCATTGCCGGCAATAAAGCCACCTCTGATGCAAAGGTGCTTCAGAGCGTATGGGTTTGTACAGTCTGGGACTAGGCAACATGGGCTGGGATGGTGAGCCCCTTATAAGGCAAGGGTTTTGTGCACTAGTGTGCACTGTGTATCTAGGGTTTTGGGTCAGGGTTTCTTGCCAGGCAACTGCTGCAATGGTAGTGCAGAGTCTTGGGCTGCCAATGCTCAATTGGCTGACTGATGGGCAGTCTTTGGCTGCCAATGCTCAATTGGCTGAGAAAAGAAAAGAAAAGAAAAGACAAGAAAGAACTACGCCTTTCGGCGTCAATGTAATGAGAAGCCAAGTGTTATACCGGGCTGCCCAGGGCTTGATTGGCTGACTGATACATTGAGATGGTGCGTCGGTTTGCTGACTTGTCTACCCGCACAGAAGAAGCCATGATCAGTCTACTTTGTCTACCTAAGCAGTGGACAGAGAAGGCATGATCAGCCTACGTGTAGTAGGCACAATGGATGGCATGATCTATCTACCTTGTCTACCTCAGTAGTAGGCATGCAAGGAGGAGTATCGAGAGTAAGTGTCTACCTGTGTGATAGGCACAAAAGATTGCATGATTGATCCACTCTGTCTACCTTTGTAGTAGGCATGCAAGGAGGCACAATTAGTATAAGTGTCTACCTGTGTGGTAGGCGCAGAAGATAGCGTGATTCATCCTTTCTGTCTACCTCGGTATTAGGCATGCAAGGAGGCACAATTAGTGTAAGTGTCTACCTGTGTAGTAGGCACAGCAGACAGCGTGATCAATCTGCTCTGTCTACCTTGGAAGTAGGCATGCAAGGAGGCACAATTAGTGTAATTGTCTACCTGTGTAGTAGGCACAGCAGACAGCGTGATCAATCTGCTCTGTCTACCTTGGAAGTAGGCATGCAAGGAGGCACAATTAGTGTAAGTGTCTACCTGTGTAGTAGGCACAGCAGACAGCGTGATCAATCTGCTCTGTCTACCTTGG
>JAABUK010009130.1_pt1 | contig 13657 bp, 15 predicted proteins | sample 5559141 | NCBI WGS metagenome assembly JAABUK01 (sample SAMN10711869, study PRJNA513367) | rock metagenome | isolation source: Antarctica rocks | place: Antarctica: Victoria Land, Pudding Butte nord | collected 2016-01-03
GAAGACGGAGCTGGAGCTGGAGGATTTGGGGGAATTTGGGGACCGAGAGAATGTGGCGAAGAGGTATGTGGATGGGGTGAGGCGGCGGAAGGGGTTGTTGGTTAGGGGGTCAAGGGGGGTGGGGAGGGACGCAGAGAAACAGAGGAATTTGAAGACGAATTGATTGGGTGGGGGGAGGGGGAATGGAAGGATGAAATGCGAATCTGGATGGGGGATTTCGATTGCATGATGGATGAGGCATGATGAGCTATGAAGGAAGATTCATATTAGATGCACGAAGCGTGCGTGACAATGTCTCCTCCCATATCATACTTTCCAGCAGAGCATAGCTTGAAGCTGACTCGCTAGACCTGGATGGGGAGGAATCCAAGACCAAGCTCAGAAATGAATCTGAGGATTTGATGCTGGTGGGAAATTCTTCTACCTCCCATGACGAACACAGCCTGACATTGAAATACCTCTTGGGTGGTCGTGGCCATGGATACTAGAGAGGTTGTATCTGGATATCTTTGGGTTGAAGAATGACAGGGAGCTTTGGTGCGGTATTTTTTCTGTTGCGCATGTCAATGTGAGGAATGCGAGAGATGGCTAAAACCAACGGATTGGTGGTAGATAATAGGTGAGATTAGTGAACTGGAAATATCCCCCAAACGGGCTTCGTGGTACCAGCACAGTGTGCATGAAGGCCGTCATTTGATCACCTCCCTCTCAAGGCATGTACCTCTTGCACCGAGAGTGTGGTGCAGGGTCTTGGCGGCTGTGAACACGGCTACATGGCCAGGCCGGAGAGATAACATCCTCTCTATTGCGACCAGACAGGTTTGTTCTCTTGAAGCTCCCATTGCTTGATTTCCCACAGGGAGCTGATGTGTGGCTCTGGTTCAACGACTTTCGCACGACGGACAGGCACCATGCAGCCGTCGGCTGTCAACCGGTCTGAGGCTGTCACAACCGGAACGGGTGATTGAGAGGGCATCTTAGATTTGAAGGCTCTCGGAAGGCCGCAATTTTCGACTCCCCAAGTCTTGCTTTCTCTTTCACATAGGCTTCGCAACCTTCCTCAACTCAACTCTCCCGTTTACTGCGTCTCTCATCTCCTTCCAGCTAGCTGGCACCATCGCATTTCCCTCATCACTCCTCGCAATGACCACTCCAAACTCATTCCCTCCAGTACTGACATAATAGTTCTTCTCATCACCCAAGCTAATCACGGTAGCCCGTACGATATCTCCGACCCTAAAGCTGTCATTCATGACTATCTTGTCTTTCTCAGTCAGGCGAACGTCTTCGCGCCGGAGGACCGCGGAGAAGTGGATATCTTCCGCGCTTGCGGTCGTGGGTGTGGGATGGGTGAGATTCTCTGGGATGAGAGTTATGGGGGAAGGATCGACAACGAGGATTGAGGAAGAGGCTTGGCGTTGTTGAACACGAGTGATGCGGCAGAGAACGGTGCTTTTCAAGGCTGGGAGGGTGTTCAGGTTGAGTGGCTGGGATGACGATTTCGATGCAGCACCACGAGGAATGGTCATGGTGGGTTTGCCGGATTTAGTGGAAGCGGGTATCGTGGAAACGGAACCAATGATCGAGGCACAGATCTTGGAGTCGTATATATGAGTTCCTGGACCTGCAAGGTGTGTCGTGGCTGAGCCTAGCACATCTCCCGGTAATACTATGGCCATGCTGTTGTTTTGCCGAGGTCAGTGATGGCTGTCAGCAATGTGAATAGGTCTAGGTCTGCGTTCATGCGAGATAGGTTGCATGTATGCATTGATTGGACGTCAAGCAAGAGCCGTTGGCATGCGGCTCGCAGAAACTGTCACCTCTCCGATAAATGTCGTTGGTTCTGATTTCTTTCTCGATATATAACTGGGTGCCAAGATATAATATCCGATTCCGCTGGCGGGTGATGCCGCCCTCTCCCTGGTGCTCTCCCATTTGATAATCAAGGATAATTTGACATCCCGGGAATGTGGATAGTGCTGGTAAGGCAAGTCATCATAATAAACACCACCGAAACGAGCAGCTGAATAGCACTGCTAGCGGTGAGATCCTGACCTTAATCGCATTACCCTAACTCTTCATTGATGCATTTTCATTGATGAAAGCTGCACCAAGGCAGTAATAGCCACGCGTTTCCCATCCAATGAGACAGAAGATATGGCTCATTTTACACCAGAGTGGTGGATACTCGGTCGACTTTCAAGAATAGCTTGTACCCTGTCGCCGTGATTCCTCCTAACTAGCCATGGTTTGATCCTACATAGTATATGCAAGAGCTGTGCCTCAAGGCCTTCGGCTCTTTCGTTCCTTTCCGACCCTTACTGCTCGCATTGGTGGTGCAGAAATGCAAGGTCTGATTCATGCCCACATTTGTGTAGTGGATGTGGTGTACATGCGCTGGATTGGTTTTTACCTTTCAAGTTTGAAGCTCTCCTATTTTTGACGTGTCCGATCATTTCGTTGATCGCCATGATTTGATGGTGGAGGTTGCGAGGGATGACAGAATTAGTTCTTGACAACCGAACACCTGTAACCGGATCAGAGGGTTTGAGTAAGGAAATGGTGCTGATGGGTTGATGTACGGGTGGTGTTCAACTCATATAAAGTAGACAGGATTGATCGATCACACATTCGAACAGAGACCATTGTTCAATCAGTAAGATTACTCTCAGGACTGTTGCAGCACGAGTTTGTTTGCATTGAAAGGAATGTTTGCTACCACTCTTTTATTTTGACCACGTCGACCAACAATACCAAAGAAATTTTGCAACAAACTGACCAGACCCGAGCAGACACACGTAAACAAGGAGAAATGCCCCAACCGCTCCCTGAATCCTGATGTGTTTGAGGATCGGCATTGTCAAACCCCGACTGCTCTTTCCTTGCATCTGCTTGCACAGAATTGGTTGATGGTGATGGCAAGCCTTGGCAAAAAGCAAGGATCGGAGCGTGGTGTTCATTGTTTACAAAATTTGAGGGCAAATGTTCCCGATGTTGACAAGCCCAACCTGTACATGTGTTAGATGAGAATATAGCAGATGCGATGGATTTAAGTCTCGGTGTGAACTCACTTGACTACCGCTGGTACAGCAGGCCAGCTTCTGGGAAGCACCGCATTGACCTTGGAGGACAGCAAGCACTATCGATGAGACGCATGTCAGAGTTTTGGCTCAACGATGTAAACCTTCACGAATTCGGGAATGACGACATACCGTTTACGTTAACGCACTGGATACCAATGGGGAGAACATTGATGCCCGAGTTAACCTGGTTGCAGCACTTGAGGGTCAGGCCCTGAGAGCACTTGTTGGCGGCATCCTGGCTGTCGTTGCGCTTCTCGATGTCCTCGGTGGGGAGGGCAGCTGCCATCATGGCAAGGGCGAGGACGGAGATGATTTTGAATTGCATATTGGCGAAGGAGTTGGAATTCGAAGTTCTGAATTGAAAGCTGGTGGTTTGGATATGGTAGGGGTTGATCAAAAGTGAGACTTGTTGGATGATTGAGAAGGTGAGGGAGTGGTCCAAAGGTGGAGGAGAGGGCTCGTTATATAGACTTTTCGAAGGCTGTAGAGCAATGATTGTCGTCACAACTACTCCTTCTCCCCCTGACGTAGAACAGTCCTTCTCATACTCCGGTTTCTGCATTCAAGGCGCCGAGGAAATTGGAAGCTGCTGAGGCGTGTTGAATTCCGACCTACCAAACCATAACAGCGGAAGATCGTTTCCACTCCTGAGAGTTGTTGCTACCGATCTGCGCTGCAACTTCTTGAATGAGATCTCACCAGCGTCCGATCAGCATGAGCGGCTCAGAACCGCCACTGGGGTGTGTCTTCTTTGGCTGGACATGAAGCCCGATACCTTCACGGTATTAGACGAGGTGGACGCGTTGTTGAAAGCACGAACGTCTCCAACACAAGCATCATGACGCTGGTAGGACTCTCAAAAGGCTAAGTCCCAGCGACGACAGGGGGAGCTTCAGCTATGTTCGCCTAGGCGAAAGCAGCCTCCCACGTCAGTGTCTCCTGAAATACCTATTTTGGCTCAGAAAAGGTCGTCTGGGTTGCGCTCCTACGGGTACCAAGCGTGACCGTTCCCTGGTGACGCCCTCCAAGGTTTCTTCAAATGTGTTGATGGTGATTGGCAGTGAAACCCCTTAAAGTGGTCCGAAGCGTTCTGCAGGGTGAAGAACGGCAAGGTGCAAAGCAGATCATTGAGTATCTGAGCCGTTAGGTAGCATCGATGCACATACGCGCAAGCATTCTCTCCTGAAAGAAGATTTCGAGCGCCCAATGGGGGGATTGAAGCTCGCAAATGCGGGCTTTGTTTGAGATCACTCCCTGCCATACGAGCCGGAGGGAAATGCCGCGGCGGAGGCGTCAAAGCCTTCTTGACTATACCGCAGAGGTTGAAGATGAGTCAGTGAAGATGGGGTCTGTGGGACGAGGTCTTGATCTATTCGAGACACGGCATTCGAGTTCCCTAAAGCCTGTCCAGGGGAGGACGCAGGTTCTGGGTGCGGCTTCCTCAAGCCCGACAATCGGACGGGAAGAGGCATAGGTGGGATACCTCTGCTGATTTCCAGATCCGGTTGCATGCCCCAGAATGGGTGAGTTTGCAGACCACAAAAGTGACCATGTTCCACAAAGTGGTCTGTTCCTCGGCATCTCATTTCCTGGATACAGGATCGGACAAGCGACAAGCTGGTGCGGATGTCTCGATGCAGTCCATGGCTAACCGAGTTGCAGGCACAATGAGATGGCTGGCTGCATATCATAAGTCTCCAATGCAGATGAGACGTTAGGGTGCGTGCACCCCACAGCCGTTGTCGGTTGAGAAGAGGGACTGGACGGGAATGTCTGATGTCCTATGGGTAGTCGGTGATGAGGACACTCGCTTGGGCTGGATTGAGAGTGGTCGATCTTCCGACACATCCCGATGTTAGCCGGGTCGTGAGCTGTCCTTGGCGGCCCCGTTGGCGGCAACGAGGTCGAACGAACCCAGCGACCTGCAGAACAAGGCAGATCTCGGGTGGTACCAATTCGTAACGCATTCGGAAGTCTGGGGTAGAGTCATCACCGCATGGAGTCAGCGCGGACTATCGCTAGTGCTATTCTGATGACTTCAGCCATCGCTTGTCTGCTGCTGCATGCGGTCTACGACTGTAATGAGCCCTCGCATCGAAGGGGTCGACCTGCGCCGCCTCCATGTTTGATACAGGAGCACCTTGCCGTAATCGGCTCGTTGTGTTTAATTCAGCTCAGGGATGACCCACTGCTCTGGCCATCTCGAGTCGACTCTGTGTAGACTAGCAGGGTACGCTGTATGCCTTACTGCCCGGTATTTCAAGCGGTCCAACCACTCTCATCCTGAAGTGGCTCTATCTCCGACTTGGTGCAGGAGAGAGTTTCGTTTTGTCGGAGTCGGTAGAGGGTCTTGGGACGTGGCTGCTGGCTGCTTTCTTCTGACCTCGTTTTTGTATACTACGTAGACACTTCCTAGCTAGTACGATAGACTTCCATTCCACAGAATGCCACATCGGCAGCTGCTAGCAGGGGTTTTCCACTTTTGGTTGAGCCGATCGAGAATCGTGCACTTCTCCACACGAAAAGAGAGGCTCTTTGAGAGTCGAACGTACCGTACAAGTAGAACAAACGTCGTCATCGTGCGCCAGTAGCAGTATGTGGGAGCTTGAATACGAGATACTAGTAGTGTTCGAAACCTACTAGCACTATTCAATGCTCATCATCTATAGCAAGAGCCTCAGCCCAAATACACAAGCTGTGAGATGACATTGGCATCGTCCAGAAAGCGCCAAGACCGAAGTCGGACTCTTGGACTCGGCACGATCGTGGCGCTGCTGAGGGTGTAAAGTGCGGAAGAGATGGCGTCACGATGCCTTGCCGGCGACGAGGTTAACATGCTCTTAGCGGGTGAGGCGAACGTATCACGGACGCCACCCGCGCGAATGCTTGAGAAGGGGGGGGAACAGAGATGGTGCTTCAAACGTCTCTGTTCCGCTCGTGTCTGTCTTCACGATCGTCGTCAGATGTTGCACATTCGCCGAAAGCTTGCCAGTTGAACTTCGAAACTAGGTGCTGGTCCGGACGCAATGTAACCTTCACATATGGACGTTCACTGCTGTTGCTGAACGCGTGCCTGCTGATCGAGATGCCACACAGTATGGAGCCGTCACCGAGTGCAGGTTCTGTTTGGGAGTGACCAATAGAAAGTCGAACTTGGATCAAGGCAGCTGTATGTGCGCGTTGGCGGAGACAAACTTCGGGCTTGGGCTCTTCCCCCCTCGCCTGTGAACGTAGTCAGTCGTACCTCTCGAGACGTCTTCTTCTCTTCCATGTTGCTTCAGACGGACGCTAGACGATCTCACCTCGGTGCGGGCCACATTCTCCTTGGGATAGCGAATCCATGGTCGAGCCATCCATGGCCGGCGCTCTATGCTACGCCGAGCAGAAGAGCTGACAATAGACAGCAAAATCAGCAGCACACTCTTGAGTGCTGCCGACATAGCGAAAAGAACAAGCATGCTCCATTATGCAACGATCGATCACTCCCTCAAAGGCACGACAGAGTGGCAATGAATACACGAGCATCGAGGGAGAGTTCCGGGGTATGGGAACAGATGCGACGGCGACTAGGACTGTTGCATATCGAAGCTATGCAATATGGTCTCATCACAAATAGAGACTCTTGTTATACTCACAGTCTGCCTCAAGATAAAGGGTAAGGATTCAAAATGATGATGTCAGGTTGCCTTGTACCTTGATCTTACAAGAGAGTACGAACTGCGACGAGCATGATGCAGCATTGTTATACCATTGGTGGCATTCATTGAAGTTGCTGTGGACCTTCTAGGTCGTGGTTTTCAATGCACCGGAACCCGTGCTACGCCATGGTCGGATTCAGTCGGACAATTGGATTCTTGTGATGTCTGTTTTACCTTTCTGTCATGACAATGTCATCCCACATCGAGCACTTCGTTGCCGTTGTGTTACCGTCGTGCTTTGGATGTGCATCCTTCGGCTTGCCTCTGCGGCGCCAGTGCAGCTTCGGGCATTTTGGCAGTCTTGGCAACGCAAGTGTGACGGTCTCATAGTGAAGTGGATGTAGCAATCCTACAGACATTCAAAGTGTAGCCATTGGCTTGAGGTTGCTGTCACGACCTGAAGGTCGAGCCTGACGCTTCAGCCTCTCTGCTGTTGGCCCCAGATCTTAGATCTCCCGCTCTGATTATAGCCTCATGTAAGGCCCAGCTGTATACTGGAGCCCTCAATCGAAGAGGGCGAGGGCCAGTGCACCGGTTTGTCTTGTTGACAGTCAAACACTCTACCTTCAGATATTCACGCTCCTTATCTAAGGTTGATAATACACACACCGAGCAGCTAGCAGATTATGATGGTGTCATCTGGATCTAGCAGAAGCCGGGCTCTTCTTCGGCTCTCCCATGCTCATGGAGGCTGGTTGCTACAGCGGCGCTTCTTGGGTGAGCTCATATTGAGCTCACCCAGAGAATGTGTTGTATTTCCCTGCAAAGAATGAGCTGTTCACATCCCGTGCTTTGAATGACACAAATAGTGTCGCTTGGAAGGTGAGAGCTACTTCCTGTAGCCTGCACATCACCTCCAGTCCAAGAAGCTTCCATCACGTCTTTACCACTGGCAGCGTGTGATGCCCACCGACTCATCTCTGCCTGCGGAACAAGCGAAATGCTAGGTTCCTTTACGACTTGGCCGGCAATATTGTCAGTTTTCTGATCTCGAGCCATAGTGTGGCACCACTCATTGCTAAACAAGACGGCGCCTTGTCCCTTTTGCGTTTGGCTATTTACTAGGCTCTGAAGGTTATGCGAGTAGAAGGACGTTATCTAGAAGCTGAGACCTTTCTCTGCAAGCCCAATCGAGGACCAGTAGGTCGAGATCAGAGAACACGCGAACGTCACGTCCTGTTCGATCCAACGCTTTGGGGAACACAAGTTGCTGTCAAAAGAGCGGTGTATTGAATAAGATGTCGGTCGTACCTAGCTGCAGCGGTGCTTCATAGGCTCTTCCCCTTCCCCTTCATAATACGCCGCCTTTGAGACATCATGTGCGTATATAATATGTAGCTCCCTAAGAATTATCAGCATCACATTTTGTTCATTCTCAAGAACAACAGCAGCTCACCAGGTACGTATATCAGGAGCACAGCCTTCAGGAACATATTGTACGCAGGCACGGACTCTGCTGCGGGTACCAGAGAACAGTATATCAACCAGCACTCGCTTGAGATGCCCAGTGGATACAGCACAAAGAATGTGTTATATCTGTTGCCTAGTCAATTAAATCCGAAAGAAGTGGGCAAGACCTTTTTCTCAGGTTTACCTCAACCAAGTCAACCACTTCGGCACCCTGCCATTGCCCGAACCTTCTTTCCAAACAAAGAATCCGTACCGTATACACTCTGTAATACCCCAAGCCAGCAGGATCCCCGCATAAGCGTACGGTCCTCCCTTCGTACCCGCATAATTCTCTTTTCTCGTCCCAAACATGCGACTCCTAATCACGATCTCTGGAAACGCGCCCACTACCCCCCAAACCAGTAGCAAGCGACTCGCTACCTGCATACCTGTTGTGATAGGGCTCGCTCTCACAATGCCGACAAGCGAGTGCAAGACTTCGAGGATGGCGAGCGACTGGGTAAAGGCGAGGAGAGGGTGAAGCACTTCGTGAAGGCCATAGAGGTGGTCATGGGAGAAGAGAATAGGAATGAGGAAGATAGCACGGAGGGTTCCGATGGCCCATAGTGTCAGGGAGACACCGTTGTACGCGAGAAAGTAATTCTTCCTTGATAGGAGTGACTGGGAGCGGCGGGTGCTGGGGTAGGCGGGGTCTTCCATCGTCGTGATGCTGACAATGGGAGGATTTGTGGCGGCTCCTTCGGAAAAGGAATTGAAGGAGCAGAAAGGAAGGATAAGGATTCCGTATACTTTCCGCACGCACCAAGCCCTCCTTCACCCGTTGAGCCTCACCAACATGGTTGAAGAAGCCATCTACTTGATACGTGCGTAGAAACAAAGTACCGTCCTTGACTTTGCCGACCTCTGCGCGAAATCTTGGCATCAAAAATTCTCCCGCAGCTATTTTTTGGAATCTGATCTAAGGCAGTTACTACCTTCTCGTTTACCAAAGAAAATAGAGAAATCGCATACGTAAAGCTCAGTCCTCTACTATCTGCTCGCAGTACTCTACCACTGACACTTTGACCAACCCTCTCGCCTGCTCAACATGCCTAAATCCAAGCGCGCCCGGGTGGTCCCCACCTCCAAAACCTCCAAAAACCGCAAAGAGCTCGTCAAGCGACTGCACTTAAATATCCAATCCGCCGTCGACTCCTACACCCACATATGGGTCTTCGAAGTCCAGAACGTGCGCAACACCAGCATCAAAGTCGTCCGCGCACAATTGAGCGATTGCCGGATATTCATGGGAAAGACGAAATTGATGGTGCATGCCCTTGGGTCTACAGCGGAGACGGAGCATGCGTCAGGGTTACAATTGCTGACGCCGTATATGAGTGGGGAGATTGGGTTGTTGTTTACAAATTGGGCGCCGGAGGAGATTGAGGGGTATTTCGCGAATTTCACTGCGTGGGACTACGCGAGGGCGGGGTCGAAGGCGGTGCGAGGGTTCACGATTCCGAGGGGAGAGCTGAGAACGTCGTTTGGTGTTGAAGGTGGAGAAGATGATCCGATACCGATAGGTGCTGAGCCTACGTTACGGAAATTGGGAGTGCCGACGAGGATTGTCAAAGGAAAGGTTGTATTGGAGGAAAGTGGTGATCCAGAGAGAGAGAGAATGGAAGAAGAGGAGGGCTATGTGGTGTGCAGGCAGGATGAGACCTTAGATTCGAGGCAGACAACGTTGCTAAAGACTTTCGGAGTCAGGATGGCCGAGTTCAGAGTAGGTCTTAGAGCTGTGTGGGAGAAGGCTGGCGGAACAGTGAGGGAGGTGGGTGGCATGGATATAGATGGCATGGCAGATTCGGGAATGAGTTTTATTGGGACGGAATCATGAAAAGCGTGCAGCATCAGGCGTTTGTTCGACAAGTGCTTCGAATCTTAGATGATACCACAGGATATCAACGGCTGAGCTCGGATTGTGCCACGAGCTTGGAGTCTTTCCGCCTACTGTGCCTGTTTAGGACCAGCTCGATAATTCCAGCGACCGCGAGATAGCAGGGGTTCACATTTTCCTTCAGCGTTATCTTCTTCTCCAGACAGGTTTTCCTCTCCAGCCTTGTCTTCTTCGCCAGCCTTGTCATCTCTTCAGCCTTGTCTTTCCCTCGCTGCTAAAGCCCTGGTTGTGAGCTGATACCTTTCTATCCAGTCTCTTGAACCTAGCCACCGACCATAAAAGGTATGTAGTGCTTCCAAGGTGTTATCTGCCTCGCTAGGCTCCAGTCGGCACTGCCTCAAGAAAATATGTACGCTCAAAGCCAATGACAGGTATCTCTCCGAGCAACACAGCCTCGGGCGAGCTCTGCCCTCCTTCTACTTAAAGTCGTAGAAGGTACTGTTGTCCCCAAGATATCTCGAAGAGGTGAGTATTCTAACTACATAATTCCGGATAGAACATTGCGGAACTTGATACCCGCTAGCCTGAACCTGTTCATCTTCTAGTAAGCCCAAAGAAAACAAGCAGAAGGTTTCTCAAAGATTCAACACGAGGACATAGAACAGCTAAACCCTCAAGCTACCACCACTGCAACCTTTATTCCAGATGGTTCTAGGCTGGATTGGTCCCATGATCGCCGCGGGCGCAGGGCTGGGTGTAACAATCCATTATAAGGAACAGGAGAAGGCCAATCAGAGAATTGAAAGAAGGCAGGACCAGGAACAGAGACGGAGGGATAGGGAGCGCGCTGAGAATCCACCGCCGAAAAAGGATAGCGCCGCGTGGCTAGCACGCGAGATCAGGGCGAATCATATCAATTTGAAATGAAAGCGATATGTGTTGCTGAAATGCGAGGTGGACGTGAATAGTACAGCCTAGTTTTTCGAAAACCCAACATGCCCTATGTCTGAGTCGCTTCCTGTAGATTGAAATAGACTCTCATGCCTCCGTGATCTTGGGTAGCTTCGGAATCCATAACCAAACCGCCAGTAGCACAAACAAAGAGGCCAGGACGATAGGCTGCAAAATCTGTACCCCCTTCGCTTGCGCAATGGCTCCTACTGTAAACGGTAGTAGGCTCGCTCCAGACGAGCCCAAACATGTCGCAAACCCAATCGCTGCGACATGTAGATGCTTCGGTAACAGCTTGGTAGCCGCCACAATCGTGGCTGGGAACATTGGACCCACAAAGAAGCCGAAAAGGCCTACCATGACGGCAGAAACGACGAAATTCGGAATAAGCCAGAAGAGTAGTTGCAGGAAGATCGAAACTATCAGGTAGACGGCCACAGCGTGCCTTTCCGTTTTGAAAAGGCGAGCGGTGACGAAGCCTAGGATTAAGCGACCTATTGTTATACCAGCCCAAAATCCGGTTGAGGTGAGACCTGATGCGAATGGAGTGCCGTGACGGATGCGAAGCATGAAAGTTACTGTCCAGCCTCCAACGGCAACTATACTGCTATTAAAAACGAATGTGGAAATTGAATTGAGGTGATGTACCTTCAATGCCGCAATAGACAAGCAAAAAGAGCGCGCAGAGCCAGGCAATCTTGTTGGACATGGCTTCGGCCGTCGGAGACTTTTTTCTCACAGCTTTGCAACGAGGTTGAAGTATCTTCGGCAGAAATCTTTGCCAATTCCTTGACTTTATCGGTGCTTCTGCCGTCATTACTGTTAGACGGCGGGTATCGCCTATTGAGGGTAAGATGGCGTGTTGAGCTCTGTAGACGGCACCAGTAGAACCCCAGAAGCTGGCAACAGAGACGACCAAGGTAATTGCCGCACCACCAGTCATGATGTAGTAGAACTCGAACCACTGCCAGCCAGCCTTCGTGATGAGTGCCGTTGCGATTGTAGGTGAGATGGTCGCCCCCAAGCCGTAAAATGCGTGGACAAAACCTAGAAGTTCATTGGCTTGCGCCAAGTTGCCAACCCAAGCATTCCTTGTAGAGCTCATTAGCTCCAATAAAACTGTAATGAATAGCAGGAAGTGCGTTACCATGCAGCATCTATGATCCCATTGCCGAACCCGTATAGAATGAAAGTGACGACAAGGACCGGGTATGGAGGATGAAGAGAGAAGATGAAGAAAACAATAAGATGGGCCAATGGACCAATGAAAGCAATGCCTCGTTGACCGATGTGCATGTGGATTGGATTGTTGGAGATGACAGACAATGGGTAGCCGGCAAATGGTGCGAGAAACATGAGAGAAACGGTAGTGTAATTAACACGATAGTAGTCTTCGAACTGCAAGAGCTATCAGTACTCCATACATCAGTGATTAACCGTTCAATCACTTGCATATGGTAAGAGAGCCTGTAGGATGTCGTCAGCAGGTGGGTCGTCTGCTTGCGATAGCTGTGACTCACTCCGAGGGCAGCATCATTGAGACCAAGCATTACAAAAGTAAAGAAAACTGTCATCAATCGGCATATATTCGTAATAGAACTGTTCCATACATGTATTGTCGTGTGGTCTGTATTAGATGAAGCAGGCGAAGCATGAACCTCCTCCGGGAGTAGATGAACATCCCTGAACTTTTGCTGGCTAGGTCGTCCGATGGGGCAGATGTCAGGGCTCTTGATTGCTTCCATCCCAAGAACATGCGTGGATGAGCCAGCTTTGGTAATGCCACCATTGGCGTTGCCAGTCTCGTCATGAAGCATATTGAAGCGTGGAAGGGGAACGTGGGGTGGACAATAGAGGAACAGCGAACTCAAGCACTTTGAGTGTTGGAATTGTGGAGACGAGTTAGGGTAAAAGATCAGATGCGAGCAGCCAGGATCGACCAATAGCCTGGGACGGTCAACCTAGGGAAGCATTGATGCTTCCACAGCAGCCTTCAACATTGGGGGACCCACAACAACGGCCCCCGCAGAGCTACTCACCCCTCCATGGAGCTGTGATGCATATTGCTGACCAATCCCGGGCACGAATTTTTAGCAAGGCAGGGAGGTAGATGACCATATTCAGGCTTGAACCAAAACATCAGCATCAAATCAGACGAAGTGATCATAATGAGTCGTCCAAATTTCAGTGAGGTGCAAGCTTCCTTGGCAAAGTGATTAGGTAAGAACCCGAAACGTTGCTGGCACAGGGAGACTGTCAATTGTGCTTCTACCAATCGAGGTTTGCCATGAGATGATTGAAGATTTGCTTACCTCTTTCGAGGGACCATTGGCGAATCTGTCATCGCAAAAATGACGAGTGGAGAACAAACCTATGTCCGTGGTTGTAGGCAGCAAGAGATATTGTGAAGAAACTCCACGACGCCAACGCTGATATCAGAACAACTAGGCTATTCGGGCGCAACCCAGAAAGGAAGGTTAATAATCCATCGTCGATGACCCCATTTTGTCACTAGTGTCAAGCACCCTGTTTGGGACCGTTAGGAAGAACGAAATGCGATACACAACATCGACTCACGAGTACTGTTTTGTCAACTGCCCCTCACCACCCTTCACGAGATCTATGCTGAAGACATAAAA
>JAABUK010009131.1_pt1 | contig 13655 bp, 16 predicted proteins | sample 5559141 | NCBI WGS metagenome assembly JAABUK01 (sample SAMN10711869, study PRJNA513367) | rock metagenome | isolation source: Antarctica rocks | place: Antarctica: Victoria Land, Pudding Butte nord | collected 2016-01-03
GCCTCCATTTTGATGGCAGTGGCCTGCTCCATTTTGGTCAGCCTCGACAGGCTGCTGCATGTCGTCAAGTTCCTGAAAGCATCTACGAGGTATTCACAAATCTGCCTGGCGATGCTCTTTGCTAGCCCTTTAGTCTTTGACAGCTGGTCTTTACTTGCCAGGGACGGCTGGCTCAAAAAGACCTCACCGCCGAGCTCGAGACTGCCACCTATGTCTGTTCTCAATTGCAAAGATTACGCCCTGCACTATCCAAAGGTTGCAGTGCAGCTGCCGATGTTCAACGAGCGGGCCGTGTGCCAGGCTATCATAGACGCAGCCTGCGAGTTGCGTTGGCCAGCGCAGAGGCTCAAGATACAGGCAATCCTATAGCTCGAGCTTTCTTGCATGGTCATAAAAGATAGTGTGCTTGAGTTGTTGATAGCCCCAAAGCAAGCAATCGCACACACTTAAGTAGTCAGACTGGTGTTGTGCTCGGCTCTGCTCAAACCCATCTGCATCTGTAGGTGTTAGATGACAGCACAGACAGGATGACCAGAGAGCTGGTAGATGACAAACTCATGGAATGGGTTGAGCGTGGCCTTGATATAGAAGTCCTGCGCTGCACCAATAGAGCTGGCTACAAGGCAGGCGCCCTGAAAGAGGTATCACAGCTCTAGAGCAACCGCTATGGTGTGCTTGCACATGTGCTTGGCACTCTTTAGGACCTGCTGTGAAGTGTTTGCATGTCTTAGAGTCATGGGCTGAACAGGAATGTGCTTGCAGGGCCTGCAAAGACTGCAAGACTTTGAGTTTGTTGCCATATTCGACGCTGACTTCAAGCCAGACAGTGATTTCCTGGTAAGCAGATGACCCACACATGCTTTTACTTTGGATGGTGAGGGTTCACCCTCAAGGCCTACTGTATTACTGGTGCCCTTTTGCAAGTGCATAGTAGAATCATCCATGTTGGCAGGCTCCATTGTACCTGTGCAAGCCACGTTGTACAGCATGCCCCTCAGACTTGATTTTGTGCATGCAGATGAAGACCATACCACATCTGATGCTTGATCTGCACCTAGGCTTTGTGCAAACACGGTGGACTTTCACAAATACCGATGAGTCATACCTCACAAAGGTTGCTTCAGCTTCTTGCTTGGGTCCCTGATACCAAATCAAATGTGTGATGCATGGTGTGAGGCAATATTGTGCCTGTAACTCTGTAACACATTGGTTTGCACCTTGCAATTCCTCACTCAGCTGTGCACTGAGCTCTCTCATTTTGACTTCTGACGGTATGTTGCTCTGGAATGTCTGCAACTAGATGCTCTTCTGCTTGGTACTAACGCATAGCTTGATGCTGTCATGCCAAACATCAGCCAGAAAAGCGTCCTGATCTTGCACTGCTGTTCCAGGCACAGGAAATATCGCTGAACTACCACTGCAAGTGTGAGCAGTATGCACACTTCTCCTCTGGAACCTTCTTCAACTTCAATGGCACTGCTGGAGTGTGGAGGGTACGCACAATCATGGATGTTGGCGGCTGGAACAGCCGTACCACTGTTGAGGATATGGACCTTTCCCTGCGTGCCTAACTGGCTGGCTGGAAGGGCATGTACCTGCGTGATGTCACCTGCCTCAACGAGGTCAACACATGCCTTGCAATGTATGCATTGTTCTGTGACTGCGCATGAGCTCTGCCTGGGACAAGCAGAGAACCACACAGGTGCATAATTAGCTCAAGGGGAACTGCCATTGCATCTGACATTGTGTGGGGTCACCAGTGACACAGTACTCCTCTATATCTGACACAGCAAGTACCCTATGTCAGAAGTGAAGTCGACCTGGCAAATGCCTACATTACCAATGCCTGCATTGCTCAGTTGGGCGCAGGTTCAAGTCTGAATACAACAAGCAATGCTTGTTTGACCTTGCTGACTTGTTGTTCATGCCAATGCAGCTACCAGCCAGCTTCTTTGCGTACCGCAAGCAGCAGCACAGGTGGACATGTGGGCCGGTGCAGCTGTGGCGCAAGGCAGCAGTAGACATTTGGGCCAGCAGCCTGCCCCTGCACTGCAAACTGGACCTCATCCTATGCTACTTTGGGATCCGCAAGGTGGCCACCCACTGGGTGTCCATGGGCTTCTTTTGTGGCCTTGTACCCCTGTCTGTTTTCACACCTGAGGTAACCAGACCCCTCCTTCATGCCCCCCGCCCCTCCTGGCCTCCCTCCCCCCCCCCCTCTCCTGGCCTCCCTTCCCCCTTGGAGCACAAGATCCTTGCACAAGTTGCAGACAACACCTCTTGTTTTTGTCACTCCTTGCTGGTTATGTCTGGCGTGTGTAGCATTCTCCTTCACATGTTGCAACTTTCATGCACCATCAGCCTGCAGCCAGTACATGGTTGCTGTGTCCCGATGGCCTCTTTGCACCTTGGATGAAGCATAAGAGTGATCGGCAGACCTGATGTGTGATGCTCAGGTGTCAGTGCCACTGTGGGCCCTGGTGCACATTCCAGTCCTGGTCACCTTAACCACAGCTGCTTTCACTCCCAGGGTATGTCACCTGCTTTGACTGCATCATTCTATGCTGGTGAAAGGCACATGCTGGTCAAAGGCATATGCCATGCTGGTCAAAGGCACATTCTGAGCTTTGCATGCGCAGTGCTGGCTTCGGCACAATGACACTGTTGCTTGGCACTCTATTGCTTTGTTCCGGCAGCATTTGTTGCTCAGTGTCCAAAATGGTGTGCAAACCCCCAGCTCAACATCTGCCGACGTGCATTCTTCCATGCAGGGGTGGATACACTGCATTCATTATGTGCTGTTTGAGAATGCCATGGGCCTTGTGAGGTTAGGAGCTGTCATCGCAGGTAAGTCCTGCTGACCACATTGCAGTCTCACTCATGCTGCTGATGCAAGTACAGATGCAACATTGCCCGGCATGCACTTGGCTCTTACCTGAACTTCCAGCATTGAATCTCCCTCCACAGTAGTAAGATGATTGCTTGTGCGTGCTGCATGTATCACATGCAAAAGGAAATGCCTGTTGCAAATCACCGGTGTTGGTATCCATGCCTTGCGACAATATTGGGACTCGTGTGGCAACATATTGCCAAATTGCAGCAGCGGTGCAGGCACACTGGACACGAAGCGTGCCTCTGAATGGGTGGTGACTACCAAGCTAGGGGCTTCAGACCGCCGCCCTGGCACTGCTGCCCCCCTCCCCCAAGTCAGAACCTGCAGATTCTATGCTGGGGAAATGGCAATGTCCGTTTTTGTGCTAACAGCTGCGTTGTACGGCATGATCTCCATGCACCGCCTCACCTTCTCCTTCTTTCTTATCCTGCAAGGTATATTTCAATGCTGCAGGCAGACCTGTGAGTGCTGCTTGCTTCCTTATGACTGGCGGTGCCACTGAAATGAATTTGTAGCATGTTCAAGGGTTTGGATGTCACTTCAGTTTCTTCTGTACTTCACCCACTTACCTATACACACACTTCAAGGCTTTGCAAATCAAGTATACAATTGCTGCTGTAAGACTGCTCTGCTTGCATTATGTCCAATAGTGCCTGGCTTGCAAGACATGCTTGTGGTCACCAGTGTGTGCTTCACTTTTGACACGTCAACAATCACACCAAATTTAGTGTCACAATGCTGCACAGCAGCAAATCTGGGCACAGCATGCCGGGCAAACTACTCAATGATTCCAGCAAAGGTGTTGCCTGCATATTCAGGGCTTGCTTTCCTGGCATTTGGGCTGAACATGGTGGATTGTGGCAATCTCTTGGGACAAAGGCTGCGGCCTGCCCGCCCTGCTGCCAAAAAAGTAACCTTCACCGATGATGGCCTGGTTGCGACCCACCCAGTTGATCGCACTTTCACTCTGTAGACACTAAATGGATGTCCAGAAGAAAATGGACACGAACATCAGTGCCGTGTGAAGCTGTGCTGTAAGTTGTGCATCTTTTGTCAGCAGACCATGAGGGCAAGAGATGCTTTGTCATGCATGCTCACACAGCAAACAGCTGCATGCAAGAACTTAGCTGCAGCTCATGTGCTGTATACATAGCTCATTATCAACAGCATTGTTGACATGCCCACAAGCATTGCATCCAAAAATACGCAGTGCTTTTGGTCTATACTGGCAACAATGCTCTGGTCAACCCGCATTGGTTTACAAACACAACTTGCACTGTATAAGCAGTAGATGCAGGCTGGCGATACCTAGTTCAGGATTGTATGTACTACTAAGAGTTTTGTCAAGAAGGTGTGTGTGGTTGCAGTGTAGGTGTATAGGCAGGCATGGCAAATATTGGTTAGTTTTTAAGTTCACCTTCACAGCATTACCACTTTGAGTGAGAACAGAAAATGCCTGTCATCACGGTGGCCGCACAGGTGGCTGTGAGGAACTGCAGCACAGCTTGTAACAAAGCTTGTCCCGGTCAATTTGACAGCTGAATTGCATAAGGTGTCCTGGGCATGGGGCCTCACAATGATTGTTTGGCAATAAGTCCAGAGCCTCAGCAGCTCTGCTAACTTTACATGCCTTTGTTGTATGTAAACTTGACACTTTTGTTGGTGAGAAAGCCTGTTGTCGCCTTTCAAAGTAGCAGTACTACCAATACGGTATAGTACACAGGTGTTCCTGCTGCTGTTGAGTCTGAGGCTCCTTCATATGTGAGAATCAGTGTTTTGTGTATGCATTTGCATGTCTTGTATTAGAATGCATGGCAAAGATCGCTTTGCACCATCTTTGTCTCAGCCGAACAACCAGGCTTCATGCCTTGCGGTTATACAGAACGCCTGCATTAATCAATATTGTCTTTCTTGCTATACCAAGCTTGCTCGATTGACTGAGTGCAAGTTTGGGGAGTTCAGTGTCTCAAAACATGGAAGCCCTGAGAATATTGGCCAGATATTGTCTCAAAAAATTAATTATATATTTTAGCAAATAGCTATATAGCATCCTGAGCTGCTTTGCCCGAGTGGTTAAGGGGTATGCCTGCTAAGTGTATGCGGAAACGCGCGAAGGTTCGAACCCTTCAGGCAGCGAGCCTTTTTTCCCCGCCTAACGTCTTGTCACAACATTTTGTTCATCGCTGCGCTACTCTCCCATGCATGTGTTTGTATGTGGCCGGAGACCGCCCATATGGCTGGAGACCGCCTGCAACTTTAGAATGTTGTGACGCGACAGCTCACATCCAGGCACAGTGTAAGTGAGCTCTACCATAGATTATCATAATATCATAGAATAGTATTACCGGTACGTCAAGGAAACGAAGTATCACTCTCATTCATTAGCTTACATACCATTTCAAGATGCACAACCAATAAGGCAAGAGACCAAACGAGCACAAGAGTGCTAGCAACACACAACGGATGCATGCATGTTCTGCACAAGCATGATTTTGTCTATACACCTGCAATTTGCTGACTAACTGCTGCTACAGTAATGACACCACACAAAGACAATGCTGATCTACTGCTGTGCAAGCTTGTCAGTGGCTTTCTTGGCCCTGCCCTGCAGGTCAGGTGGGTTGTTGGCAGTGTCCCTGGCCTGGTCAGCTGCCTGCTTGGTCTGCTTCTTCACCGCGTCTGAAGCCTCATCAGCCTTCTTTGGCAGCTCGTCCCTCACTTGCTTGGCTGTGTCATTCAGCTTGTCAGCTGCTTGCTGCGCTCCAGGCTTGATCACATTCTCTGCAGCACAGCAGCAAATGTCAGCAAGCTTGATCACATTCTCTGCAGCACAGCAACAAATGTCAGCAAGCTCTTGCACATATCAGGTCGTCCACACTCTGTTTATCAACATGGAGCTACAGCCTTCAGTGCCCTGTGGCAAAGCGCAGGAAGCACACAACCATGCAATCACACACTTTAACCCCATATTCATGGTACATTAGCATGCTGCCTGCTTGACAGGCATGAAAACTGCCACGCATGCCAGCAACATCAAAAGTCAGCTCTGACGGCTTAATGAAATCAGTATTTCACAGTCAAAGTGCAGCATCTCACCAAGCCACAGGTGTAGCACCAAATGCCAGTTCATAAGACACAACACACAGGACTGGCAACTGCAGTGATAATGCTTTGTCTCACCTGAGGCATCATCAGCTGTCTTCCTCATGGCCTCAGATGCATTGTCAGCAGCAGGCCGCGCCTGCTCGCCAACCTGCCTGGCTCCCGCCTCAATGTTGTCTGAAGCCTTGTCAGCCATGGGCCTGGCTTCCTTGCCTAGCTGCTCAGCTTCACTGCTGATCCTCTTTGCCACCTTCTCGGCCGCAGGCTTGATCTCATTGCCCAGCTGCTCTGCTTCCCGCCCTATCCTGTCTGACACTCTGTCACCAATCACTGGCGCAGCCTCTGCAATGTTGGCTGCTGTCTTCTCTGCCTCTTTTGATACATTCTGTGGCAGAGCATGATGAGTGTCAGGAGTCAATCAAAGCACGACATGCAATTAGTGGTCAGCATGGCCCTTGCATGCAACACTGTCATGCAGATGCAGCAAGTTACAGCAGCAGAAGTAGAAGCGCTATCTTGCATGTCTATACACCAGGTGTCCCAAACATTATCTACAACAAACAGACTCTCGTGATCCTACTTGAGGGCTTGCAGACTGTGCACTAGAAGGGACGCTTGCTAAAGCAGGCTGCAGGAGCCCGTGTACAGCAGGCAATGACAAACAGCCAAGGCAGCAAGGTACAGGGAGGCAGCAAAGGCAAGCACACCTTGGCTGTGGGTTCAGCATTCTCCTTGATGCCCTGGGCAGCGCCCGTGATGATCTGGGCCGCCTTGTCGGCCTGGGGCTTTGCCTGCTTGGCCACCTGCAAAGCATGTCACCATGAGTACAAACTTTCCACAAGGGCTGCGAAAACTTTCTGGGCACTCACAGAGACTGTCTACTACCTCTGGGCACGCCTGCTCTGACAGACCTGTTTATGCATTGGTTCACATGCACCTAACAGCTTTGCAGACATGCACATTGCATCTCTGCCACTTCCGAAAGTCAGCCACTTCTGAAAGTGCTGCAGCCTTTCAGAAGTGGCGGCAGCACTTTCAGCAGGCTTGACAGCACCGGAGGAATCTGCATGCAAAGAGATCAGTGGGCTGCCATGTCACCTGTGATGCAATCTCGTCCACCTTGGCCTGAGCCTTGTCGGCAGCCTCTGGGCCTTCCTCAGAGATCTGCTTGGCATTGTCCACAAGGGTCTTGGAGGCCTGGTCGGCCATGGGCTGGATGTTGTCTGCAACCTTGTCAGCCTGCTCATTGATAACCTTGGCAGCCTTCTCTGCCTGAGGCACAGCCTGTTCTGCCACCTGCAGTCAAAGAACGAGACCAGATTGCAAAACTTCTGTGGGTGTGCGCAGTGCTCTGCACAGCAGCCTCCTTTCCTAAGTTCCTTTCCTCTCCCAAGTACAACCACATCTCAGACACTGCACAGGTGACCCCTGAACAAGTTGTCTTGTATGCAAGCTGCAGGGCTGACTGATGCTTGCAAAGGCAAGACACACAGGCCTTATCCACAAGATGATTGCTACAAAGCCATGCGATACAGATTCCACACTACCAAAAGTGAACTCTGCTCTGAACCAGTCATCTCCTCAAAGCTATGAACAGCAACTTGAAGCTCCATCTTAGTTTTACATGTGCCTGGGGACGTGATAGTACCTTGGAGGCTCCCTGCTCGATCTGGTCACCCAGCTTCTCAGCAGCAGGCTGGATCTTGCCTGCCAGCTCATGTGCCTTCTCAGGGATCTTATCAGCCTGCTCCTTCACTTGCAGCAGGTACGGCTCAATCTTGTCGGCAATGAGCATGAGGTCCTCCTTCAGCTCAGGGGGAACCTGCACCGAACAGACAATCAAGAATGAGACCTATTCAGATGGTCTCTTTTGCAAGAGGAAGCAGCTTGGCAACAGAGGAAAGGAACAGAGAGCCCCAGCAATGCATGTTTGTAAGACCAGCGTTCTGGCGCAAGGTACGCATGCAAGAGGCCAGACACAAACACACTTACAATGCCACGGTCAACATGTATCACAAGGGCCTACTTTTATCACTGACATATGCACATCTATCACATGACTGCCTATGGTTAAAAGATGCACAATGCGGACACTGACCTAGGCTGCCTTGTTGAACGTGCATGTTGAAAGCGCCAAGCAGAAAGCAGCAGACAACACAGCTCATCAATACAAGGTGGGGTGGCCACAGTACACCTGCCAGGCAAATTACCGCAGGACAAATGCCTACAGCAGATGCACTACATGGGGGCTGAGCGCAGCACATATAAGCACCTACTTGAGACAGACCTGTGCTATCAGCCAGAGACGCATACCAGAAATGACAGTATGTACAGCAAGCAGTAAGCAGTCACCTTGTTGAGCTCGACTGCACGCCTTATGGCCCTGGGCAGGCCCTCAGCAAGAGGGCCCACCTCCTTAGCCAGCCTCCTTGCTTCCTTCTCAAAGTTCTTGGCAATGTACTCGGCTGCAGGCTGCAACTGCTGCTCATTGAACTCCTTTGCCATAGGCTCAGCATTGTCTGCCACCTGCAGATGGATGCAGGTGTCACCAAAAGGCAGAAGTGATCACTTCATTAGCCACATGCATTTGTACAGGCAGCAGCAAGGCTACTTGCTGATGCGCACAACGCTAAACATGAACAGCCTACTAGACTGCATCTCCCTTCTCAGTTTGCCACCTCGCTCACACACTATCAGCTGAAGAGCAATACACTTTGGCATGCACAGTCTGTGAGGCAGGCGACCCAACTGTTTGTATCCGTTGTACTCGCTGTTTTGAGGCAGGCAATCAATCAATGGTACATACTGGTTTCACAGACTGCTCAAACAGTGAACTACATGCACAGGACCGGCACGCCGGCCCTGTGTCATTGTATACATGAGCAGGTTCATACCTTCTGTGCTGTGGGCAGCAGGGTGTCATCAGTGAATCCCTTGGCCACCGGCTGCACATTCTCAGCAATGATCTTGGCTGCAGGCTTGACACCCTCCTCAGTGAACTGCTCTGCTGCAGGGTGAGCGCTGCTTGCTGCTGCTGCAGCAGGCTTCAGGATCTGCTGGGCGATGTCATGAGCAATTGGCTCAGCATTCTTCTCAATGGCCTACATTGCAACACATCAAGCAACTGGGTGATGGCCACAGCATAAATGCCAAGTTGAGCTGAGTTTTGACACAAACATGCTCAGTAGGCTCAGGACTGCTCCTGTGCAGACTGTTTGGACATTGCTGCCATGCAACACCAACATGACTTCTTCAGCAGCTGCCGCTCGCATATACACACACAAGCAGAATGCAAAGCAAAGCAGCACAGTCCATTGTCTGCTGTCCATCATGCATTGTCCGAGCAGCCATGAATAGCACTAAGTGATCCTGTTATGAGTGTACGTTGTCTTGCTACTTGTGCTGCTGCCTGAGACCTCAAAGTTGAGTGTGTGATGATATCCAGACAGAAGTAACGAGGCTGGGATGAGCAAAAGCAGGAGGCATGTGATGTGCTTACATCTGCCAGGGGCTCAACACCCTGCTTGATCAGCTTGTCTGCCATAGGCTCAGCATTGTCTGCCAGCCGCTTGGCACCAGGCTGCAGTGTGCCCTCTGTGAAGTCCTTGGTGCGAGGCACAGCCTCGTCATGAATCTTCTGGGCAGCAGGCTTGATCTGGCCCTCTGTCAGCTTGTCAGCTGTGGGCTTGGCATTCTGGGCAATCTTGTCTGCTGCTGGGAGCAGCTGCTCATTGTTGAATTTGTCAGCTGTAGGCTTGGCGTTGGCCGCTACCTTGTCAGCCGCTGGCTTGAGCTGACCCTCTGTGAACTTCTTGGCGGTCGGCTCTGCACAAGGGCAACACCATTGAACATGAGATGCAGCAGCTGCGATGACTCTGTACAGGATTGCGATTGATAGTGTGACAGCTGAAGCACTGAGCCAAACACAGAGTTGGAGGACGCCCTTACCCCACACACAAGCGCTGAGCCTTTTTAGTGTACATGCTGTGTCATAGTCATGGTGCGGATTGAACACGCCTCTTTAGTGTACAGGCTGTGTCATAGTCATGGTGCGGATTATACGCGCTCATTCATTACTTCACCATTGCACATGCTACCACTGTTCATATTTTGACTACATGACACCACTGACCATGTATGATGACCATGCAGCATCATACGCAGCAGCTTGGGGCAAGTTATACCTGCTTGCTGAGAGACCTGGTCAGCTGCATTCTGCAGGCCCTTGGAGGCCCTGTCAGCGCCTGTCTTCAGGCCCTCACCGGCCCTCTCAGCTCCAGGCTTCAGCTGCTCCTCATTGAACTGCTGTGTCTTGGGCACAGCGTTGTCAGCAACCTTCTGGGCACCGGCCTTACCCTACAACACCATCAAGCAAGATGAGACATTGAAGCATGACACCCATGCAACTGGGTTGTGCACAGCACATTTGCACTAAACATGCTGCACTGGGGACGAGGGGCAGATCAGGGTCAGCACCAAAATCAAGACTACAGCAACGCTGCAGGACTTATGCCAGCAATAAAAAAAGGGCCTGTTAAAAGTGCAAGGACACTGGCATACATTGATCACCAAAAAATGAACAAAACACTACAGACTGCGATCAACTGCCGTCATAAAGGCAGTGTACAGGCACTCTGCAAGCACTTTTAGCTGCTGTGTGGACGCCCTGTGCTAGAATCTGGCAAGACATGCAATGCAGTGTATGTACGATAAGATACGATGAGACACACCCACATGACTGCTTCCAGCACGCAGGGTACAACTAGAATGCTAAGTCAAACTGCTGAGCATGAGAATGCTGAGCCCTGGACCCCACCTGCTGTGTGAGCTTGTCAGCACCAGCTTCAGCCTGGTCAGCAGCAGCATGGCCAGCCTGCTTGTACTGCTCCTCAGCGCTGGCAGCAGCACCCACAGCCTTGTCCTGCTCCTCTGGAGTCAGCCCAACGATGGCCCTCAGTGACAGCTCCTTCCTGTCTTCTTCCTGAGACCAATGACAGTGTGGCTCAGACATGAGTCGTAATGCCTGTCACATCTGGGAAATGCAGCAGGCACAAAGTAGCAGCATGGCCTGCAGGATGGACAAGCATGCAGCAATACAGTTTGACAGCAGCAAGCAAGGTGCAGCGCAACTGTCTGATGCAGTTTTCCCAAAGTCTGTGATGACATTAGCATCTCGTCTTGCTAGACCATACAACAGCACCTGCAGAAAATAGGCAGAGAAACACAGCGTGTAGACAGGGTGTATGACAAAGTTACCTGGAAGATTCGGGCCATCTCCATGAGAGCCTCAGCCCTGAGGTGGCCAATGTAATTCCCCTCCTCAGGCTTCCTCACCACCTGAAAGGAATATATAATGAGGGTGTATATTGGGTGATGGCCTAAGACATGATCATTGTCGATGAAGTACGCAGCTTATGTTCATGTAATGCAATGCCTCGTTCACCTCAATAGCGCTATGATACACATCGCAAGCATAAAGGCTGAATGCATGTCAACACACTGCATGCAAAACAACGAATACAATAGCATGCAGGCACTAGGATGCCTTCAAGTGCTGCACATGGACTTAGCATGAATGTCAAGGAGGCATAAGGAAGCATACCCGCTTGCACACTCCAGAAATGGTCTGCTCGATATCCTTGACATTCAGATTCCAGGCTGTTGTGACGGTCTTGCCTAGGCGGTCCTCAAAGTAATGGGCCATCTCTGCAGGGCTCAGCTTGCCCAGATCTGACTTGATCAGGTACGCACTCACACCAGCTGCAACCGTGGATGCCTACAGACCAGCACCATACTCGCATATGATGTTGCACCTCATTGTCTTGCAGAAAAAGTAAGGTGGGAGTGTTGTTGGCTGTAACGGTTGCTGATCACTTATAGACATGCATGATCAATGCAGTTGAGTATGAGAAGCCAGACTGTGCAGCTAAACCTGCTTGCAGGGTGCAAGCAGGTTTAGCTGCAGGAGATTGACAGGACCAGATCTCAAGTGGTGAGTGCAATTTAACGCACTCTCATGCAAAGCTTAAGCACAAGTGCAACAGGCATACAACAGGCACAGCATGCATAGCTGACAAGGTAGTCTGAGCAAAAGTTTGCAATGATGCATGCAATATTGTACAGCCAGGCTTTGTCAAGGCTTACATTGGTGGAGAGGCGGTGACCCTTGCGCTTGAACCACTTGGCAACGCCTGCTCCAAGAACGGGCTCAGCACCCAGCTCATACCCATACCTACAAGTATGGACTGCAGTCAGTGAGGACGTTTTACCTTACAGACAAATGTGGGACTAGCTGCACACACATGTGAATGCATGGCAGGCCTGCTGATGTGGGCTCAAGACAGATGCATTATGGCATGAAGGCATGTGTCTTGCCCTGGCTCAGCTACGTACAGCCGGATGTGTCTGCAGCAAGACTGACGGCCGGCTATATGCCGTGTTGAACATCACAGAGACCAAGCAGTCAAGGGGTGGTGCTTGGGCAGCCCAACCTCAGGCATGACATGAACAGATCAGAACATGCAACAGCGCTTGACATACGCATTACAATGAACAGCAAGCTAGTATGAAGCTGCAGAGAAGATGTTTGTATCCAAGAGCATGTGTTCCACAACATCCTCTTGGCTTCAAACATCCTCTCCGCATCATACTGTTCATTGTAACGCACATGTCAAGCACTGTTGGATGTTGTGGAACACATCAGCCAACTATGAAGTGTATGTGCTCAGAAAGGGGGAACAAGGTATAGGTGTGTGCTCCGGCAGGGGGAGACAGGTATAGCTTTGTTCAGGAGCTCACCCAATGACCTCCAGCATGGGCACACCAAAAGGCACAGCTGCAATGCGGTCAGCTTCATTCTGGATTTGCTGCCTGAAGCCTTCTTTGTCACCATCAACAAACTTCTGAAGTTTTGCTTTCATGAGGTCAGCCAAATGGGCCTCACGCTCCTGCATGTAAAACACTTGTGGCAAACTCAGGTGTTCCTTCCAGAGAGCACGCGTTCAGTTTGTGGAACTGACAAGCCTTGTCTAAGCCAGGACAAACTTGCCCTTGACAACAAGTGAGCTCCAAATTGAACCGTGCAGAACACAGATCAACACCATGCATTACCATGCCGTACAACAACACCAAGGTCACTTTGCTCCACACTGCGCCTAAGTGAAATGCAAGGGCAAGCAACCGTAGACAAACCTCCTGAATTGCCGCAATGTCCTTCCTGTCTTTGATGCCCGGTGTACGTCCCTTCTCAACAGACAGGCCCGCAACTGCTGTTGCAGCTTCCAGCTGACCAACATAGTCCTCAAATCTGCAAAAACAAGTGTGGCTCTTAAAACATCTGGCTGCATCACAACTGTATGGCCCAGCAACAAGTGCAGCGGTCCTGCCTGTACTTACAGTTTGCCTTGTCCCAGACTCTGTCCTAGGGCAGTGACAGCCTTCCCAATTAGCTGAGCTCGGTCCTCAGGATTGTCACTGGTGATGGCATCCTTAAGATCCATTGCTGCTCCCTTTGAATCAACTGCTGCCTTGCTAAGAACGTCACCAGTTGTCTGTGGGGCCTCAGAGCCCTTGCGGCTGTCAAGAATCTCCTTGTCATATGTTTGCCGAGCATGAGTGTCGCTCAGAGTTTCGTATGCAAGACCATATTGCTCCAACTTTG